>Ga0233396_1000557_pt1 | contig 17967 bp, 10 predicted proteins | sample 32DmetaG_FD_183169 | JGI IMG/M metagenome (GOLD analysis project Ga0233396, IMG submission 183169) | Seawater microbial communities from Monterey Bay, California, United States - 32D | ecosystem: Environmental > Aquatic > Marine > Coastal | place: USA: California | collected 2016-10-19 | reverse complement strand
GCGACGTTTCTACTTTTCGATAAGCCTCTGCTTTTTGAATTGATGACTTGGACATTCTGGCCCAAGGTGGAAGCGTCAAGCGGCTGGTCTCGAAACTGGTTAACAATGACAATGGGATCGTCAATTTTTGCGAGCTGGTTCATGAAAACAACGTTGTCCAACAACTTTGATTCCACGGTAGAAACAGCATAGCCAAAAGTGATTCCTTTACTCATTTTCTTTTTACCCCGGCACCTTCCGCACCCTTAGCGCCTTCGGGGTGACCTCAAGGTATTCGTCATCGCCAATCCATTCCATGTATTCTTCCAAGGAAAGTTTTCGGGGCGGGGCGATGCGGAGGCTTTTGTCCGCACCCGATGAGCGCATGTTGTTGAGCTGCTTTCCACGGACGAGGTTCAGTTCCATGTCGTTGTCTCGGGAGCTTTCGCCGATGACTTGACCTGCGTAGATGTCTTGACCTGAATCGATGAAGAAGGTTCCGCGGTCTTGCAGGCGGTCAATTTCGAAGGCACGGGATTGTCCTGCTTCTTTGCTGACCAGGGAGCCAAGGGAGCGCGAAGTGAGTTCACCAGCAAAGGGCTCATAGCCGTCAAACCGGTGGGTCATCACAGCTTCTCCAGATGTCGCGGTCAAGACTTGGTTTCGCAACCCGATGAGCCCGCGAGATGGAATCCGGAATTCCATGTGCTGTAGATCACCCTTGGCTTCCATAACCTGAAGCATTCCTTTGCGCTTCATCACCAGTTCCGTTGCCTTGCTTGCGACTTCGCTGGGCACATCGATGACGAGGTGCTCAAACGGCTCGTGCTTGACGCCATCAATCTCTTTGAAGAGAACTTGCGGCTTTCCAATTTGCATTTCGTAGCCCTCACGTCGCATGGTCTCGATCAGTACGGATAAGTGCAGAATGCCACGTCCGAAAACGTTCCACTTGTCTTCACTGTCTGTTGGCTCGACGCGAAGCGCCAGGTTCTTCTGCAATTCTGCGTCCAGGCGCTCGCGGATGTGCCGGCTGGTCAATAGATCGCCGTCACGCCCGAGGAAAGGCGAGGTGTTGATGGTGAAGAGCAACGACATCGTAGGTTCGTCTACAGCGATTCGCTCCATGACCTCGGGGTTCTCGAGGTCACTGATGGTGTCGCCGATTTCAAAGCCATCCATTCCTGTGATTGCACAGAGGTCTCCGCTGCGCACGTGCTCTACCTTTTCTTTGCCCAAGCCTTCAAAGACAAACAATTCTTTGGCCCGCGCCTTGCGATTTCCGTTTGCGGTGCACAGGGCATAGTCTTGGTTGGCGTGGAGATCGCCTCGAAACAAACGTCCGATGGCAATACGTCCGGTGTACTTCGAGTAATCAAGGGAAGTGATCTGAAGCAATGGAGTTCCTTCGCGGTAAGGCGCCTCTGGCACATGCTCGAGGATTACGTCCAGCAAATGCGTGATGTCTGTGGTGGGGTTTTCCCAATCGGGACCCATCCAACCCATCTTAGCTGATCCGTAAACGGTTGGAAAATCCAACTGTTCTTCCGTCGCGTCCAAGGTGAACATCAAATCAAACACCTGTTCTTGAGCGATGTCTGGGGTGCAATTCTCTTTATCGACTTTATTGACGACCAGGATGGGCTTCAAGCCGAGCTCAATGGCCTTTCCAAGTACAAAACGTGTTTGCGGCATTGGACCTTCAAAAGCATCTACCACCAACAAAACAGCGTCGGCCATCTTCAAAACACGCTCCACCTCGCCCCCAAAATCGGCGTGACCGGGAGTGTCGAGGATGTTTATTTTGACACCTTTCCACGTTGCAGAAACATTTTTCGATAAAATCGTGATGCCGCGTTCTCGTTCGAGATCGTTGTTGTCCAGGATGAGTTGGCCGGTATCTTTCCGCGTGTCAACTGCCTGACACTGATGGATGATGTTGTCTACCAGGGTGGTTTTTCCGTGGTCAACGTGCGCGATAATCGCAATGTTTCTGATGCCGTTCATGAGGGTCGTGCGAAGGGATAAACGTTTCGCCGCGCGAAGAACGTGCAGATAATTGCAGATTACTACAAATCCTTTGCTATTTTTGTCCTCCGCTTGCCCGGATGGCGGAACTGGTAGACGCGCACGACTCAAACTCGTGTTCCGCAAGGAGTGTGGGTTCGATTCCCACTCCGGGTACAAAGGCTGCAAAGCGGCAGCAATTAAAGCACTTCCTTCGGGAGGTGCTTTTTTCTTTTAACCAGTTGGGATGAGCATCTGGGAATGGCCCTGAAGCGTTGTTTAACGTAGCTTTGTCGGAAATTAACCCGAATGAAAAACGTTACTTTCCTTTGCGCAGCGGTGGTTTTGTCTTCCGCTCTTTCCGCTCAGTTGTTTCTACCCAGCCCCGAGCCAGGAGAATTCTTCACTCAAGGTGTTGGAGAATATTTAACGATACCAGAAGATGTAGGAACCACAGGTCAGGTCTGGGACTTTTCGGGCACGACGACTTTGCAGTCATCGTCTGCGAACTTTGTGAGCATAGATAGCACCAGCTATGGCAAGTCATTCGCGAATGCGGAGATTGCCCTTGAATCGGGAAACACGAACACCTATTACGCCTACAGTGATGCATATCAATTCTTTGGAGGGACTGAGAATCAGTTGATTGTTGCGTACACGGATTCAGAGGAGTATTTCCCATTGCCATACAATGTGGACGACAGTTGGGAGGATACTTTTGCGGCGACATTTGGAGCGGCGGGCATCACATTTGAACGCTCAGGTACGATTTCTACCAACTGTGTAGCTCAAGGTTCGTTGACACTTCCGGGGGGACAGGTTTTGGAAGATGCTTATCGCATCTCTGTGAGTGAATACTTGATGGACTCCACATTCCTCGGGACCTACGAGATTATTTCGGAAGGCGATTACTGGTTTGCGGAGGACTATCCACTTGTCGCTTTTGCGAATTTGACCCAAACCACATTTGACACAACGACGGGTGGCGAGCCTATCACGCAGGAGAGTTCATTTTCCGTTTGGATGGAATCGTATACCGTTGGACTTGAAACGGTGGTTCATGCTCCAAGTTGGTCGATGATGCCCAATCCGGCAGCTGCTCAGGTTACCATAGCGCGCGGCAATTTTCAAATGCCTGTTGAATGTGTTGTCTACGGATTGGATGGTCGTGAGATGTTACGAGAGTTGATACATCCAGGCATCCAAGTGGCTCGACTTGACGTGAGTCATTTGACCGAAGGCGTTTACATGGTGCACTTGGGAGAAAGTCAGCAAGCACAGCGTTTGGTGATCCAGCGCTGATCGCCGTTCTTCAGTACGCGCGTTCTTTGCGGCCTTCCACGTAGTAGACAAATGCTCGGTTGACCACCTTGTTGCCTCCAGGTGTCGGGAAGTTTCCAGTGAAGTACCAATCTCCGGTATGGTTCGGGCAGGAGGCGTGCAGTCCTTCGATGGTTTGGAAAACGATTTTCACCTCGGCCTTCATGCCTTTGGGGGTCAAGAGCAATGAAATTTCTTCGCTCAATTCATCGGCGTTGAATGGCTCATAGATGGCTTTGACGCGGTTAATGTTTTGTTCCTTCGGCAGCTCGAGTTCTTTTTTACAAGCAGCATAGGTTTCATCGATGACGTTTTCCATCCCGCGTTTCTTGAGCAGGCTGATGGCGGCTTGAAAGGCGATAAAGTCGCCCATTTTAGCCATGTCGATGCCATAACAATCGGGATAGCGAATCTGTGGGGCGCTCGAAGCGACCACAATGCGCTTAGGCTCGAGTCGATCGAGGATGCGTAAGATGGATTTCTTCAGGGTCGTGCCGCGTACGATGCTGTCGTCAATCACGACGAGGTTGTCTTCGCCTTTGCGCACCGTGCCGTAGGCAATGTCATAGACGTGTGCGACCAAGTCATCACGTCCGGCGTCTTCAGTAATGAAGGTTCGAAGCTTGGCGTCTTTGATGGCTATTTTTTCAATCCGCGCTCGCTCGTCCAAGATGGCACGGACCTCATCGGGATGGGCATTTTCTCCGAGGCCCAAAATCCGAGAAATCTTGGCTTGGTTGAGGTAATCTTCCAAGCCCTTGATCAAACCATAAAAACAGACTTCGGCTGTATTGGGAATGAAGCTGGTAACAGTGTTGTCCAGATCATGCTCGACGGCTTCGAGGATTTGCGGAACCATGTTTCGCCCGAGCTCTTTCCGTTCGGTATAAATGTCCTTGTCGTTGCCTCGGCTGAAGTAGATGCGCTCAAAACTGCATGCCGCTCGTTCACCTGGGGTTTTCACTTCGGGCATGCTCACCTCGCCATTTCGCTTGATGACCAATGCGTGTCCAGGCTTCACCTCTTGCACCCGATCGGCAGCAATATTGAAGGCGGTTTGGATGACTGGCCGTTCGCTTGCTACGACCACGACTTCGTCGTCTTCGAACCAGAAAGCAGGGCGAATTCCGTTGGGGTCGCGCATCACGAAGGCATCGCCATGTCCAACCAATCCGCACATTACATAACCACCGTCCAGTGAGTTTGCAGCATGCTTGAGAATGGTAGGAATCTCCAATTGTTCGGCGATGAGTTTCGAGATTTCGGTATGCTCCAGCCCCTCATCTTTTAGAGAATCAAAGATTCGTTGGTTTTCTACATCTAGAAAATGGCCGATGCGCTCGAGGATTGTGACTGTATCAGCTTTTTCCTTCGGGTGCTGGCCAAGCCTTACGAGCTTATCGAAGAGCTCGTCCGTATTGGTCATGTTGAAATTTCCAGCCACAACAAGGTTTCGGGTGCGCCAGTTGTTTTGACGTAAGAATGGATGGCAATTCTCAACCTCGTTTTTGCCATAAGTGCCGTAGCGAAGATGGGCAAGGAACAACTCTCCTGTGAACGCTTTTTCACGTTGTAGAAATGCCGCATCCTCCAGTTGGTCTTTTTCAAGACCCTCAAAGCGGGGCATGATCCTGCTGAATACATCTTGAATGGGCCGTGAATCCACCGATCGAATCCTTGAGATGTAACGTTTTCCTGGAGGAACATCCATTTTGATGTTGGCCAACCCTGCACCGTCTTGCCCGCGATTGTGCTGCTTCTCCATGAGCAAGTACATCTTATTGAGACCATAAAAGGCCGTTCCATACTTGTCGATGTAATGCTGCAAAGGCTTCTTGAGCCGAAGCATTGCAATGCCGCATTCATGTTGGAGAAAATCGCTCATGCAAGGTGCAGGTTTGGCGCGTTGGTGCTATGCAAATGTAGTGCCCGCTGCATCATGAAGAGGGTTCATATCCTGCATTTTTATCCGGTGCAAATGCCTTTGATCGGTTTCCTTGTATCCCGCCGGTGTGGAAGAATAAAATGCGCGATCCGGTCTGAAGTGGCGAGGGACGTTGCGCGGAAGGAAGCGACAGAACAGATTGAAGTTTCATCAAGCTTTTTGAGGTGTACACGCTGTCCAGTTCAATGCCAGTTTCAGACTGAAATTGCTGCATAAAATCCATCAATTTGGCATTGACCTTTCCAAATCCGCCTTGATGCGCATCGTTCCAAGCCGTCACATTTTCCATGATTTCACTCGCCCATTGCCCATCGACCAAGGCGTTTTCCACACAATCTCGAACCAAACAACCCATATCGACACCTTTCAGAGCATTGCCTACAAACAGATGAGATTGCCCACGCAGAGCGATGGCCAAACCTGCAGCGGTCGCGCCGGTGCCGGCGCTAACAATGAGAGCTTCCCAAGGCTGTTGCAAATCATCCGCTGAAACCAAACCTTGGCAACCCATCGTTCCGAGGGCATCGCCGGCTCCTTCTGGCACGATCCAAGGGTTATCGAATTGATCCCGCAACCACGCTTTAAAAAACGGAAGATGCTTTTCACGGTATTCTGCCCGTGAAACCGGCACCAATTTCATCCCCCAATTCACGCAATCCTGAAGGGTTGGTGTTAGATTTTTCAATTCATGTGCTTCGGCTCGCACCACACCAATTGTCCGGATTCCAAGAGCATGTCCCGTGGCTGCTGTGGCGTGCAAGTGATTGGACCAAGCCCCGCCAAAGGTGAGCATCGCTGGGTGGCGCATGCGCTGCGCTCGTTCCACATGAAATTGCAGTTTCCATGCTTTGTTTCCCGGGGCTGGACCTGGAACGGCATCGAGGCGACGCATGTGAAATTCAACTCCGGCGTCAACGGCTGGCGTCCAATTGACCCGATCCGTGCTTGGATGAGGGGGCAAAAATGCGGAAGAACAGGGTGACGTATGGGACGACGGATTCATAGGTGGTAAATTTGCAACATGCGGAGCGATTTGGACCCCGAAGATTTTTATTACAGCCCTGAAGGCTTTATTGTCTTCACGGAACAATATCACCTCAAGCGTGGTCATTGTTGTCAGAGCGGCTGCAAACACTGTCCTTATGGCTACGATCGTCGCACAGGAAAAATTCGAAAACCATGACAACTGCAATGAACCCCAATGAGCTGAGAGCGTTTCAATTGGAAATTTCAGAGGGCATTCCTGCCCAATTGCCTGCTGCGTTGCCACGTTCCAAGGATGTGAGCCATGCGCCCGTGAGGAAAGACATTTTGACACCAGCAGAAAAGGAATTGGCGCTGCGCAATGCGTTGCGTTATTTTCCTACTGAAATGCACAATGAATTGGCCCCTGAATTCGCTCAGGAATTGAAGGATTACGGTCGAATTTACATGTATCGCTTGCGACCGAAACATCCAGTACTTGCTCGTCCCATTGGGGCTTACCCTGCTCAATGTCAGCAAGCGGCGTCCATCATGCTCATGATTCAGAACAATTTGGACCCCGCCGTGGCTCAGCATCCAGAAGAGCTGATTACCTATGGCGGAAATGGCGGTGTTTTTCAAAACTGGGCGCAGTATCGATTGACGATGCAGTACCTCAGTCAAATGACAGAGGACCAGACATTGGCGATGTACAGCGGGCATCCGATGGGATTGTTCCCATCGCACAAAGACGCGCCTCGGGTGGTGGTGACCAACGGCATGGTGATTCCAAATTATTCCAAGCCCGACGACTGGGAGCGAATGAACGCAATGGGAGTGTCGCAATACGGACAGATGACGGCCGGTTCGTACATGTACATTGGTCCGCAAGGCATCGTACATGGAACCACCATCACGGTTTTGAACGCTGTGCGCATGAACGATAAAACGGGCAGCGGTCCTGCTGGAAAATTATTCGTAACCGCCGGATTGGGCGGAATGAGCGGCGCGCAACCCAAGGCTGGAAACATCGCTGGCGTGGTGAGTGTCACGGCAGAAGTGAATCCAGACGCGGCGTACAAACGTCACGAGCAAGGCTGGGTGGATCATGTCGTCACAGACGTGGAAGAGTTGTCGCGACGCGTCAAGGCTTCAGTGGAGGCCAAGGAGGCTGTTTCGTATGCTTATTTGGGCAATGTGGTGGATGTTTGGGAAGAGTTTGACCGTGCGAATCTTTTTGTTGACTTAGGGTCTGACCAAACGTCGTTGCACAATCCTTGGGCAGGGGGTTATTATCCTGCTGGACTTTCGTTTGAAGCGTCCAATAGCATGATGGCGAGTAATCCGGATGCTTTTGCAGAGCACGTGAAAGAATCGTTGCGACGGCATGCTGACGCGGTCAATCAACACACTGCGCGCGGCACGTATTTCTTCGATTACGGCAACGCCTTTTTGTTGGAAGCATCAAGGTCTGGAGCGGATATCATGAACGAAGAAGGCACGGCTTTTCGATATCCTAGCTATGTCCAAGACATCATGGGACCGATGTGCTTTGATTACGGTTTTGGACCGTTTCGTTGGGTGTGTGCTAGTGGTGAAGCATCAGATTTGGAATTGACGGATACCATGGCGTGTGAGGTTTTGGAGACCTTGAAGAAAGAGGCGCCATCAGAAATCCAGCAGCAAATGGACGACAACATTCGTTGGATCAAGGGAGCGCAAGCCAACCGACTGGTGGTTGGTTCGCAGGCGCGAATCTTGTACGCAGATGCCTTGGGCCGAATGAAGATCGCCAAGGCCTTCAACGATGCGATTGCTTCAGGCAGATTGGCGGGACCGGTTGTTTTGGGCCGCGATCACCACGATGTGTCAGGCACCGATTCCCCATTCCGAGAAACGTCTAATATTTATGACGGCTCTGCTTTCACAGCGGACATGGCCGTTCAGAATTTCGCGGGCGACGCTTTCCGTGGTGCGACATGGATTTCGCTGCACAATGGTGGAGGCGTGGGCTGGGGTGAAGTCGTCAATGGTGGTTTCGGCATGCTGATCGACGGCAGTCCAGATGCAGAGCGTCGTCTCACCTCTATGCTTCATTGGGACGTCAACAACGGGATTGCTCGCAGAAGTTGGGCTCGAAATGAAGGAGCGGAGTGGGCGATTCAACGCGCCATGGAACAAGAGCCATTACTCAAAGTCACCATGCCGGCGCATGCCAGCGATGAGGTGGTGACTGAAGCGCTCAAATAATGGATGTCTGCGCGCTTGAATTTGATGCAAAGTCAGAATGGCTTGACCTCAAAGGCAGTCGTTTCGAGTCTTGCACATTTCGCAATGTGGCTTGGACAGCACGTGATTTGCGAGGCGCTCGATTTGAGGATTGTGAGTTCCATGACTGCGACCTTTCCAATGTGAAAACCACGGGGCTGGGCTTTCAGGAAGTGAGGTTTGAGGGGTGCAAACTCTTGGGTGTCAAGTTTGAACTTTGCAATCCGCTGGGCCTATCCTTTCAACTGAGTGGATGCAATCTCACAGCATCATCATTTCATGCGTTGGACCTGAGGCGTGTAAAGTTTGAAAAGTGCAATGCACAAGATGTAGATTTCACAAAAGCTCGAGTTGAGGGGGTCTGCTTCAACGAAGTGGATTTGAAAGGCGCACTGTTTGAGCAAACAAACCTGAAGGCCGCGGATTTTACATCGGCGGAGCATTGGCGCATCGACCCCAATGAGAACGCGCTGCAAAATGCGAAGTTTCGCAAAGAGGAATTGTCGGGATTGCTCGAATCTTGGCAGCTGGACATCAATTGAAGGGTTGCCAAAAAACCAAGGAAACGTTTTAACGTTATTTTCGTTTCCTCCAGATAGCATTGCAGGTATCTTTGCCGCCGCAATGGCACAATTAACATCTCATCAAGGCGCTGAACGTTCAGAGCAATTGCTCCAGCAAGCCATGGATGTTTTTTTGCGCTTGGGCATTCGCTCGGTCAATATGGCCGACCTAGCCAGCGAAATCGGTGTCTCGAAAAAAACACTGTATGTTCATTTTACCGACAAGGATGATTTGATCCAGCGATGCATGAGCGCTCACTGCGATCAAATGGAACAAGTGATTTCAGAAGCGGAAAACCGCGAGGGAAATGCCATTGACTCCGAATTGGCAATCATCGATTTTGTCCATGCCGTGATCACCAAGATGCACCCCAGCATGTTGCATGACCTGAGAAAGTACCATCCGATAGCCTTCGATACCATCAATAAACGAGAGGACGAAATCATTCTCGGAACTGTTGAGCGCAACATCAGGCGCGGTCAAACAGAAGGACTGTATCGCCTTGATATCAATCCGATTTTGACCGCACGCTTTCTTGTGGCCATTGGCTACGAAGTCAAAAAATGTGGTGAACGCAGCACCTTTCAAGGGGAGTTGAGTTTGTCAGATTTGTATTTGCAGTCATCCCTCTATCACATCCGAGCGATTTCTACGGAAAAAGGTGCGCAGTACCTCCAAAGTAAATTGGAAAAAGAAAAGTTGTTTCAATGAATACGTATAGAAATTTCATGCGATTGGCCGTTTTAGGATTTGCACTTACGGTGATGATTTTGCCACATGCTCGTGGACAAGAATCATATTCCATTTCGTTGGCACAGGCACAACAAATCGCACTTGAAAAAGCCTTCGCGGTGCAGTATGCAGCGTTGGATATGCAAAAGTCCGAACGCGACGTGAAGGAACTGCTCGCAACAGGTTTGCCCCAGGTGAATATTGTTGCGGATTACAGCCAGTACATCGATATTCCAGTTCAAGTTGCATCTGGTGATGTCTTTGGATTTCCAGATTACCTCACCGATTTTTTTGGCGGAGTCTCTCAAGCCACCGGTGTGGGCATCGACGCCCCCCCTTTGGATCCGGATGCAATTTCGGAATTTCAATTTGGTCAGAGTCACACGGCCAATTACGGGCTGCAGGCATCACAATTGATTTTCAGTGGATCTTACTTATTTGGGTTGAAAGCATCGCAGTTGCTGGTTTCGAGCCGGGAACGCGGTCAACAGCGCACGGCCGATGAAGTGATGCAACAGGTCGCAGAAGCGTATCACTTTGTGTTGGCTGCAGGTGAGGGTCTGTCACTGGCAAATGAAGCGCTCAGGCTTGTGCAGTTCACCCGCGATGAGGTGGCTGCTTTGAATGAAGCGGGGTTTGCGGATGAGCTTGCGGTGAGCCAAATGGATTTGGCCATCAATGATTTGGAGGCTCAGGTCATGGCTTCGCAAGGTCAAATCACGATGTCGAAAGGGTTGTTGCGATTCCAGATGGGCATCGCGCCTGATGCTCAATTGGATTTGACCGATGAAATGGATGACCTGATGTCGAATGGGAAAGAACTGGAATGGATGAGTCGAGACTTCCTTGCGTCAGAAATCCCTGGGGTGCAGGAGCAGGAGCTTTTTTTGGGTTTGGCGGGGTTGGATGTCAAGAGCCAAAAAGCGAGTGGCTGGCCTCAGGTTTCAGCGTTCTACACCAACCAAAACAATGCCCAACGTGATGCTTTTGACTTTTTCCAAAAGGACCGAGAATGGTACCCTGTTCAACTTTGGGGGGTGAATTTCTCCATGCCCGTTTGGACCAGCTTTGGAGGCCGACAGCAAGTCGAGAAAAAGAAAATAGCGGAGGAGCGCGCGCGCATCGCGTTGAGTCAGGTTTCACAGGCGGCAACCATGGAGTATGACAATGCTCGCACCGCTTTTTCTGAGGCGATGGCGATGCTCAACAACGCGACCATTGGAGAACGTCTGGCAGAAAAAATTTACACGCAATCGGAAGTTCGGTACAAAGAGGGCATGGTTTCCAGCTTTGACATGAACGATGCGAGGAATCAATTGCTCGAGGCCAAACTGCAAAAATTAAGCTCTTCGTTGGATTGGCTCAATGCACGAATTGACCTGCAAAAAGCGCTTTCGGCATTTGATTGAAGACGGTCGGGAAAAATTGAAAGAATAGAACGATGAATAGCATTTATACAACACGCATGAAAACAGCATTGGGAATTCCCGCATTGATCTTGGTCTTGGTCGGTTGTGGAGCATCTGAAACGAAAGTTGGAGAATCGATAGGAGACAATGAATCGGCAAGAGTAACCGGCTTGTTTAAGGTTGGGGTGTCACCCATTTCGCCTCAAGCGTTTACCCATCGGTTTTCGGTTCAGGGCAACGTTGAAACGGATCGCAACGCTTTGTTGACGACCGAATTTGGTGGTGCCATCGAAGAGGTGATGGTGCGCGAAGGCCAACAGGTCTCCGAGGGTACACCTTTGGTTCGAGTCAATACGGATGTGATGGAGCGTTCGGCTTCAGAATTGCAGACCCAATTGGAATTGGCGCAAGCTGTTTTTGAACGGCAGGAACGTTTGTGGGATCAGAGCATCGGTTCGGAAATTGAATTTTTACAAGCCAAGACTCAACTTGAATCGTTGCAAGGGTCTTTGAAAACATTGGAAGAACAGATGGAAATGGCAGTGATGCGAGCTCCCTTTGCGGGGGTTGTTGACCGATGCCTCGCCAAAACCGGAGAATTTGCAGTTCCCGGAGCTCCCTTGGTTCGGATTGTTGATTTGAAGGACATGTACGTTCGAGCAAGTGTCAGTGATCATTATGCCGGCAAAGTGTCGAAGGGAATGTCCGCTGAAGTCATCGTAAGCGGCGTCGATTCGATTCGGACCAAAGTGGGTCGCGTGGGCCAGTTCATCAACCCAGCGAACCGAACCTTGGAGATTTCGTTGCCGTTACCGGAAGGAAGCAGATTCTTACCGAACATGTACGCCAGTGTTTGGTTGCAAGACCTCAGTCTCGATAGTGCCATGGTTTTGCCGAGTGCCTTGGTGCAGCAGGACATCAACGGTGATGAGTTTGTCTTTGTGGCAGAAGGCGAGGGCGATGTGCGCGTCGTTCGAAAAAAACTCATTGCATCGGGCATGGGCTCCGGTGACAATCTGCTCATCATTGCTGGCCTCGCGTTTGGAGACGACGTGATTTCCCGAGGTGCAAACCGCGTGGTGGAAGGGCAAGAAGTAAACCTCATTACGGACTGATTAAATGGAGGACCAAAATCAAAAGGCGAGAGAGTTCGGACTGAGCTCTTGGAGCGTGAACAATGCCACCACGGTATTTGTGCTTGTGACCATCATCATCATTTCGGGGCTGTACAGTTACTTGACGGTTCCGAAAGAGAGTTTTCCAGAGGTCGTTATCCCTGAAGTGTTCATCGGAACGCCGTACCCTGGAAACAGCCCTTCGAATATTGAAAAGCTGATCACCCGTCCGTTGGAGAAGGAGATCAACACCATCACAGGAGTCGACGAAATCACTTCAACCTCTATTCAAGGCTACAGCGCAGTGGATGTGAAATTTGAATTTGATGTGACATCGGATGAAGCTTTGCGCAAAGTCAAAGATGCCGTGGATCGTGCAAAGGCCGATCCGGATTTCCCAGACGATTTACCGGCAGATCCCGATGTATTTGCGTTGAATTTTTCAGAGCTCTTACCGGTGATGAATGTCAATCTTTCAGGCGACTACAGCTTGGACGAATTGAAGCGATATGCCGAGGCATTGGAGGAGAAAATCGAAGAGCTTCCAGAAATTTCCAAAGTGGATATTCGTGGAGTCATGGACAAGGAGGTCGAGGTGGTCGTGGATTACCTGCGTGCTGAGGCAATGCAGGTGAGCTTCAATGACATTTCAGGTGCAATAGCACAGGAAAACATCACCATATCAGGAGGAGACTTACTCGTCGACAACTTCCGACGGTCAGTGCAAGTCGTGGGGGATTTTGAATCCATGGAAGACATCGAAAGCGTCATCATCAAGAGTGAGAATGACGCGCCGATTTACCTGCGAGATGTAGCAAGTGTGCATTTTGTTGAGCAGGAGAAAACGAGTTATGCGCGAGAATATTTGCAGCCGGTGGTGTCCCTCGATATCATCAAACGAGCGGGTGAAAATCTCATTGCAGCGTCAAACGGAATCAATGGAATTATCGCCGACGCGCGAGAGGACTACTTGCCTGAGAACCTCACGGTGTCCATCACAAATGATCAGTCGGATCAGACCCGCACCCAGGTGGATGAGCTGCAGAATTCCATCATTTTTGGAGTGTTGCTCGTGGTAGGTGTCTTGTTGTTTTTCCTCGGATTGCGCAACGCCTTGTTTGTGGGTGTGGCGATTCCGCTGTCGATGTTCATGAGCTTCATGATCTTGAGTGCATTGGGCATCACATTCAACGTGATGGTTCTGTTTTCGCTGGTCCTGGCTCTGGGCATGTTGGTGGACAATGGAATTGTGGTGGTGGAGAACATCTACCGTTTGATGGACGAGGGAAAATCGTCCATTGTTGCGGCGAAACAAGGCGTGGGTGAAGTGGCGTGGCCGATCATTGCTTCAACGGCGACGACGCTTGCAGCATTTTTACCGTTGGCGATTTGGCCAGGCCTTATCGGTGAATTCATGAAATACTTGCCCATCACATTGATGATTGTTTTGAGTTCATCTTTGTTTGTGGCGCTTGTGATCAACCCTGTGCTGACAGCGGCGTTTATGCGTGTTGGAGAGGATGGAGTGAGTAAAAAACGAGCGCATCGGGTCACACTTTCCCTGATCGTTTTCGGTGGGATATTCTTGGTTCTCGGGGCCACGGCTTTCGGGAATATTCTCCTCATCGCCGGGTTGTTGACCATCGCAAACGCGTATGTCTTGAATCCTGGCACATTGTTGTTTCAAAATCGGTTTTTGCCGCGTTTGGAACAGGGGTATGAGCGTTTCCTCCGCTACGCTTTAGCCGGACGTCGTCCTTGGACCTTCTTCTTCGGAACAGCTGGTTTGATGGTGGTGGCCTTTGTTTTGCTCGGAGCGTTTCCTCCTAAGGTGGAGTTCTTTCCAAGCAACGAACCGCAGTACCTCAATATTTTCATCACGAAGCCTATCGGTACTGACATCGAGGAGACCAATCGTGTGACGCGTGAAATTGAGGAATTGGTGTTGGAGGTGATGAATGAGGAACGGTTTCAGCGGCCCAATCCGGAGACGGGTGAAATGGAGGCGTACATCGCCAATTCCATCATCGGTCAAGTGGGCAATGGCACCAGTGACCCGCAGGAGGGGCCATCTTTGGGGAACACACCGCACAAGGCTCGTATTGCAGTGAATTTCGTCAAGTTCCAGGAACGACGCGGACAATCAACACGAGACGTTTTGCGCTCGGTACGCGAGCGTTTATCGGGTTACCCGGATGCGGAAATTATCGTCACGAAAAACTCAGACGGCCCGCCTCAAGGCCCGCCGATCAACATTGAGATCCGTGGCGACAACTACGATGATGTGCTGGTCACCGCCAATTCGATGCGTCAATACCTGCGTGACCTGGATTTTGAAGGGGTGGAGGAGCTGAAAATTGATGTTGATAAACGCAAGCCTGAACTGCCCATTACCATCGATCGCGAAAAAGCACGGCGTTACGGATTGTCCACTCAAAACATTGGTTACACCATCCGAACGGCTCTGTTTGGGCGAGAAGTAAGCACCTTCAAAGACGGTGAAGATGATTATCCCATCAACGTTCGTTTTGAGGAGGCATCCCGAAACAATGTTGACGCATTGATGAATCAAAAAGTGATTTTTCGAAGCGCTTCTGATGGACAGATCAAGGAGGTTCCGATTTCCGCGGTGGCCACCGCGGAACGGAGCACGACGTTCAGCAGTGTGAAGCGAAAAGATTTGGACCGCTTGATTACGTTGAGTTCAAACGTTTTGGAAGGGGCAAATGCAAACGAAATTGTTTTGGATATGCAGGAATCCTTGAAGGAGTTCAATGCCCCTCGTGGCGTGGAATTCGCCTTCACGGGGCAACAAGAAGAGCAAGCAAAGGAGCTTGCCTTCTTATCGCAAGCCTTGTTGCTGGCGCTGTTCCTCATCATTCTCATCATTGTGGCTCAATTCAATTCCATCACAACGCCATTCATCATCGGTTTCAGTGTGTTCTTCAGTTTGATTGGAGTCTTACTGGGGCTGGTCATTTTCCAGATGGATTTTGTCATCATCATGACCATGATTGGCATCATTTCCTTGGCTGGTGTGGTGGTGAACAATGCCATTGTACTGATTGACTACACGGATTTGATTCGTGAGCGAAAACGAAGAGAATTGGGTTCTGAAAGGCACTTGCCGTTTGCAGAGGTGGAAGAATCCATCGTACAAGGCGGTCGAACAAGGCTGCGTCCTGTTCTGCTTACGGCCATCACAACCATTCTAGGGTTGTTGCCGTTGGCCATTGGTTTGAACATCGACTTTGTGACTTTGGTCACGGAGTACGACCCACGCATTTACATTGGAGGTGATAACAATGTGTTCTGGAAGCCGATGAGTTGGGCCATCATCTACGGCCTCACGTTTGCGACCTTCCTTACGTTGATCATCGTTCCGGTGATGTACTGGTGGATCAATCGGATGCTTTACAAATACCGATTGAAAGAGGCGGTGTAGTGGCTCAGCCGCCTCGCTGTTCTCGTTGCACGCGGCTCGGGATTCGGGTGAGAATTTCATAGGGAATCGTTCCGGCATCAGCAGCGAAAGCTTCGATGCTTTGTTCGGAGCCAAATACCTCTACCTCGTCCCCTTCTTGTGCGAGTGGAATGTTCGTGACGTCTACCATGACCATGTCCATGCACACTTTTCCAACAACGGGCGCGTCCGTCTGATGAATCATAACCTTTCCCTGTCCATTGGAAAGGTTGCGTGGAAAACCATCGGCGTAGCCCAGTGGTAAGGTTGCTACGCGACGTGGGCGATTGGACGCGTCTTCCAATCCATAACCAACACCTTCTCCTGCGGGAATGTCGTGCAGCGAGGAAATCACCGTGTGAAAGCGCACCACGGGTTGCAATTCGAGGGGTTCAGTGCCATTGATCTGCACTCCAAAAAGTGCAATGCCTACCCGCACATAATCACCGCTGTGTTCCGGAAATCGGAGGAGCCCCGCGGAATTCAGCAAGTGCGTTTTGATGCGGGGTTGAATTTGTTGGAGTGTGTGCGCAATTTTTTCGAAGCGATGGATTTGCATGCGAGTGGCTTCGTCTTGTTCGGGCCGATCGGCACTGGCGAGGTGGCTGAAAATCGTTTTCACCTCCGTTCGTGAATCTGAAACGAGCGCAGAAAGATTGGCTGTCTCCTCGTATCCGAACCCCAACCGGTGCATGCCGGTGTCAACTTTTAGGTGAATTGGCCAAGGCTTTCGCATGCCACACTGTCCCAGGGCTTCGATGAACCCACCGTGCTGCTGCAAACTGTGAATGCACGGTTCCAATCGATGCTGAATGAGTGAAGCAAACGTGGACGGTTCAGGGTTGAGGATCATGACCCGGGAAACCACTCCATGCTGACGCAACTCCACCCCTTCTTCGGTGCAGGCCACGGCGAGCACGCTTACACCATGGAATTTCAACTGCCGGGCAATTGCGGGGCCGTTGGTTCCATAACCCGACGCTTTGATCACGGCAATCAGATCCGTGGCGGGCTGTGCTTGTTCTCGCACAAAGGTTCGGATTTGGCGAAGGTTGTGGGCCAGAGCAGTCAGATTCAATTCCAACCGAGCTGCGTGGCTGCGGTGCATCATCGTTGGAATCAATCGTTCGAATTGCTCGGCCCGAGCACCCTTGAGAAGGGTGTTTTTGCCTTGAAAAACCAAAGGGTTTGAGGCCAGTAATTCGAGGGCTTCTTCAACACTAGCCAGGGCCGTTTCATCGGGCAAAACCAGCGATTCAAATGAGGGTCCAATCAGCCAAATGGGACTCATCCCATTGCTGCGGATCAATGAAACGACTTCTTGTGCTCCTTCCTTGTCCATGCCCGGAATTTCCCCGATGATGGCAGCAGTTTTAAATGGACCTGGCAATCGATTCAAGTCTTGCACGGCCAATTGGAGTGCATCCCAATCGTTGGTGTAAGCATCCGAGATTAGCCAGGAACCATCGGCTTTCTGAAGCCTTTGCATGCGATGATCGAGGTCTTGAAAATGCATGAGGCTATCGCGAATATGGGACTCGTCCAACCCCCACTCGAGTGCAAATAGGGCTGCCGTCATAGCGTTTCGGTACCCGGCTTCACCAGTGAAAGGCAATTGCCAGGCGGATCTGATCCCGTTCCAAGCGATGAAGACGCTTCGACCATGGCTGTTCACTTGGCTGCTAACACGCAGGGTATCCTCTGCTGTTTCACCCCATGTTTTGACGAGGATGCCGTGATCGTTGATCAATTGCTTTGCCAGGGTAATTGTTCCGGGCATCACAACCCAATCACACCCAGCAAAGAGCTGAACTTTTTCCTTTGTAAGCGCTTCGACATTTTGAAAATTTTGCACGTGCGCGTTTCCAATGTGCGTCAAAATGCCATGGGTGGGTTGTATGGCGTGCCAATGCCGCTTCATCTCACCGGACTCTGATATCCCGGCTTCAATAAACGCTATGTCATGATCTGGCAAAAGGTCGCCAAGCGCGAGTGGGACACCGACTTGGCTGTTGTAGCTCCGCGGACTTCCACAGGCATTGTGGTCTTTGGCAAAGAGCTGCATCAGCCACTCTTTCACCGTTGTTTTGCCATTGCTTCCTGTGATACCAATCGTTGGAACGTTGCATGCTATCCTCCAATGGCGCGCAAAATTCTGCCACGCATGCAGGGAATTGGAAGCGATCAAGACGTCTGAATCGG
>Ga0233396_1000555_pt1 | contig 18035 bp, 14 predicted proteins | sample 32DmetaG_FD_183169 | JGI IMG/M metagenome (GOLD analysis project Ga0233396, IMG submission 183169) | Seawater microbial communities from Monterey Bay, California, United States - 32D | ecosystem: Environmental > Aquatic > Marine > Coastal | place: USA: California | collected 2016-10-19 | reverse complement strand
CTGCTTTCCTCCGGGAATGGTGATATCTCATCTTTTACGGCTGGAAATTTAGGACAATCTGAAGTTGTTTCGATTTTTGAAGTAACTCCTGAATACACTGCGGGTGGACTAACTTGTATTGGAAATCAAGAGTTATTCACGATAACCGTCAATCCAACTCCTATTATTGATCCACTGTTTGATTTGGCAAGTTGTTCAGGTGACGATATTGGACCGATTATCTTTACTGGGATTTCTACCTCATTTAATTGGACGAATACCAATACGGGAATAGGTATTCAATCGAGTGGTACAGGTAATATTGGAATTGTCAACTACAGTAATACGGGCGCGGTAACCGAAAATACAACAATTACGGTAACACCTGAATATACATTTGCAGGTCTGACATGTATTGGTTCTAGTGAAAGTTTTTCTATTGGAGTTTTGCCGAATCCTACAATAAACTCAATACCTGATTACACCTATTGTAATAATGAATCAACGGTGCCAGTCAATTTTAGTGGTTTAGCAACTGAGTTCACTTGGACGAATACGAATCCACAAATTGGTCTTGCCTCAAATGGAGTGGGAGATATTTCTTCTTTTACTGTGATCAATGGTGGTGGTGCTGTTGAAACAGCATCTGTTTCTATAACACCAGGATATACTGATATTGGTATCACATGTCAAGGGACTCCACAACTTTTCAATATTACTGTGAATCCAGCACCTACTATTAATTCTGTTCCAGATTTAATTGTGTGCAATGGGGATCAAGTATCAGCAATTAATTTCTCAGGTACGGCGACCAACTTCAGTTGGAGCAATTCTGAACCATCTATCGGTCTACTCAATTCAGGCAATGGAAATATTTCCTCATTTTCGGCAATCAATACAGGCATTACTCCAGTTACCGCTACTATTACAGTTGAATCTTCTTTTGGTTCAAATGGTGTTCAGTGCACAGGAATTACGGAATCATTTATTATAACGGTTAATCCAACACCGACCGTTGATCCGATTGCGGATCAAGTTGTATGTGATGGTGCATCGACCAATACAGTTACATTAACAGGTTCTGGGACATCATATACATGGACAAATACATTGCCATCGATAGGTATATCCTCGAATGGTACAGGAGACATACCTGCATTCAGTGCACTAAATACAAGCAGTCTTCCAGTTACGGCCAATTTTACAGTTGTACCTGTTGCTTTACAATGTTCAGGAACTGCAGAACTTTTTTCTCTGACAGTAAATCCAACACCAAGTGTCGATCCAATTGCATCAATAGAGGGATGTATCGGAGTGGTTCAGCCCGTAATTCAACCAACAGGAAACTTTTCATCTATATCATGGACGAACTCAAATGCAACCATCGGTATTCCTTCTTTTGGAACTGCTCAGATTCCATCCTTTACCTTAAGTAATCCATCAAATGCGACTGTCAATCAATCCGTCGTAATATTTACACCGATCAATACCAATGCAGGCGTTCAATGTTTAGGATTACAAACACAATTTGATATTTCCGTCAATCCATCGCCTGAGGCTGATCCGATTGCTGATATTGAATTGTGTAACGGAGAGAGTTCCTCAATTGTAAGCCTTACTGGTTCCGGAAGCTTCTATGAGTGGACAAATAGCAACCCGAGTATTGGATTGGCAGGTGCTGGAAATGGAGATGTTCCAGTTTTCAATGCGACCAATACTCAAAATAGTGATACGACTGCTTTGATCTCTGTGACACCAATCTATCAATCGAGCAGTGGACAGTTGTGTTCAGGAACAGGAACAGATTTCAATTTTATAGTGCATCCTTCACCATTAATTGATACAGTTGGTATAGCGACGGTATGCAGTGGAGATGATCTTAATGTGAATTTAAGTGCATCCGTTCCTTCCTTGATTTCTTGGTCAGCGATTGATAATCCTGATGTTTTGGGAGAGAGTACTTTCCTTCAAACATTGCCAACGATAAACAATACATTAACTAACAATGTAGCGACAATTGAATCGGTTACTTATGAGGTGAGTGCAAACTCTTTACCTTATGGATGTGTAGGTCCTACCTATTCTTTTGACGCTTTGGTGATACCGGAAGTTTTTATTACAAGCAGTCCTACTATAGAAATTTGTAGTGGTGTCTCAGCGTCTGTATTCCTGACTACAAACATTCCTTCAGATTTTATTTGGTTTGCTACTGATAACCCAAATGTAATAGGAGAATCGCAGGTGTTTGGAACAGGTAATATTATAAATGATGTACTCATCAATACGTCATTAACCCCTCAAATTGTTGTTTACAGTGTGATTCCAACTTCGCAGCAAGGAGCATGTCAAGGTCTTGCTCAGACCGTCTCTGTTCTGGTGAATCCTCCAATTGAGTTGATCAGTCCACTTAGTTCCGAGATTTGTTCCGGAGATGTTGTAGATATGAATTTGGTGGCAAATGCGAATGTTAATTTCAGCTGGTTTGCGCAAAGTTCACTCGAGGTAAATGGTGAGAGTTTAACGATTCAAAATGGAAGTGTTATTGATGACCAACTAGAAAATACAACCTTGGTTCCTCAGTCTGTTTTTTATACAGTTGTAGCTACAACACAAGCGAACGGGTGTTCAAGTCCGAGTACGCAAGTTGAAGTTGTTGTAAATCCAGTACCTGTTGTAGATCCGTTGAATGTGGTGCTTTGTAGCGGTGAAACTGTGAATGCGGGATTAACAGCCTCAAGCACATCTTCTTTTGAATGGTATGCAGATCCAAATAATAATGTAACAGGGGAGACGCAAATCCCGCAAAACACATCGCTAATTAATGATCAGTTAATAAACTCTGGAGTAGTAGCAGAAACGGTACTTTATTCGATTCAGGCAACTTCTGATAAGGGGTGTGTTGGACCAATACTCGTGCAACCTGTACTTGTGAATCCACTTCCTGAGGTTGACTTTATAATCTCCAATCAGATCCTTTGTGAAATTGATTCTATTTATTTTGTGAACAATTCAAATCCAGCTTACAGTTTTTTATGGGACTTTGGTGATGGTGATTCGTCGTCAGTATTTGAACCTTCTCATATTTATGGAGCAACAGGCAATTATACGGTCACGCTAACTGCTGTAGATCCCCAAACAAATTGTATAAACATCGATGAAAGTAATGTTTTAATTCAGGACAGTCCGCCTGTAGACTTTGTTGTGAATCAGACAGAAGGATGTATTCCTGCTAATTTTGTATTTACGGATCTCAATAATTTACCAGATGTGGACGTTGTTTGGGACTTTGGTGACGGGCAGTTGTCAAATCAGCCGGGATCTATTGATCACACATACGCCGATACGGGATGTTTTACAGTTACTCTGACGGCAACCAACGCCATTGGATGTGTTAGTACTTTTTCAAATACTGACATGGTATGCGTTTACGAAAATCCAATTGCCTTTTTTACAGCAGAAGAGACAATTGTTCCTGCTGACGATCCTTTCGTCTACTTCATAAACAACTCTCAATACGCAGACACCTACGTTTGGGACTTTGGTGATGGAGCAACAAGTTTTTCTGAAAACCCAGTTCACTTATACCCAGAGGGTGCAGCAAATTATGAGGTTCTTCTTACTGCATCGAATGCTTCAGGTTGTTTTGATCAATTTGTGCTCACAATTGTTCTTTGGGAAGAAGAGCTGATCTATGTGCCGAACTCGTTCACGCCAAATGGAGATGGTTCTAACGATATATTCAAACCCATTATCACGGCAGGTTTCGATAAAGAGAGCTATCAACTGTTGATTTTTAACCGTTGGGGTGAAATGGTTTTTGAATCCTATGACCCAAATGTTGGTTGGGATGGTACTTTTGGTACATCTCAAAGTTTTGAATCTCAAGACGGTACGTATACATGGAGAATTACTCTGAGAGGTTTGCAGGATGAAGATGCTACACTATTTTTAGGTCACGTCAATTTATTGAAATAAAAGATACTCTCGTTTGTTGTCCTTGTAGCCGTGTTATCGAATAATTGAAGTTCCGCCATCGACATGAAGGATTTGACCCGTCATCCATGATGATTTTGGAGACAAAAGATAATGCGCCGCCTCGGCAATGTCTGATGTAGTTCCTATTCTTTTGAGAGGATTTTTCTCGGATTGAAATTGGATTTTTTCAGGAGAACTGAGAAATTTCATTGAGAGGTTTGTGCTAGTTATGGACGGTGCTACAGCATTGATTCGTATTGAAGGCGCAAGTTCTGCAGCTAGGCTTCGTGTCAAACCTTCAATGGCACCTTTTGACATTGCTACTTGTGCATGAAAACTGAAACCGTTCTGAACAGCGACAGTTGAGAACAATACCACAGAAGCACGGGAACTTTTTTTCAATTTTGGTAAGAGGTGTTTCAATACCTTGACTGCTCCTAAGGTTTGTAATTTGTAATCTTCAATGAAATCCTCTTCCTTGAATCGGTGAAACGGTTTAAGATTTATGCTACCCGGACAATAAGCAAGCCCGTCAATTGTCTCAGGTAACTCACTAATGTCAAGTTCATCCGTTAAAACATTAAATTTTTGATAACGAACATTGGTGCTGTTGTGAACCTCACTTTCATTATAAGTTGTAAAAACGTGATCTCCATTTTTTGAGAGTAGACCAACAAGTTCTTTTCCTATTCCGGCAGATCCACCGATAATTACGTAGTTGCTCATTGTTTTTTTTTAAGATGCATTAAAGTAACGTGTTGCACAAAGTTATAAAATGAAGATGAAAATGATTCAATCGGCAAGGCTTCAGACCCATTTATCAAGGATAAAATGACGGTAAATATCTTTTATTTTGTTTTTTTAACTTTTTATAACTACCACGTTTACAGGTGTATTATGTTTTTTTTGCTGCAATATGGGTACTTATTGTATTTTTTACCTTATCTTGACAAAAAAAAAGAGAAAAATGAGCCTTGTTTTCAGACATTTGTTTACTGCCTTATGTGTCCAAGCGGGTATGATTGGTGGTATATATGCTCAAAATGTTCCGATTGACTTTGAGGAAACAGGAAACGGTGCAACATGGATCTGGACAGTATTTGAAAATGACAGCAACCCTGCATTAGAAATTGTAGAGAATCCTGATATGAGTGGAATAAATCATTCTTCTACAGTTGCAAAATTCACTGCCCTAACGACTGGAAATCCTTGGAGCGGATGCGAGTCGCTTCACGGCGGTGGAATAGGTCAGTTCATTATGGATTCAAGCACTAGTAGTATTAATATAATGGTTTGGAAGCCGGTAATTAGTGATGTTGGTATTAAATTAGTTCGATCGGACAATTGGTCTTTGGGCGAGATAAAAATTCCGAATACCAAAGTGAATGAATGGGAATTACTAACGTTCGATTTTAGTGCTCATATTGGAAATGATTACGATCAAATTGTAATCTTTCCTGATTTTGACTTGAATGGTAGAACGGCTGATAATGTCATCTATTTTGACAATATCTTGGGTCTTGATTCGATTCCAGGAACGGACAATGCTTCTACTTTTGAGCTTTCGTCCATTGATTTTAAGATGTATCCAAATCCAACGAATTCGTTCGTCAATATTGTATCTAAGGTTTCCATCGATGCCTTGTCTATTCGCAATTTGCTCGGTGAGATAGTTCTATCAGAACAGCCAATTGGTGCTTCTCTATCCGTTGACATGTCGCAAATGGATTCCGGAGTATACTTTGTTGAAGTCGTTAGTGGGAATAAAACAGTACGTAAAACAATTACAAAAGAATAATTGCTTGCGACCGATAGGTAACACGCAAAAGTATGAAAGATAAATAGTTCCTTTTATTTGATTTTAGTTATTTGATTTTTAGTGGTTTATTATTCAATTAATCGATAGAAGGTTTGTGTAAAAGGGTTGTTTTAGCTTTGCTGAAACGGCCCTTTACTTTTTTCATCTGTATAGAAAGTACATCAATTCTCCGATGTTTCAGCGCTCTTATGAACGATTCAAAACAATTGATATCGTCCCTCGCTTAGTTGTTGATTAAGTTTCAAATATGGGATGTAATTGCGTTTTTGATTTCCTCCTTAATTAGTATTATTTGTGATATTGTTCGGTAAGGTTTTGTTCTCAATTCTTATTTTTGTTTAACTTTACAAGTAAATAGTTAAACAATATGAAAAAAGAAGATATCTTAGCGGCTTATTCGGAGTTCATAACAAAGCATAACAAACGTCCATTAAACATGGCGACTTTCGCAGAAAGCTTGAAAATAAGCGAAGTAGAGATTTATGAGTTCTACTCAGACTTTAGTGTCATGGATGCTGAAATAATGAATCATTTCATTCTTAATGCAATCGATCTCACAAAAAAGAGCAGCGATCAGGGCGAGAGCAATAAAGAAATCCTTTTGATTTTTTATTACACTTTGGTGGAGGTGCTGAAAGCGAATAGGTCATTGATTCTTTTCTTATTGCCTGTTAATCAAGGAGCACTGAATGGAATTAAGGCCTTGTCTTCTTCAAAGAAAAGTTTCTTGGATTTTATAGAAGAGAATGAGTTTGATACAAATGCGTTTCAATTTCTTCCTGACGGCTCAATAAAGACAAACGTAATTAAAACTGGTGCTTGGGTGCAGTTCTGTTCCATATTGATGTATTGGCTGAAGGACACTTCTCCGGATTTTGAGAAAACTGATTTATTCATCGAAAAAAGCCTTAAGTTATCCTTTGATATAGTCGATTCAAGTGTAGCTGAGAGTTTTATTGATTTTGGAAAATTTATGTTCAGTAAATCATGAAGACACTGGATTATATCCCTCAAACCAAAATTCAAAGAGCTGGAAAACTATTAAAAATAGGTGCTCAGGTTGGGAAGAATTATGCCAAATATGTTGGCAATCGAATAATACTCTCTGAGGACGATGCGCGGAACAAGCTGAATTCCGCGAATGCTACGAATATTTATGACGGCCTATCAGAACTCAAGGGAAGTGCATTAAAGATGGCGCAAATGATGAGTTTGGACGATGGCTTGTTACCGAAAGAATTTGTAGAGAAATTTTCTCTTGCCCAGTTCAGTGTTCCACCGCTTTCTGGACCGCTTGCACGAAAAGTCTTTAGAAAGAATATGGGAAGAAATCCAGAAGAGGTTTTTTCATCATTTGAGAGAGAAAGTAGTTATGCGGCAAGCATCGGACAGGTGCATCTTGCAGAGATTGATGGCAATAAGGTCGCCGTTAAAATTCAATACCCAGGAGTTGCGCAAAGCATAATTAGTGATTTAAAGCTCGTAAAGCCAATAGCGCTGCGGATGCTGAAGTTGAAGAATGATGAAGTGGAAGAGTATTTCGAGGAAGTACAGCAAAAATTATTGGAAGAAACGAATTACGAACTCGAAAAAGAGAATTTAGAAGAGGCACGTGACTTATCGAGTGTCTTGCCGAATATTGTCATTCCGAAGATTTACGATTCTTACTCAGGGAAGAGTGTATTGACAATGGAATGGATGGAAGGGCTTCATTTATCTGAGTTCTCCAAACAACAAGTGTCGCTCGAGGAGCGCAATTTAATAGCACAGTCCTTGTGGGACTTTTATCTCTTTCACATTCACAATTACAAAAAAGTCCACGCCGATCCTCACCCCGGAAATTTTAAAGTAAATCCACAAAATGAACTTGTTGTTTTGGATTTTGGCTGTATGAAAGACATTCCTCAGGATTTTTATAATTCCTTTTTCAAATTGGCGGATTTAAAAAATGTGCATGATGACTGCGTGTTCGAAGAAGTGCTGAAGGAACTGGATATCATAACAGAAAATGACAATGCAAAAGCGATTGAGACAATTAAGTCCACATTTAAAAAAATGCTTTGCATCATTAACAAACCTTTTCAATACGAAAAGTTTGACTTTAGTGATCCTGCTTATTATCAAGAACTCCTCATTTTAGGCAATGAATTGAAAAATGATGAAACATTAAAAAGTCTCAATGGCAAGAGAGGTTCAAAGCACTTTGTTTATGTAAATCGTACGCTAATTGGGCTTCTAGGTCTAATGAATTCACTAAATGCCGGTGACATTCTTGTTGACAACTACATGATGTACTCCAAAAAATAAACACAAATGAATCCAGGGGACATCGATAGGGTAATTGAAATGGCATGGGAAGACCGTACACCGTTCGAAGCGATTAAATTTCAATTTGAACTCTCTGAAGCTGAAGTAATTGCACTGATGAGAAAAGAGCTGAAATCGAGTTCCTTCAAACTATGGAGAAAACGTGTGAACAGCGGTATAAGTTCGAAGCATGCCAAAAAACGAAGTGAAGACATCACACGATTTAGATGTTCACGGCAAAAAAGTATCGCGAACAACAAAATTTCAAAAAGATGAATTTCCCAACAGACATTGGAGCTATAGAAGACCGGTTGAATCGATTCAATCCAGTAAGTTATGCGAAATCAAGAAATTATTTGGACGGAAATGTTTCTTATTTGAGTCCGTATATAGCAAGAGGTGTTATCTCAACAAAACAAGTTGCGGATAGAATGATGGAGCGAAACTTGCCTTGGTATACAATTGAAAAATATATTCAGGAGTTGGCGTGGCGCGACTATTGGCAGCTCACGTGGAAGTATTCTGAAAAGAGCATCGATGACGATTTTAAGCATGTCCAAACGGATGTATCAAATCATTTAATGCCAGAAGCAATTCAGAAAGGTACTACAGGAATAGTTGCGATTGATTCGGCCATAGCGGAATTTTATGAAACAGGATACATGCACAACCACATGCGTATGTACATCGCATCAATCTGTTGTAACATCGCAAAATCACATTGGAGCGTTCCTGCAAAGTGGTTGTATGCTCATTTGTTGGATGGCGATGCGGCGAGCAATCAATTGAGTTGGCAGTGGGTAGCTGGGACATTTTCTGGAAAAAAGTATTATGCCAATCAAGAAAACATCAACCGCTATTGTCATAGTAGTCAAACTGCTACATTCCTTGATGTTCCTTACGAAGCATTTGATGTTTTGCCAATTCCAGAGGTGCTTTCAGTGCTCGATTCGTTTGAAATGAGAACAGATTTGGACGTTTCAAATCCAACTTTGATTGATGGTAAAAGAACGTTGATTTACAATTACTACAATCTTGATCCCTCATGGTACGCAGATACTGATGTTCAACGTGTTTTATTATTAGAACCTACCCATTTCGAGAAGTATCCTATCTCTAAAAAATGCATCGATTTCATGATGGACCTATCTAAAAACATCAAGAACATTCAGGTATTTGTTGGTGAGTTTGTTGAATTGAAAGCAGCATTAAACAACTCAGAGTTGGTATTTAAGGAGCATCCGACAAGCAGTCATTACAAAGGGACGGAAGAGTCACGAGCATGGCTTACTGATGTTACCGGTACTTACAATTCGTTTTTTGCATATTGGAAAAGAGCGAAAAAGCAGCTCAAATATGAATCGTGAAATCAATATTGTATGGATCAAACGCGATTTAAGACTGAGTGACCACGCTTCCTTTGGCGATGCGGAACAGTCTGATCTAGATTACCTTCCGATTTATATTTTCGAGCCCTCATTTTTCGAAGCAGACGACTACTCAGACCGGCATGGACAATTCATATTTCATTCATTGAAAGTAATGAATGAAAGCCTTTCCAGTGTTCAGCGTGAGGTCATTTGTTTTTGTGCGCCTGCGGAAACAGTTTTTCATTACTTGTCATCAGAATTTCTTGTGAATTCCGTCTTTTCCTATCAAGAAAGCGGAACACGCAAAACATGGGATCGTGATAAGGCAGTGGCTCAACTTCTGAATGAAAAAGGGATCGCTTGGAAACAATTTCAGAGGGATGGAATTATAAGAGGAATTACAAATAGAAAGCATTGGGACCAGGGCTGGTTTCAGGTGATGGAGGCACCTCTCATAAATAACAACTATTCAACAGGATCGCTCCATCTTGAGAGAAATCCGTTTCCGTTGGATGAAGCACGAATGAAGGTATTGGAAGAATATAGTGAACACTTTCAAATCCCAGGAGAAATTGCGGCAATGAAGTACCTTCACTCTTTTTGCAAAGAACGAGGAAAGAATTACAGCCGTCACATTTCCAAACCAACGGAGAGTCGTTTGTCCTGTGGGCGCATTTCTCCTTATTTGGCATGGGGAAACCTAAGCGTACGTCAGGCCTATCAATATGTCAATCTTCACGAGAATTATCAGAAAAACAAAAGAAGCTTTAATGGTCTACTTACGCGGTTAAAATGGCGGTGTCATTTTATTCAAAAGTTTGAAAATGAATGTGATTATGAACTGCGTTGCGTGAACAAGGGCTATGAAACATTAAAGCATGAGAACAATGCGAATTTGATTGAGGCATGGAAGCACGGCACCACGGGATTTCCACTTGTCGATGCGTGCATGAGGTGTCTAAAAACTACAGGCTGGATCAATTTTCGGATGCGGGCGATGCTTGTTTCGATTTTTTGCCATCATTTTAATTGCGATTGGAAAAAAGGGACGTATCACCTTGCACAGTTGTTTCTCGATTATGAACCTGGGATTCATTTTACGCAATTTCAAATGCAGGCGGGTACTACGGGTATCAATACGGTTCGAATTTACAATCCAATAAAGCAATCAAAAGATCATGATCCAAAAGGAATTTTTATCAAGAAGTGGGTACCCGAATTGGAATCGATTCCGGAGGAATTCATTCATGAACCTTGGAACATGACTCCCTTGGACCGTGCATTTTCAGGTGTTGAGATCGATTATCCAAGTCCCGCAGTGGAATTGTTAGAATCTGGACGAATGGCTCGCAAGCGAATATGGGGACATCGCCGTAACACTGATGTAAAGAATGAAAGTCGCAGGATACTTCAGCGGCATGTTAGAAATAGTAAAAAAAGAAAGTAATGAGTCATTCAATCAATCTTGTATTCCCTCATCAATTGTTTGCAGATAGTACGCTTGTGAAGAATGGATTCGACACCTATTTGATTGAGGAATTTTTGTATTTCCGACAGTACAAGTTTCACAAACAGAAGATTACATTTCATAGAGCAGCGATGAAGTCCTATGAGAGTTATTTGACTTCCCAAGGAGTCACTGTACATTATATTGAATCGGGGAGTGCTCTTTCTGATGTGCGCAATTTTGGTGAAGAATTAAAGCGTTGTGCAATCAAAGAACTACATTTCATAGATCCAACAGACAACTGGTTGCGAAAAAGAGTTTTGGCACTTTCGAACGAATGTGAGATTACAATGCACACCGATTTGAACTTTATGAACACACCGGATGATTTGAAGTCCTTTTTTAAGCCAACTAAAAAATCATTTTTCCAAACAAGTTTCTACAAGCAGCAACGGAAGAAGTTTGGAGTTTTGCTCGATGAAGAATTCCAACCAGTAGGAGGGAAGTGGACCTACGACGCTGACAACAGAAAAAAATATCCAAAAAATAAAGTACCTCCTGCCATTCACTTTCCTAAAAAAAGCTCATTCTGGGATGCGGCTATAATCTATACTGAGAAGCATTTTTCAGATTACCCAGGTACTATTTCGATGGATTATCGTTATCCAATTAACCATGCAGAGGGTGCTGCATGGCTCGAGCAGTTTTTGACCTATCGCTTTCATGAGTTTGGTCCCTATGAGGATGCAATAGTGCAGGAGCATTCGATATTGAATCACAGTCTGCTTTCTCCGCTGATGAATTCAGGTTTGTTATTGCCCGAATATGTTGTCAATAGAGCACTTGAATTTAGTGTGGCCGAGAATGTACCCATTAATTCAACGGAGGGTTTTGTTCGTCAGGTAATTGGTTGGCGTGAGTTTATACGTGGAATGTATGCGGTAAAGGGAACAGAGTCAAGAACAATGAATTTTTGGAAGTTCGATCGAAAAATACCACAATCATTCTACGATGGTACCACAGGAATTGTTCCAGTAGATAATGCGATTAAAAAAGCACTAGACACGGGATATTGCAATCACATCGAGCGTTTAATGATTCTTGGCAATTTTATGTTGTTGTGTGAATTCGATCCCGATGAAGTGTTCCGTTGGTTCATGGAATTGTTCATTGATGCTTACGATTGGGTGATGGTACCAAATGTCTATGGGATGTGTTTGTTTGCGGACGGTGGATTTTTCGCTACAAAACCTTACATCAGTGGGGCGAATTACATTAAAAAAATGAGCAACTTTAAAGGTGGCGAATGGGAGGCGATTTGGAATGGTTTATTTTGGAATTTTATAGACAAACACCAGGATTTTTTCAGTTCAAATCCTCGAATGAGCATGATGGTCCATTCGCTCCGTCGTATGTCGCCAGACAAAAAAGTAATGCATTTGACTTCTGCTGAGCAGTTTCTCGGAGCGTTGGATGGTTGATCCTTTTCGTTTTGATCGATAAAGGCAGAATTTATGGCATTATTTGATGTCTTTAATTTCAAATTTGACATAAATCAGTGCTTCCAATTTGATTTTCTTGAATACAATGGCCCCAATTGACTTTTCGTTCAATGCAGCTGTTTCTCTGGAAAAATTAGCAGATGTTTTCAATCGGTTTTCAATTCTGTAATAGTCGCCTGATTCTGAATTGCGTTCATTGATTATAAGCGCTGTGCCAGTTTGCTGCCCAATGGCCGCCAACAAATAGTCGGCTTTTGATTTTGCATTTTTAATTGCCTCAATATTTACTTCCTTTCGGAGTTCTTTGATTTTAGAGTGACTAACTTTTGAGATGTAAGCGTTGTCAATTTTTATTTCGTCAAGTTTTGAAAAAACAGCTGCTACTTGCTTTGCTGAAGTCAACTTGAGTTCGTATTCATTTTGTGAAATCACGTCTTTTTTTGTCCATTTCACTTTAATGTAATCCGCTTGGGCATCCGCTACTGCAAGCAGATCGAGCGGAATATTTAGATCGGTTAGGGCTTGTCTTAATTTAATCTCTTGTTCTTCCACACTGATCTCATCTTTTCCTGATGTTCTCTCCTTGATTGTAATTGAGAGGTAAATTTCATCGGGAATTATTTTTTTTTCAGCCTTTCCTGTTACTTCGATGTACGGTTTTTGTTCACCACTTGTATGGTTTTGCGCAAATGACATTTGAGAGATGCAAATCAATCCCAATGTCAATGTTAAAATATATCTCATGATCTCTGTTTAATGGTTTAACGTATCATTTCGGCTTTCCTTGTGTAAGTTAAGATTTAAATCGAGAACGATTTGACTGGTTAATACTTTAGTTGGGGTTTCGTAGACTGAAAACAAACTCATTTTAATAACCCACGGTAGAAAAAACAAAAAGTAGTATAAGTGGTTTTCAAGCGACTATTTCTATAAACGGTTTAGTTTGTAAAAGCTGATGGATGTCTGTGTATCCAAACAGATTACTAAAATATCAGGCAATTTGATTTAGAACAATGGAGATCCGTTTGAGTCAGTTGTTAAAACATCACTCATCAAATCCAAGAAAGGACGCAGCTTTTTGAACGTTTCGTTGACCACAGCATCAAATTGCGCTTCGAGAACTTCCTCGTCTGAGAATTTTTTGATAAAAACGAATTGTTTGAAACGGAGCAAGTCAATGTCGGGATGGTCTTTGTCAAACCCTTTGGGTGCTGTTTTTAATTGTTCTCCGTGCAGCGCGCCGAAGGTTGTTTGAATTTCTTTGCTATTTATAATTGAACGCAATTCTTCAGCATCCGAAGCAATCTCCTCACGAATGCGAAACAAATCGTCTTTGTTGGGTGCCCAGAATCCACCTCCCACGAACGACTGTCCTCCAGGCTGTATGTGGAAATAATATCCTCCTCTTAACTGCTTTGTTGCACGATTTAATCCACCACCCCAGTGTGTTTTGTATGGTGATTTGTCTTTTGAAAAACGCACATCCCGATAAATGCGGAAAAGGCTTTTTTTGCCTGACAGCGTTTCGATATTGTCATGACCGTTCATTTTTTCTAAAACCGAATCGGCAAAAGCAATTGCATTTTCATGATGCTTTACATATTCTGATTTGTGTGCATGAAACCAATCGCGGTTGTTGTTCTTCCCAAGTAATTGAAGGAATGCGAGGTTCTCTTTAGATATCGAAGCCATAATTCGTTACGTATTGATTCATAAATGTAGTGAAAGTAGCGCGTACTAGGTATTGAATTCTTGAGAACTTTGGAAAGTTTGTTTGGCAAGACAGCACGCCGGTGAGATGTGCCTAAAATTTCTGTAAATTCGTGGTATGAAGAATGTTCTTGTGGTGCTGTTATTGTTGTTGGTTTTTTCTGTAAGTGCTCAAAAGGTAATTCCAATGGTTGATTTCAATGGTTTTTTCAACAGCTTTCAGAACGGAGTTTTTAGACAGATTAGTTTTCAGCCCATTCAGCAGTTTAAGTTTGGTGACAATGTAATGGCCTTCTATGATTACCGTGGTAATTTGCTCACATACGATGGAACGACGCAAAAAACCATTTCAAATATTGAATCTGAATACACGGTGTCTGACAATCTTATTACATGGAAGATTGCCACGACCTTGAATCTTTGGGACAACAATGCATTGCGAACTTTGTCGTATCAGGTAGGGAATTATCAGGTGAGCGATAGTTTGGTTGTGTTTCAGGATATGCGCTACAATTCGGTGAGTGCGTATTACAATGGAGAAGTTCATGAATTGTATACTTCGGTTGGTGACATTGAGTTTCCCGATTTTATTGGTGAGAACATCGTTGCATTTCGCGACAACGGGAATTTCTATAAAGTGTTTTGGAGGGGCCAGATTTATGAATTGGATGTGTGGCATGATCCATTTTCTTTTCGAGGAGGAACTGACATGATCGCCTTCAATGATCCCATCAATGGTACGTTCGCAATTTTTGAGAATGGACAGTTTTCGGATGTTGAATTGCAGTACGTGAGCTCCTACAAAGTCGGAAATGGTTTTGTTGTTTATGAAAATCAAAACGGAGAATTGTTGATGTATAAAGAGGGGGAAATTGTTGAATTGAGCAATTTTAGGGCATCGTTTTATGATGTTCGAGACAATATTGTGCTTTGGAGTGAAAACTCATTTTTATATACTTACCACAATGGCGAGAAACAAGAGGTAGAGCGATATGTTCCCAATGAGTATGCGATCAAAAATGATGTTATTGTCTACCGCAATATTATGGGGGGTGTAACCTCTTTTATTAATGGAGTACCTGAAGAAATAACCAATCAAACCGAGTCCTCATTCTCTGTTCATGGAAATGCAGTGCTTGTTGAGCTCTTTAATAAGTCATATATCGTACTTCAAAAAGGAAAAAAATATTACCTCTAATTGTAGCGGTCAATTTTACAGGTGGTCCGGAGATTTTGTATATAACTTTTTGGACAATTGATTCAATCAACCAAATACTCTGTGTATCTTTGATGCTCAATTTTAAACAACAACAAACAGAATGAATTATTGGTTCACAGTTAAAGTAAAATATACGAAACAACTTGATAATGGTGCTTTGAAAAGAGTTTCAGAACCGTACCTTGTTGCTGCAATGACTTTCACAGATGCAGAGGCTCGAATTTACGAGGAACTTGGACAAGTCATTCGAGGTGAATTCAATGTTGTTGGTATCACGAGAACGGAACTGCACGATATTTTTATTTATGATGATGCGGATGTCTGGTACAAGGTAAAAGTAAAGTACGAAACTGCTGACGCTGATTCTGAAAAAGCGAAAAAGGTAACCCAAAACTTCCTCGTTACGGCAAATTCTGTTAAAGAAGCCTACGAGCGGATCAAAGAATGTTTGTCTACCTTGCTCGTTGATTTTGAAATTCCATCGATTGTAGTTTCGCCTATTGTCGAGATTTTTCCATTTGCAGAAAATTTGGACAAAGAGATTGACCGCCGCCCGATGAATGAGGTTGAGTCATCGGAAGAGCAACCAAATGGAGGTGCTGTTTTCTCTGCGTCTGGCTCTGACGAGGATGATAGCGAAGAGAGTGAAATTGAAGACGTCACAAGCAAGGACGAATGAAAAATATATTAGATACATTTCGCCAAGGGCATCATGAGTTCGAGAACAGTCGGTTAGACGGTTTTGAGGGAGTCAATCCGTATGAGTTGTTTGAATTATGGACAACTGAGGCTGTTGAAAATAAAGAAAATGAGCCAAATGCATTTGTTTTGGCAACGGTAAGTTCAAATGGACAGTCCAGTTCGAGAATTGTATATCTCAAAGACATTATTGAAAAGCGATTTGTGTTCTACACAAACTACAGCAGTCAAAAAGGCGTGGATATTGAATCAAATCCAAAGGTATCAATGTTGTTTTTTTGGCCCAATGCAGCGCGTCAAGTGCGCATAGAAGGGAAATGTTCAAAGGTGCCTACGGAAGTAAGTGATGCTTATTTTGCATCCCGTCCAAGAGGTAGCCAAATTGGTGCTTGGGCATCAAATCAAAGTGATTCGCTTTCAAGTAGAGAGGAGTTAGAAGCACGGTTTGAAGATTTTGAAAAGAAATTTCCCAATGAAATTCCACGACCTGATCATTGGGGTGGATTTTGGATTGATCCTTCTAGCTTTGAGTTTTGGCAAGGTCGCCCCTCGCGCTTGCACGATCGAATTCGGTTTGAAGAGGTAGACGGTGTTTGGAAAAACAGAAGACTAAATCCCTAAAAATGTTCGAGGTCGACCCAATTATTTTCAGCCTATCCAACGGTGTTAAGGTGGCTTATTTGCAGCGTGATGCATTTGTTGCACATATGGGAGTCATGATTCATGGGGGAGCTCGTTTTGAGCGTCAAGATGAAGAGGGACTTGCACACTTTATTGAACACTGTATTTTTAAGGGAACAAAAAAGAGAACGGCGTTCGATATTTTTACCGATCTCGATTCTGTAGGTGGTGAGTTGAATGCCTACACAAACAAAGAAGAAATTTGTGTTCATGCATCGTTTCGAAAAACTCATTTTGGCATTGCTTCTGAATTGCTCGGAGATATTGTACAAAATGCAACGTTTCCAAAGGAAGAAATAGAGAAGGAGAAGGAGGTCGTTTTAGATGAAATCATATCATATATGGACAATCCAGCCGAACGTATTTTTGATGAATTTGAAGCAAAGATTTTCAAAGGAAATTCACTTGGATACAATATACTTGGAAACAAGGCCTCTGTCAGTGGTTTTACTAGAGATCATATCGTCAATTACATTGAGCGTTATTTTAAAGCGGAAAATACAGTTATTTCCTTTGTTGGTGATGTTCCAATCGATCAAGTGCGAGAAGTACTAGAGACCGATTTCGGGCAGATGAGGTCGGGTGAAGTCGATTTGAACAGTGCTGAAATTCCAACAATCGATACCTTTCGATTGATCGAGAAGAAGTCAAACTTCCAAACACATACGGTGATCGGCGGTCGCGCACCTTCATACAATGACCCCAAGCGTCGTGCAATGACGCTACTGACAAACGTGCTTGGTGGACCGGCACTGAATTCTCGCTTGATTCTCTCTCTTCGTGAGAAATATGGCTATGCCTATAACATTGAAGCCAATTATACGGCTTACTCAGATGCAGGTTTTTGGAGTGTCTATATGGGCACGGACAAAAAATATCTCAAAAAAGCAATCGCGCTGATTTATGAAGAACTGGCCTTGATGGTAGACAAAAACCTTTCTGCAAAAGAACTTGTTCATGCAAAAGAACAATTGAAAGGACACATCGCACTCTCATTAGACAGTAACATGGAATTGATGTTTAGTATTGGCAAAAGCGTAATGATCCATGGCAAGGTAGATTCAATTCAAGAGGTCTACAATCAAATTGATGCGATTGATCTCAGCGAGCTTGGTGATGTGGCAAAAGCGAATTTTAGCCGTCAACAAATGTCAGAGTTGGTATATGAATTCTAAACACGAAAGAATTATTTAGTACCAGAACAAAATACAATGCCATTTCTCTTCTGAAGGTTATGAAATTTCATCCTGTTTAAGTTGGAAATCGTTCTAAACAAGTAAAAAAAACTTGTATTTTTTATTTTACCCCCTAAAAAACAGGGGGTATG
>Ga0233396_1000547_pt1 | contig 18121 bp, 14 predicted proteins | sample 32DmetaG_FD_183169 | JGI IMG/M metagenome (GOLD analysis project Ga0233396, IMG submission 183169) | Seawater microbial communities from Monterey Bay, California, United States - 32D | ecosystem: Environmental > Aquatic > Marine > Coastal | place: USA: California | collected 2016-10-19 | reverse complement strand
GAATGGGACCTCATTATCATTATTATTAGTGCGTGTACCTACACCAATAGCTTGAGTAAATGGCTGCCCGCTACGAAGCTGTGTACTCAGTGAATACTCAAATTTTCCTTCCTTGTACAGATTAACCCATTGGAGGATATGCCTATGGTCGTGGCTAGAGGGAAACGAGGATTCTGAGATATTAAGGAATTCGTATTTGGTTTCTGAAAGGGTATAACTTACCCAGCTTCGATAGTTTTTTATACGCTTTTTAATGAGAAGATCTATGCCTCTTATTCTGGAGTTACCTCTGCTATAGGGTTGATTAGTAAGTGCGCCAAGATTGCTTGTAAATGATGTTATCCCTGCCAATTCCTTTACATAACCTTCTATGTCTAAAGTCCATGATTTATCGTTATAGACGATACCGCCAGTCCATTGATTAGATTCTATAACAGGTATAGTGGTATTGTTACTTGCGACCCATACCTGATTACTCAGGTTGAGATCATTTATGTCTAATGCAATCAACTGACTAATAAATTGGAACTGTTTACTAGTGCTTGCTTTTAGTGTGATTTGATCGGTGACATCTGTAACAATAGCGATTCTTGGTTCAAAATAGTTATTTTTAATTTCTGACTGATATTGGTACCGAAGTCCTAAATCAAGTTTAAGTATTCCAGGAACGGTAAGTGCATATTCGCCATAAAGTGAATTCAGATTATTAAAGTTATTTTGTGTATTTGTTTCTTCTAAACCAAATTCTTTTTTTGTCAATTTGAGATTGATGTCGTTTTTTGTAGTCTGAGTACCGAATTTGATTTGCTGAGTATCCGAAAAAATGTAATCAAAATTTAATTTGAAACCATCGTCATTGATCAAATTGGATGAAGTGTATTTTACTGGTGCTTCTACATCTTGATCAATCAACTCAAATGTTAATGAATAATTATATCGATAGTATGAATTTGTAAGTTCTACTTGACTTGATAATCTCTTATTCCAATTTCTTTCCCAAAGTAAACTTAGACCTCCATTTTTTAAATTGAGAAGATCTACAGAGTATGCATTATAATTAGCTATATCAGAGTAGTAATCAAGTTTGTTCACACCTCCGATACTGCTAAGAGCAAATTTATTTTTTCCCGGAGTATATAGTAACTTAATACTCGCATCATTAAATTGAAATTTATTTTGAATGTCTAATTCGTTGGTGCCAAAATCACTATTTTCAAGCTTGGTACCTTGGAAAACTTTTTCTCCATAATTATTAAATGTTGGTGAATCCCAATGTTGTGTAAGACTACTTCTAGAAGAAATAATCAAACCACCATCACGCCAAAGAGGAATTTCTGAATGTAGACCTACATGTGTCATATTAGCACTTACTCCGATATCAAATTGACTAGGTACACTATCTCTACTTTTAATGTCTATTACGCCAGATACACGACCGCCAAACTTACTGGCTATAGCACTGCGATGTACATTTACTTCTTCTATCACCATTGGATTGAATGCTGAAATATTACCAAAAAAGTGACTCGTATGATATACAGGAATTCCGTCCCAAAGGATTAAATTTTGGTCCGGAGTTCCACCTCTTATGTGTATTGAGTTAAAAGACTCGGAAGTACTATATATTCCAGGTAAAAACCGAATAGCAGATAAAATGTCTCCCTCTACTGAACCTGGCATAATATTGAGATTGTCTGGCTCAATAATTATATCGTGGGCGTCTCCATCTTGTCTGATACCGTCAAATAAATATTCAGTTACAATGACTTCTGATAGCTTGTTGTTTTGTTTAATATGGTAGGTAGGACAATTTCCTTGTGTTGATAATAATGAATTGATAGTGCAATCTTCGTAACCAAGAAAAGAAACTTTCACACGCTCGCCATTACTGATGTTTAGTTCGAAGTAACCACTAAGGTCAGTTTCGGTCCCATTAGTTGATTTGTTAGCGTAGACGTTAGCATAAGGTAGTGATTCACCGTTAGATTTGTCTTTGATATACCCACAGATGGTCCTAGTCTTGAGCTCTTTGGTGGGTATAATAATTATATGAGTTTCATCTATTTTTTGAAAATCCAATTGTGTTTGCAATGCAAGCCGATCCAGAATCTGATCAATGTCATATATCCCCTCTGAAAGGGTAATTATATAATCTGCAATGTTCTTATCTCTGTAAGAAAATATGACTTTATGATTTGCTTCTATTTTCTGTAATACGATAGATAGACTCTGATCACTAATAACTTCTTGCTGTACTTGAGCAGTACAGTAGAGGCATAGTAGAAGTAAGTATAGACACCAATATTTTCTCATAGTATTGTGTTATGAGAACGTCTACTGGATTAAGATAATTTTATTTTGAGTATCCAGTTTGTAAGATATTCCCATAGGCAAAAATACCATTCTTAACGCTTTGTCAATGTCATCATGAATAAAGCTTCCAGTAAATCGCTGTGTCAAATCTAAATTGGCTTCTTTCAGATCATATTCATATTGTGCTGTGATTGCCTGTATCACTTCACTGAGTGGACTGCTTTTAAATATAGATTCGCCTTCTCTCCAACTAGCGATATTGCGGGTATCTATGCTGCTGGTATCTAATAATTGATTTTTCATATAGATTAGCTGGTCTCCTGGTGATAATATGTTTTCTGCTCCAGTATCTACTTTAACTTTACCTGTTTTGCAGGTGACAGTAAGATTGTAACCTCTAGAAAATACATTGAATGAAGTGCCTAATACCGTCACATCGCCATTATCTGTATGTACAGTGAAAGTCTCTCCCTTTTGCACTTCAAAGAACGCTTCTCCATCAAGTGAAATAGTTCTATTTACAGCAAAATCTTTGTCGTATTCTATATGAGTATTCGCATTGAGATGGACGGAAGACCCATCTGGTAAGCTATGCAATGCATAAGTCTTAGTATTATTATCTATGACTATTGCCTGACTCATCATACTAGTATATGCCAATACACTGACTAGAATAGCCGCAATAACTATCACCCAATACTTGAGATAAGATACCTCGGCGGTCTTATTTGGCGCGAGGTCGGCTTTTATTTTGTTCAAGAGAGTTTGACTATTAAATTTTGGGACTTCTAGATTTTCTGTCGCATCTTGGATTAGCTTTAGATCATGAGACATATCCGCATCATACAGAGTATTAAGTTCAGCATCTGTAACAGTTCCTTCTAGCCATTTAGCGATGATATGTTCTTTATTTTCTTCCACGTATTTCTTCAGACAGTTTAGAGATAAATTACCCTACTATATTTTTCGATGAATTTTTCTTAGGTGTAATAATGCTTGCGACATTCGTTTTTCTACGGCTTTTTGAGATATTTTCAAGCGTTCAGCGATCTCTCTGTATTTCAGACCTTCTATTCTATTCATTAGAAATACTTCACGCTGTCCTTCTGGTAAATTAGATATTGCAAGATTGAGTTTTGCTTTGAATTCTTTCATCTCAAGTAGATATTCAGGGGAATGTACTTGTGATAACCTCTTAGTAGCGGTTTCAAATTTCATGACTACCTTCTGATGTTCAATCTTATTTAACCAGATATTTTTGATGCTTTTATAGAGATATGATTTCTCTTTACCTTCACCAATATCCGACATTTTGTGCCAATACTTGGTAAATGCCTCTTGTACAAGATCTTCAGCAGACTGTTTATCTTTGGTCTGATAGTAGGCATATCTGTACAGTGGTTGTATCCACTGTTGATATACTTTGTTGAATGTTTTTTCTTGTTGGTATGAGGTCATATAGTATAACTGTATCTAATGTAAATATATCAATTTGAATATTAGACGACAGGGAGAAGCGAAGGTTTACAATTTTATCCGGCGTCATTTTTTTATTTTTATAATTGAGTAGGGTATATCATCTCATATCTGTCTCAATAGCATAACCATAATTCTCTTAATCTGGAAACTCAGCTTATGAAACAATTAATAACCGCTTTTATTTTATTTGTAGCATGTATTGCTCAAGCGCAGATTTATGATGATTACATAGGTGCTGGACAGAGCCAAGGTGTCACATTTACGAGTAGTGATACACAATCAAACGGTCTTGCGGCGATGAATGGTGAAGGACTCAACCTAGATATGCGAGGTTCATCAAGGTTTTTAGCATCTGCTACAATGGGATATACTATAGATGATGTGCAAGATCTTACAGAGACAGGAATCGAATCATGGATAGAGACTCAAATGTCACTTCCTGCCAGTAATTATGCAACCTCTACTGTTGATATTATTTTTGGACTTTTAGGTCAATGTGTCCAAAATTTTGGTGAAGAAGCGTGCGAAGCAGGATTTGCGCCAAATGTTGCAATGTGGAGAATTGCTTGGTGGGATCATGTAATGAAAAGCGAAGACCAACTAAGACAAAGAGTGGCTTTAGCCCTTAGTGAGATTTTAGTATTGTCAGATAAATCACAACTACAGAATTCTCCTCACGGCTTAGCTGCTTATTATGATATCTTGTCTAGTAATGCATTTGGAAATTATGAAGATATTCTAAATCAGATAACGCTCAATACATCTATGGGATTTTATCTGAGTCATATCAATAACCCTCGTACGATACCATTACAAAATACTCGTCCAGATGAAAATTATGCAAGAGAAATCATGCAATTATTCTCGATTGGATTATATGAGTTATGGAATGATGGATCTCGCAAAGTAGATATGTCAACGGGTGAATGGATCCCAACATATGACAATGATGATATTAAAGGATTGGCAAAAGTTTTTACTGGACTAAGTGGTAGTGATTGGTATACTGAAGATATAGAGGTGCCTGTACAATTTGGTTTTCCTTTCCAAGCCTATGATTTACTTCTTCCTATGAAGATGTATGAAATATGGCATGAGCCAGGAGAAAAGACAATAGTGGGAGGTCATGTAATACCAGTCGGACAGTCTGGAATGCAAGATATACAAGAGGCGATCAATGTATTATTCAATCATGATAATGTCGGTCCATTCTTAGCTGAGAGACTGATACAAAGACTTATAAAATCTAATCCAACACCGGCGTACATAGATAGAGTTGCTTCTGTATTTAACGATAATGGATCTGGCGTAAGAGGTGATCTCGGTGCGATGGTTAAAGCGATATTGTTGGATCCAGAAGCTTATGAATGTTTTTGGATAGACAATGTATCTAATGGAATGTTGCGATCTCCATTATTAAGGTATACTCAGATGATGAAAGGTCTTAAGGTAGAAGCAAATAGTGATCTCTTCTTTAACGCTGGAGAACTTTATGAAGCTTTCGCTGGTCAAGCTCCATTGGGTGCACCAACGGTATTTAACTACTACAGCCCAGACTATGTACCTAATGCAGATTTTGCATATGATAATCTTGTAGGTCCGGAATTTCAAATATTGAACTCATCTACCTCTTCCAATTACGTTAACTATATGTTGATAGCGTTTATGAAAGATTATGTCAATGATAGATTCTCTCTAACAGGAACAAACGCGGAAATACAAAATGTACTGAACGGAATTAATGGAGTCTACAATTCTTATGATCCAGATAATAATGAAAGTTATGCTGCTAGATTTGGAGACGAACTTTGGATGGATCTTGGATATTCTCCAGCGGATCTAATAGACTACCTCGATATACTATTGTGTAACGGATCACTAAGTGACGACACAAGAGAACGGCTAACAAATTCTGCCAGTAGAACCGATTTATTTACACCTATAGATGCCGCTCATTATGCCGCATATATGATTATGATAAACCCAGATTTCACGATTCTGAAATAAGCGATTCAGATAAATTGAAAAAATTAAAAAGAAATTAAAATGGCAAAACATAAATATAGCAGAAGAGATTTTATTGGTGCTGTACCTTGCTTAGCATTAGGTACTACTACGTTGTTCTCTTCATTAATCAATCTCAAGGCGATGAATTCCCTTATGGGCACCAGCGCGGTAGTTGGTGGTGAATATAAAGCACTTGTATGCATACTACTGTCCGGAGGAAATGACTCGTATAATATGATTATACCAAGGAGTAATAATGAGTACATGGAATACGCAGCCGCTAGATCCAATCTCGCCATACCACAAAACGAACTATTGCCGATCACTCCAAATACAACCGATGGTAGAGAATATGGATTACATCCTACCATGACAGGATTACAAAATTTATTTCAGCAAGGAAACGCAGCATTTGTTAATAATGTTGGCACACTTGTAGAGCCAGTAACAAAGGCGCAAATAGAAAATCAAAGTGCAAATCTTCCGCTTGGCTTACGCTCACATATAGATCAAGTAGCGCATTGGCAAACTGCTTTTCCGCAAGAGAGAGGATCTATAGGATGGGGTGGAAAAATGGCGGATATTCTCAAGTCAATGAATACTAATGATGACGTATCCATGAATATTTCTTTAGGTGGAAATAATGTGTTTCAAAGAGGAGAGGAAGTATCGGAGTTTGCTATCAATAACGATGGTGGTGTGTCTGTATTTGGATACAATAATCCAGAACCTTTTCTTAACTTGATGACTGCTGATATAAGTAGCATGAATAATAAGGAGTACGAAGATGTCTTTAAAGATTCCTATAAAAATGTGCTTAAAAGAAGTATTGATAGTAATGAATTTTTTAATGTAGCAATTGAAAATGTTGGTGATCTTAGTACACAATTTTCTAACACTAAATTGTCGCAAGATCTTAGAATGGTTGCACAAAGTATCGCTGCTAGAAATACTCTTGGAGCTAAAAGGCAAATATTTTTTGTCGAAATGGGAGGATACGATACTCATGATGATTTAGGAAATCAACATACTGATTTACTAGATAGATTAGACAATGCATTGACAGAGTTTTACGCTGCTACAGAAGAGTTTGGAGTAAGTGATTGTGTAACATCATATACGATATCAGATTTTGCTCGGACGCTTACTAGTAATGGCAATGGTACTGATCATGCATGGGGTGGCAATACGATTGTAATGGGAGGAGCAGTAAAGGGAAAGGAAATGTATGGTGATTATCCTATTATAGGATTAAACACCAATCTCGAATTGGGAGGAGGCGTATTATTGCCAACTACATCAGCGGATCAGTATTTCGCAGAGATAGCTTTATGGTTTGGTATATCACCAAATGACCTTTCTCTGATTTTACCCAACATTGGCAATTTTTACGATACTTCTTCGAACGTTGCACCACTTGGATTCTTAGTTTAATCCTAACTACAAACTGAATATGACGATGAAATATATAAATACTTTAATAGCAATACTAGCGATAACGTTTAACCTTTCGGCACAGTGTATTGATGACACACATAGCCCTTTCCAAAACCAAGGGTGGATGTCATGTAATAAGAGCGTAGGACCTATCCCAGAGCGTGGTGACGTACATTGGTTGCAGTATGATCTAGGGGCAGTCTATGTTTTAGATTCTTTATACGTATGGAATCATAACGTCTGGGGTGAAACCGAAATGGGCGTAAAAAGTGTTATGATCGATTATTCGACAGATCAACAAAACTGGATATCGGCTGGTCCATTTACTATAGAAAAAGCACCAGGTTCTTGGAAGTATCAAGGTGTAATGGGACCATCACTTAATAATGCTCAGGCGAAGTATGTAGTTATATCTATACTGTCGACATATAATGAAGATGCAGCATGTGCAGGCGTCGGAGAGTTTCTATTTTACCTTGGAGAATCTGTGGATGTAGATGATATAGAATTAGTAGAAGCAGATTGGAATATTTCTCCTAATCCAACGACGGAATATATCACCATAACATTACCACAAAGTGTAGACTTAGTAAGTCTCAGTTTATTCAATTCGGTAGGGTCTAAAATATCAGACTTGCCGTTGCCTGCTGTAGATCAGATAACTGTTCCTGTGAGTGACCTGCAAAATGGATTGTATTATATTAATTATCAGTCTAAAAAAGAAACAAAAAGTAAGAGTTTTGTTCTTCATTGACGATCTGCATGTTTCCTGTGCCAGTTCTAATTCCTTCCCAGGAGTACGATTTTCTGTTGGCTATTTTTACTTCTGTATTAGGATCCATTATGAGTCATGGAGACCATATTTGTCATTGGTCCAAATCAGAAATAATTCCGTATACTTTATTTATTGGAGCATTTATGTGTTTCGACTTTATGATTTTTAGTAGTGGTATACGGATCGTGATTTTAGTTTGTAGGATCAAGATAGCGAATAGAAATAGAAAAATTATAAGTTAAGTCCTGTAGGGACGATATCTATTTAGCATCGTAATTAATTGCAAGGATTAGTATCCAAATAGTATTGAAGTCTTGTATGGGCGACACAAATTAATCTAACTCTAGAAAATAGTAATTTTGCCTTACTTAAGATATTACTTCTGAGTTTTAGCAACCATTACTAAAGCGATAACAGCAAATACCATGTTAGGCAACCAAACTCCGATGGCTGGAGACAATGATAAGTTACTGCTAAATGTGGTGGAGAACTTCGAAACAATAACAAATGCAGCACCTAATACTACACCTGAGGCTAAGTGAAAACCCATTCCTCCTCGAACCTTACGAGAAGCTACAGCAACGCCTAAAAGAGTCAATATTAATATGGTAAAGGGATCAGCGTTACGTCTATGATATTCTACTAAAAATTTTTTAGCGGTATCCATTCCTTTGGACTTTTCGTTGGCGATATATTCTTTGAGATCGGGAGTTGTCATCATCTCCATCTGTTTGGTATATCTTATAAAGTCCTCAGGTGCAAAATTAAGAATGGTGTCCATTTTCTCACCTTTGCCAATGATTAGGTTCTCTTTCATGCCATCGAAAGTATGTATCTCATAATTGTTAAGTGTCCAGAGATTTCCTTTTTGTCCATCCGGATTCATTTTCTTGAGTTTGAGACTTCTTGCTTTGAGAACATATCTGAGTTGATGATCTGCAAATTTTTCTAATCTAAAATTTTGTGGCGTACTATCTCTTAATCTGAAGTATCGTATATATACTTTTTCGTCTGGTTGAGTGAAGAAGTGAATATCATTAGAAAGAGTTTTCTTTCCAGATTTTTTGATATGATTACTTTCAAATTCATTTTTGATCTTGGTACTATTTGGGATCACATAATTATTTCCAATCCACAGCAGGCTTGCGATAATAGACGCTGCTACCATAAATGGCGTTAGCAACCGATAATAACTTACTCCAGAACTAAGTATCGCGACAATCTCTGAATCCTTGGCCATACGGGAGGTGAAAAATATAACAGCCAGCAAAGCAAATAGTGGCCATAATAATCCATTGATCCAAGGAATAAAGTTGAGATAGTAATCAAAAAATATCTCTTTGGTCGTCACGGAATCACGCATGAATTTATCGACCTTTTCAAAAAAATCGATAGTGATCGCAATCATAGTGATTAGAACTATAGTAAAGAAGAATGTACTTAGGTACTTCTTGATAATGTATATGTCTATCTTCTTTAACAAGTATTTGGAATGATTTAATTAGAGGCGTTGGGTGATTACAGGGAGTATAACGTTTTTCCATTGGGTAAACGTCCCCTCTTGGATTTTTTCTCTAGCAGTACGCACCAACCACAGGTAGAAACTTAGATTATTTATCGTAGCGATTTGCATAGCAAGATACTCTTTCACTTTGAATAGGTGACGAAGATATGCCTTATTATGTTCACGACTAGTGGCGGCTTCGCTATCTGGATCGATAGGACTGAAATCTTCTTTCCATTTAGCATTTTTAATATTGATCACACCATTCTTAGTATATAACATACCATGTCTCGCATTACGTGTAGGGAGCACACAATCAAACATGTCGATACCCAATGCTATGCATTCCAATATATTTTCTGGTAGACCTACTCCCATTAGGTACCGTGGCTTATCTTTTGGCAGTATGTTAGTGACTACTTCCGTCATGGCATATAGTTCTTCGGCAGGTTCTCCTACAGATAATCCACCGATAGCATTGATAGGCATATTAGTACCTGCGATATATTCGGCTGACATCTCTCTGAGATCTGTATATGTGCTGCCCTGTACAATCGGAGCAAGCGTTTGCTCATAGTCATAGATAGAATCTGTCTCATTGAATCTAGTGATACATCTCTCCAACCATCTGTGTGTCATATGCATAGACCTTCGAGCATACTTATAGTCACATGGATATGGAGTACATTCATCAAATGCCATGACAATATCTGCACCTATTTCTCTCTGTATGTCCATTACAGACTCTGGAGAAAAGAAGTGCATCGATCCATCAATATGTGATCTAAACTTCACCCCTTTTTCGGTGATCTTACGCATTCCTTTGAGACTATATACCTGATATCCACCACTATCGGTAAGTATCGGTCTTTCCCAATTGATAAACTTATGCAGACCACCAGCTTTTTGTAAGATATCAGTATGCGGACGTAAGTATAAGTGATATGTATTGCCAAGGATTATATCCGCATTGATAGTGGTCTTTAGTTCTTCCTGATGTACACTTTTGACCGTGCCTTGTGTACCCACTGGCATAAATATTGGTGTCTGTATCTCACCATGTCCAGTCTGTAAAATACCCGCTCTTGCAGAGCTTTCGTGATCTTTATGTGTTATATTAAATTTCATTTTGTCATTTTTGCTGTGCTCTAAAGACTCTCTAATGTTTGAGAAAAAACGCTCCTTGTCTAGAGCCATGGCACACTCTCACTTACCTCCTCAATCTCGCCTGATCCATTTTAAGCAATACACCTATCATGATACTAAATCCAAGCAGTGAAGATCCACCTTTACTCAAGAATGGCAAAGGTATACCTATCACAGGCATTAGACCCATTGCCATACCTATATTTATAAAGAAGTGTACAAATATTATAGAGGCTACACTGTAAGCGTAGTATCGAATAAACTTATTTTTACTTCTTTCGGCTATCATAGTAATCCTTATTAGCAAAACCGTAAATAAGAATATTACCATGAAACTGCCTAAGAAACCTTGCTCTTCTCCAACAGTACTGAATATGAAATCTGTCGATTGCTCAGGCACATAGTTAAGTTTGGTCATTTCACCTTTTAGAAATCCTTTTCCTTTTATACCACCGGAGCCAATAGCTACTTTACTTTGTATAATGTTATATAATGATCCATATGGGTCACACTTTGTAGGTCTTAGCCATACATTGATCCTATCCTGTTGATGTGGCTGCAGTATATTATTGAAGGTATAGCTACTAGCAAATGACAAAATGATAGCTAGGGCCACCGGAGTTGTGACCACGGCTAAGAAGCTAGATTTACGATCGATTAGATACCATATCGAAAATCCAAACAAAACTACTGCAGCTATTAGCAAACCGTAGTTATTAAATCCATTGAGATATACCGTGATCGACACAGATGCCACTACTAATAAGAGCAACCCAGCTCGGAAAGGCTTATATTTATTAAACATGAGCACTGCTGACCCAGCTAGCAAAGAAAGTAATGTAATAGTTTCAAAACTATAGATTAAGGATCCTATAAATATGAAAAACAGAAAGCCTGCTATAACGTAATAGACAGAAGATACACCAGATCGATAGAGCACTATAAACAGTGAAGCAAACACTATAGCTGATCCGGCATCGGGTTGTAGCAGTATAAGTATTGCAGGCCCCAGGATTATTCCTACTGCGCCCATCATATACTTCATTGATTTTACATTGATCTTATAGAAACTTAGATAAGATGCTAAGGCTAGACTAGTACCAAACTTTGCGATCTCTGATGGCTGAAATGAGAATCCACTAAAGACAAACCAAGACCGTGCACCTTTGATTTCGGTTCCTAAAACTAGGACCAATAGTAGTAATATTATCGAGCCAGCATAGATTATATAAGCTAGACTATTCCATGTTTTTTCATTTAGAAGTTGTACGATTAGAAATGCTAATACAGATATAAATATCCATATCGTTTGCTTTCCTATAGGACTGCTAAACTCTATAAATGACTCAGACCCTTCCACATATGTAGCAGCATATAGCACGAGCCAACCTACTATAAGTAGAGAAAAGAACACAATCAAGGTGATCCAGTCAATTCCAGCCTTACGCTGTTTGAGTTCCATTGTTTTTTGTATCGGATTAGTGTGCTATGAGCCCATTCTTCTCGATGTCGCTCACCACAGGTATAGCGTTACTGAAGTCTTTCTTTATATCTATCATGAAGTCCATGAGATCCAACTTAGTCTCATAAGCTCCTACACTTACTTGATAGTAGGGACTTACATGGTTCCACTCCATATATACATTAGGATGCATATCTTTAAATTTAGCTTTTGCGCTTTCCATTTTACGACGATCTGGCGTAGTGATGATCTGAATACGATAACCTTTTATTGTAGATTCAGTTCTCTCATTGGACTGATAGTTACGTAGCATCTGCGAAACTTGATAATCTTCTACTATAGTTACCTGTGCATCCATGCTGTATGCGACTGCAATAAAGAATAAGGCCAATATATATCTAAGTAGCTTCATGTATATGTTTATTTTTAGAGGGCCATAGAGATAACGGATACTCTCTCCCTGAGATTGCAAAGATAAAGAAGTTGTGGTAATTGAGTGTAAGTAATTATTAAAGTGATTAAATCAGTATTTCAACGTCAAATTATTGACTCTTTAACTAGGATTCCGCAAATAGCTTAATAAGTCCTCGAAAGACTGTCATGTAAGTGATAGTCCTTTTTATTTAATTTATAGACATTTCGATAGAAAATGGAAATAGCGTAACGCGTTTTTCAGAATCAATATACTGTGCCCAAACAAAGGGACTTTTGACGTTTTAACTGTAGTTGATATTTCATTGATGACATTAAGGATTTTAAATAGTATTATATTTAGACCCATGAGGACGATTATAGTCATATATCTATTTTTTATTGGCATGTGTGGTAGTATTGCACAAAGTGTGACGGTATCCAAGAAGATGCCACTAAAGTCTGATTTGGCTTATGACTTGCTAGGTCAGATTGGAGACCACATTCTGCTTTATAGAGACCGTGGTAATCATAAATACAACGTTGAAGTGTTTGATAAAGAGATGGCTTTTGTGAAAGATAGATATATAAAGTTTGAAAAGAAAAAAGTAGATGTATATGGTATCGTTGCTAGAGATAGCAGTTTTAACATGATGTACAGCTATAAGGAAGATGGGGAGGATATATATATGATCCGAAAATATACTGGTGATATGATTTTACAGGATAGTACTGAACTTTTTCGTCTATCCAAGACATTCAAGAAGAAGAGATACTTACTTGAGACTTCTGAGAATAAGAAATTTTCTATCCTATTTCATTTTGAGGATGATATGAAAATGGAATTTTATCTTATCCGGCATGACAGTCTTGATATACTCCACAAAAAAGTATTAGAAGTCAAAGATCTCAATCTTAAAGAGAGATTTAAGAAAGTGGTATTGACGGATAGATCAGAGATACTTATTTTATTAGAGAAAAAAAATAGTCGATATAGTAAAAGTGAAAACCACCTAGGGTTATTTATCCTTGATAGAGGAGCAGGCTACAGGTATACTCGGATTAATAATCATGAAAGAGTGGTAAGCGATTTAGATATGGCTTTTGATAACGCCAATAGACGAGTATGTGTAGTGGGACTTTGGCACGACAAACATAAGGACTCTGCCAAAGGATATTTTTATCTCAATAAGCCATTTATAACTTTAGAGGAAGAGGAGGAAATGATGTTCCAAAACTTTGTTCCTGATTTTTTAGCAGAAGCGAATAATAATGAGTTAGGAAAGTCCAAAGAGCTTAAGAATTTTGTTCTTAAGCAAGTTACACTCAGACAAGATGGAGGTTTTATCTTTTTTGCAGAGTCACAAAGAGAATACACTAGACGCACTAGTTACCAGTCTACTTATGGAAGAGGTGAAGGATTGTTAGGATGGATGGATCATTTTTTTGAAGATGTGGTGGCCATATCAGTCCATCCTGACGGCAAAGAGCATTGGAGAAGGGTATTGTTTAAGAAACAATTTTCGCAGGATGATGCGGCTATATTTTCATCTTACTTTCTTATGAAGACTCCTTCTAGACTAAAGCTAGTATTCAATGATGAAATAAAGAACAATAATACAGTAAGTGAATATATATTGGATCCCTTAGGTAGATTTAATAGGAACAGTTTACTGTCTACGGACTATCAAAATCTGAAGATAAGATTTGCAGATGCGATACAGATCTCTTCTAATGAATTTTTAGCCCCGAGTGAAAAAAATAGAAAATTATCATTAGTGAAGATTACCTATTAAGTATATTTATCTGTTAATAGATAAATATACTGTCGTTTTTCAATTCTAAAGGAATGATATTTGCCTTTTAGATAAAAGAGAGAAGGAGTATGTATGACATTATTCTAGCAATGATTACCTCATTTGCACTAACTTTTGTGGCTATACCTTCGATCATATCGGTGGCACGAAAGAAAAAATTGTTTGATGAGCCAGATCACAGGAAATCCCATAATGTGAGTACACCATCTTTGGGAGGGATTGGTATATTCGCTGGTTCACTCTTCTCTATTATCATGTGGACACCTTTCAAGTATTTTGGAGATCTTCAATATATACTTTGCTCATTCATTATAGTATTTCTAATCGGAGCTAAAGATGACATTGATCCTATTTCACCTTCCAAGAAGCTATTGGGTCAGCTATTTGCAGCGGCAATTCTTGTTTTTAAGGCCAATATCAGACTGACCAGCCTTTATGGAATATTCGGCATAGGTATATTACCTGAGTATGCCAGTATAGCACTTTCGATATTTACCATAATAGTCATCATTAATGCATTTAATCTAATAGATGGAATTAACGGACTCTCAGGAGGTATAGGTTTATTGATATCTCTTACTATGGGTACTTGGTTTTTCCTAATAGATAGATTGGATATCGCCATTGTAGCCTTTTCATTAGCAGGTTCGCTTATTGCCTTCCTTAAATATAACGTCACTCCAGCGCAAATATTTATGGGAGATACAGGCTCACTTTTATTGGGATTAGTCTGTTCTATATTAGCAATTCTGTTTATAGATATACATAAAGATTTAGGAGATCATCAATATGCCTTCAAGTCTGCACCGACGTTGGCAATAGCAGTTATGATTTTACCACTTTTTGATACTTTGAGAGTATTTATTATCAGGATATTGAATGGTAAATCTCCTTTTTATCCTGATAGAACGCACATTCACCATCTGATGATAGACTGTGGCTTATCACATATGAATGCCACGTATATTCTTTTAGTTGTAAATACTATATTTATCGTCATAGCGTTAGGCCTTCAAAATGTTGGTAATTTATATTTATTACTAATATTGATTATTATTGCCATTGTTCTTACAACTATATTGAAAAATATAGCGAGTAGTAAAAAAGCATCTTCGACCTAGTCTATTAAATTTTTAACTATGCCAGCATGGATATTCGTGTTTTTCGGAGGAGGGCTTGGCTCAGTAGCAAGATGGTTCATTGCTAGATGCCTCACTTCTCAAGAAGGATCATTTCCAATTGGCACTTTTGTAGCGAATATTCTGGCATGTCTGATTTTGGGATTACTGATGGGATATCACATCAAGCACCCTATGGCTCAACAACACAGACTACTACTTATGATGGGTTTTTGCGGTGGATTCAGTACATTTTCTACTTTTAGTGCAGAAATCATGACACTACTCAAAAGTGGAAATCATTTACTATCGCTTGTATACATAGGTGCTAGTTTAGTCGCTGGACTAATTGCCATTTACTTTGGAATCAAGTTACTGAGCGGATTTGAGTAATTATCTCATTCGTCTTTGAATTATCTCACCATAAGTTTCATATTCTAGTTCCTTTGCAGAGCTAATTACAAATAGTTCTCCTTGTCCACTCAAGTTGGCAGATTCATCTTCGATTATGACAAAGTCGTCAGTACTAACATTTTTTCCATTTATAGTGATATTTTCAGTTAACACATATATGCTGTGAATGGCAGATTGATCCTCTATCAGATGTGTTCCATTGAGGATCCATTTCTGTATGCTGATCTGAGTACTGTCTAAATGCATAATACCTTTGTCACCAGCATAATGAAATATTTCGACATCACCTTGTGTAGAAGTAGGTACAGCTCTTGCCTTATAATCATCATAGCTAGCCGGTTGCTGTATAGTTTTATTGATATTTGGATCTAACCATATTTGGAACATACGTGCGTCTTGAGCCATGTGCTCTGCATGACTAATTCCATTTCCCGCTCTTATTATTTGAGCGTCACCTTCATTGAGCTCTTTCCAGTCTTTAAGCTGTGTATCATAATGGCGGATAGTCCCTTTAAGTACAAATGACATGATTTCAAAACCTTCATGAGGATGAAGACCAATGGTACTATCTACCTTGGCAATAGCATTGGCCCAGTAAAATAGTGACGAATAAGGCTTAGTAGGTCCTTCCTCTCTTGGAAATCCAATTGGCTTATTCTCTACGATTTCACCACCATTAAAAGCACCGTAGGCCTGACTTTCTTTATTGATGATTTGTATACTCATAATGTACTATTTGGATTTTAAAACATTGAACAAAAGAAAATGTTTGTAATAACAAATGATTTTGGAAATAGAGGGGAATACTAGTTTTCCATTACGCCTACTCCAAAGAGTGCGAAGTCATACTTTACAGGATCTTGTGAATCAAATTTTTTTAAAGCCTTTGTGAGCTCTAATACGGTACGAAAATCTCGTTGTTTACGTTTTATCAATTTTAGTTTGCGCCCAACTCGATCTACATGAATATCCAACGGCATAAGCAACTGCGAAGGTTGCAGCGTATTCCATATACCAAAGTCGACTCCAGCATCACCATCTCTTACCATCCATCTCAAAAACATATTGATGCGCTTGCAAGTCGAACCTCTAGCAGGAGTAGCCACATGCTTTCGTGTGCGATGGGGTGCATAATCTATATCAAAGAATTCATCGTGGAAGCCCCTAATTGCATCACCCACATGAGAACTTTCAACGGTTAGATGACTTGTAAATGCATTTTCCATGCTATCATGTTCTCTATAGTATCTCTGTAGATAATCTAGAAAATATAAGGTGTCAGTATACTGAAATGTACGATGCTTAAAGTATTCAAACCGACTTTTATCTTTTTCGTTATGGTTAACGATAAACTCGTATGGAGAGTCTCCCATTAGGCCAAATAGCTCCTTTGATTTGTTTATAATAGTCTTTCGCAAGCCCCAAGAAAGCATTGATACCCAAAACGCAGAGATTTCGATATCCTGTTTCTTGTGATAGCTGTGCGGTATACTGATCGGATCTTTAGATACGAAATCAGAGTTATTATACTCAAGTACTTTGGCATCCAGATAGGCTTTAAGTTCTGCTTTCTTCATATAATAAGTTACTTGTCGTTAATGACGTGCATTCATCTTTTCATTTAGCTGATTTCCAATGATGTAAAAAGAAATTAATACAAAGAAAATCGCGAGACCAGGAAATACCGCTAACCACCAAGATGAAAAATTTACTCTTGCATCAGCTAGCATGCTTCCCCAACTTACTTGATCTAGAGGTATTCCTAGACCTAAATAGGACAGTGTCGACTCTAAGAGTATAGCACCACTTATGGCGAATGCTGAAATCGAAATTACACTAGTAATCGCATTGGGTAAAGCGTGCTTTAGGATGATTTGAAAGTCTGAGAGGCCAATAGATTTCGCAGACTGTATGTATTCTATATTTTTAATCTGTAGTATTTCAGCTCTTACCAATCTAGCAAACTTGGGCCAACCAATTATGGATATGATAATAATCACATTCCAGATAGATGGTTTTGTGAAAATTGCTAGAAGCGCCAAGATTATAAATAGGGTAGGAATACTATTCAATACTTCAATAATTTTGGTCGTAATCAGGTCTATCGGTAAGCTGATACTAGGCTTTTTACTTCCAGGTATAAATTTATAAAGTGCTAATTGCAAAATAGTCACAATAAAAGTCAAATTTAGGTAGTAAAAGAGACCCGGATTGACGATTATTGGGTATAAAATATAG
>Ga0233396_1000545_pt1 | contig 18147 bp, 16 predicted proteins | sample 32DmetaG_FD_183169 | JGI IMG/M metagenome (GOLD analysis project Ga0233396, IMG submission 183169) | Seawater microbial communities from Monterey Bay, California, United States - 32D | ecosystem: Environmental > Aquatic > Marine > Coastal | place: USA: California | collected 2016-10-19 | reverse complement strand
GCACACATTGTTGAAAGACGATCTACTCTTTTCGCACCAGAATCATCAACAGAAATATCTTTAATTTTCTTTTCAACAGATTTAAAATCTTTAGTGTCCAAAATTTCTTCAGGATCTATCAATTGTATTAATTCATCATTAACAAAAGATATAAAAGTAGAAACAGCAATCTCATCAAGTGAACTAAGGGCAAGAGCTTCAACAAGCTGTAAATTTTCCTTAAGATTTTCAATGGGGGCAATTTGCTCAAAAAACTGTGTTAAACTTCGGGGTGTTGTTCTTTCTGAATTTACAAGTTCAGGATACGTTAAAACAAAAGAAATACCTCTTTTATCTACACCAGCTTTATAAGCCCACTCAGCCCATATCTTTGCGTCAAATTTTAGTGTAGCATGTAGCATTCTTGTTAGCATAGCACTATCCATTGGAGTTACTGAATAATCTCCCCCTTCAGGGTTTGCGGTAGCTACAATTTGCCATTTTGGAGGTAATTTCCACGAGGTAAGTTCAAAATTTTGTAATAATTGCATACAACCTCGAAGAATCCTGTCATCTGCTCGGTTTATATCATCCAATAATAATATACCAGGACCCTCTTCTCTGGGAACCCAATCCGGAGGGCTATACACCGTATATTCATCACCAACTATATTTCCATCAGGATCTACAACAGTAGGCATTCCGTGTAAGTCTCCCATTTCTTCAAACTGTGCAGGGGCTATGTAAGAAAATTTCCATTTCTTTTCTAATGCATAATCTCTAATGATTTGGGTTTTACCCAATCCATGTGTACCCCAAATACAAATGGGAGTGCCTTTTTTCTCTAATTCTGACAACTCATTATTTCGATTAAAAATATGACTGAGAATTTCTCTTAGCTCTTTGCTATTCCCTTTTTTACCATATTCAATTAACTGATTATTCATAAAATTTATTAGTTTATTTAAATGCTATTATTTTCAATTAATACAACATCTCTTTTTGGCTTGAAGAAGCCTAAAAAATGCCATATAACTTTATAACTAAGTTTCATAATAATTATTTGTACTTTAAAATAATTGTATGATATCCCTTAGTTTAAAAAAGTTAGAAATAATGATTATTATCTACTAAAATAATGAAAATAAGTTTTATGATATTCTGAATGTAGAATTAAATTTAATTTTGAAACTTTATTCTTAAACTCTTATTTTGTTAATAATATTTACATTTTCAAATTTATTTGCTCGAGCAAAGTATTCTAGCGAGGATTGAATTATGCTTCAAACATATAGATTCAAAACTAATAAAAATGTTTTGTAGTTGGCTTTAACAATGTTCTCATTTCAGTATCGCGGTTTTAAGCTCCAAAGACTATTTTCGACGATCCAAAATTATTCTTGGAAAAAATTTAATAATGCTATAATTACAAATAATAAAAAATAAAATGCACAAAAAATTAGAATCCACTTTAGAGTAGAATTTTTATTTAGATATGTGACAATATTATTAACAGTACTTCTATTATTTTTTATTCCTAACTTATTTTTTGCCAAATTAGATAAATGTAACCATGCTAAAGATAATTGTAGTTTGTTTTTATTTTTATCACCTTCATCCCAAAAACTTACTTTATTAAGTCTATAGTTGTTGTCTGCTAATTCCTTAATTTCTCTCAGTAGTTTTGGGTTTGTTGGCAAAACAAAGTTTGCAACTGCTTTGGATTGTAATTTATATACTTTTTGTCTTAATTCTTTTTCATGGTCTTTATCCCATTCTTCAAAATTAGAAGTACCAAATATTTTACCTACTATCCCCTCTTTAATAGAATTATTTCTATTGTCTATTCGTGCTTGGATTTCTTTTCTTGTCTGGGTTTCAATTCTACGAAGTTCTTCTTCAAAATTGTTTATTGGGTGATTAATATCATTACTTTGAAATAAACTAATTTCTCGACCACACCATTCACATATAACATCCTGCTCCTTTACAGGGTTTTTACAATGATTACATTTCATGATTAGCTCGTTTTAATTCTTCAATTTGAATTCTTAATTGATTTAATTCTTCATCTTGTTTTGCGTCTTTAGCCTTACTATACTCAGAATCATAGTTTTTAACAACTGCACCAATGATGATATTTAACAGAAAAAATGCAGATAAAATTAGCCATGAAACAAAATAAATATTTATGGTCCAACTTGAGACATCTGAACTTAATAAATCATATCTGAGATCAGTCCAGTCCTCTCCAGTAGTAACTCTGAAAAGAGAGAATAGGGCCTCAGAGATATTACCAAAAGGATCGAATGTATAATTAAAATTATTTGAGACATGAGTTTTACCTTTAAATAAGATTATTCCAACTAAGGCATAGAAATACATCAAAATAATAAGTAAGGAAATAATTCTAAGTAAAGCAGCAAAAGAATTTTTAACTACTCTTAATATGGCAAGAGTTTCTGGAAAAACTTTAATTAGTCTAATGATTCTTACCACCCTTACGATTCTAAATATTGTGAGTAAATCGGCGTTTTCAAACAAACTTTCTGGAACTAATGAAATAATAATCAAAGCTAAATCAATAATATTCCAAATATTTTTAAAAAAAGAAATTACATTGTTTCTAGCCAACCACCTAGCTATAATTTCAAGGATAAAGAGAATAATGCATGCATCTTGAATCCATGAAATTAATTCTGATTGATAGGATTGCTCTATTCCAATGAGAATACTATTGGCAAGTATAATTAATGCTACTCCAATATTAAAGACTCGAGAGGCTACAATTGTTTTAAAAATAACTTTCATTTATTCGCTTAGTTTTTTACCACAATTTGAACAGAACTTGGATTCTGGAGAATATTCGTTACCACATTCGCAAATTTTTGGTAAAACATATTCACATGCATTACAAATCGTTGCATTAATATCTAAATCCATTTCACATTTTGGACATGGATTGTAACTATCTCCGCAATTTGGACAAAATTTATATTTAGGTGAAAAATCAATGGCACATTTATCACAGCTAACTTTTCTTTCTACGATTGAATCTGGGTTTGTTGTTTCAATATTTTGTGCTGCTCCACAGCTTCCACAAAATAAATCTTTTACTTGTATGGAGGATTGACATTTTGTACATGGTCTATGAGATATGGCTGTGCCAGCTGTATTCATCTGGTTTTGGACCATACCTCCAACTTGATTGGCTAAAGGCATCGCCATTCCAAGTCCAACAACAGTTCCTAAAATACCTGAGGCTCCAGACCCATCACCACCCTCTGAGCCGCCGATATTGCTAGCAGCTGCCTCAGTTGTATCAAAAGTTCGTTCAACTTTATATACATTTAACTGCTCAGCTCTACGTTTTAGTCGTAGTTTTTCTTCCATGTCTTCTGACATAATTCGATGATAATCTTCTACAATTTTCCTCACTCGCTCATCCTCATCTACGACAGATATCGCCTCTACACTAAAAAAACTAATTTCTAAACCATATTTAGACATAGCAAATTTTACAGCTGGCTGAATACTATTACTAAGCTCTTTAACCATAAATTCAAGTTCTAAAGGACCTAGACCCAAGTCTTTTGATAGTTTCCAAATTGCATTTTTGGTTGATTCGGTAATAATTCCTCTAAATAATTTTTGTAATTCTAATTGACTGTATTGGCTAGATACTCCTACAATTTCAGTTAAAAATTTTCTAGAGTCTGTTATTTTTACTGAATAGCTTCCTCTACAAGTTATAGGGATTGGAACTTTAAAATTTGGCTCAACGATATTAAAGGGTATCAAACCCCATTTAGCATCTTGAGAAAGCGCCTTATTTACGTAAAAAACCTCGGCAGTAAAAGGAGTATCACCTCCAAAAGCAAGACCGATCACATCAGCTAAAAAAGGAATATTGTAACTTGTAAGTGTGTGGGTTCCAGTTCCAAAAACATCTAATAACTTACCACCTTTAAACATAAAGGCATCTTGGCTTTCATTAACTACCAATTGAGTACCAATTCTTAGTTGATTTTCACGTTTTTGATTACCATTTTTTGGAGACCATTTCCAAACAAGCTCATCATTTGGTCCTTCATATTTTAATACATCAATAATAGCCATAATATTAAGATTTTGGGATTGGGATTTTCATACTTCCAGATTTTGTGATTACGTGTACCTCTTTCAAATTATCCAAACTAACTCTAGTACGAAATTTATAAACCAACTTTTGTGCATCAATTTGTTTAGATATAGGTTGTATTGGATTTATAGAATTTATATCATTAATGGTAACAAAGGGCTCCACATTAATAAGCTCTTTTGGAACTGAAAATGTAACATCATTGTATACATATCCTTTGTCAATAGAAATTTCTGAATTTTCTAAAATAGAAATTATTTCTATTGGTAAATCTGTTTTTAACTTATTGTATTCTGTAGAGCGATTTTTTGCTGTTTGAAATTTAAAACCCTTCTCATCTATCCAAGAAACTATATCATCTGTAATAATTACACCTCTAAGTTTTACAATATCCTCAGGCACTATTTTTTTACTCCCTAGCCATTCATAATTTATTTCAAGGGGTTCTTCATAGTCCTTTTCTGAATATGGCATAAGGCTATTTAATGCATCAGGTACTTTAAAAACTTGATAATTATCTTTATAACTGTCTGTAAAATGAATGCATAAGAATAAACGAACGTTTTCTATAGTCCGGTTGGAATTGTTAGTCATTTTAACACGTAAAGAATTCTTGGGATCAATTATAGAACCTTCAGAAACCTCAATATCAACAAAAGGCCGCTCTATGAACATCTCTGAAAAAACAGTTGGTAAATATTTATTACAAAAGTTTAAATCACCAGGCAAATAATCTTGAACTACTTGATTACCACGTCTAAAAAAATGACGTTTAATTTCTTCTGTTGCTTTTGAATTGTTACCTAGGTTTCTGTGAATAATAGCTTTTTGAAAATTTGGACTAAAATTACCAAAACCTTCCATTGTACTCATGTAGGTTTTAACAATGAATTCAGACTCAACAGATCTAAAAATAGAACCTCTGATTTTAAAAATATTCATTAAATCCAAAAGTGCTTCACTTTGTTTTGGATATAGGATAGAGGCTTCATCAAGTAATGTAAATGCATTTTCTATTTCACCTTTTTGATATTCTAAAATACCTTTCAAAACAAAAGCAGGTGCTGTTGATGAGGGAAATTTCTCAAAGTAAGAAGATAAAATAGTTTCAACCTCTTCTAATTTAGTAATTTTTTGTTCATCTTTAGATAGGGTATTATTTAACGAGAGTAAAGCAAAGCCTTTTAGTAAAATAGACTCACGATCATTGGGAGATAATTCTAGAGCGTTATCAGCAAACTCAATCACTTTTGTGTAATTAGAATTATAAAGTGAGATATAGGCCTGATCTCTTTGAGCACATAACTTGTCCCACTGGGTCATATATTTTATAAATATTGGACTTGAAAACTTCACATACTCCAAATAGTTTTCCTTTATTTTTTTTATCTTTTTTAAAACCTCAACTTCTCTTTCATAACGACTTCCAGCGATACTCATCGCATCAGCACCTGCTTTTGCAAGGTTTAAACTACCTCTAACCACATCTCCTTCATAAATTTCAATCCCAGATTTCACCGCAATAGCACTTACAGCTCCAAATTCTGAAAATGCAGTCCATACAGATTCACCAACTTCCTTTTCTGCCTCAGCATCATAAAGATTATCTAACACAGGCAATAATTTTTGATAACAACTAACAACATCGGGTGCTACACCTGTCATATCTTGTTTGTAAAGATATTCTGTATATTCTTGAACGTCCTTTACATTTTTTATAGCTTCATCTAAAGTGAAAATCACTTTAATTGTAGCCTCAAGATTTAAGGAATTCTTGTTGGATGTTTTTAAATTTTCTAGTTGTTGATCTAGCTCAGAAAATTGAGAATCGGTTGATTTAGTTTCTGTACAAGCAAAAAAAACAACAATTAAACTAAGAGAAATAAATTTTTTCATGATTTAAATTATTAAAATTTGAATTTAAAAGATATTATTACTAAAATTTGTACAAGTTTTGTACATTTAAACATGATTAATATTTTAAAAATAATCACTCAAAAAAAGATAGGTTTCAAAATTGATGATTATAACTCATCAAAAAAATTAAGCGAAATTGTTTATATAGAAACTGGATTTGAAATTAGTTACAATACCTTTAGACGATTTTTTGGGATTGTAAAACCCGTTAAACCAAGTAATTATACACTCAATACATTGTCGGTATTTAACGGTTTTAAAAATTATACCGATTTTGTAATGAACTTCCACTTAAAAAACAAATGGAAAGAGGAGTTTCATATGGTTTCTTTATTAGATAATCGAAAAAGTGAATTATTAGAATACATCAAAACTAATTTACATTCAAATAGAGAATTTATTCTAAAGTTAACCCAAATTGTTCGAGAGTTGATGTTACGAAAAGACTATAATTTTTTATTGGAGGTTTTTAGTTTAGATCAAATGAAGTTTAGTTATTTTAATTTTGATGATGTTGCTTACTTTGGCAACTGTTCAGGTCCACTATTAAAAACCTTTGATTTAAAATCTACTCAAGCTCAAAAACTATTACTCAACAATAACTTTTTAGACAATGTTATCTCCATTTTTGTAGACTATAATAGTCTAAATAATTATTATGGAGAGTTTCTATATTTTATCAATGCTAATTGTGAAAGAGAAAATGTTAGTCAGTTTTGTAAAGGGGTTTTAAATTTAAAGATGTATCTCAACAATGAAAGTGAAAATGAAATGTTTAAACTAAGAATAAATTCAAATTTTCACCCAATACTTAAAAGCAGGATAATAGCTCAAGAAATGTTTTATAAATCTAATGACTTAATTGAAACACTGAATAACTACGACAAAAAATCACAGAATAAGTTTAAAATTAACATAGACTATTATTTTGAAATAATAACAACAGCAATTGTAACAAAAAATTTCAAAGTTATGGCATGGATTTTAGACAAGTTTGAATTCAAGACTAAATATGATAACTTTTATAAATTTGAACATTATGAACACTTTGGTTTATTGGCCATGTTATTGTTAAAATATCGTCAAGATCATAAGAATTTAGCCATATGGATCAGGTCTATTTCGTTTGACAATTTTTCTAGACCCTATGAAACCTTTATGCTACAATACGTTTATATTCTAAAATACCATTACGTAAAAAAAAATAAAAAATTTTACAAAACTAAATACATGGAAACTGCCAAAAATTTATACCCAAAATTTTTTAATGAAGACTATTTAATCAATTATTTTAAATCTTGAGCAGATTTTTAGTTTAAGACCTCTGGACTGCACGCATCATAATGAGCAACAACATTTAAGACTCTAGTACAGCACCAGAGCATTTCCTTAGCGGGAGGTTAGAGAAAGACCTAAGTCATTCTCGACGACTCCCCAATGAAACCACCTAGCACAACTCAGGTTCACACAAAAAATCTTAGCATTTGACTTTATTTTACTAAATTTAGTGAACAATATTTTAGCTTTGAGACTGTTTTTTTTACTTTCAGTTATATATTTTTCCTCATGTACTAAAGAAAATAGTACAGAACAGCCTATTGCTTTCAGAGAAACACAGACTATTACTTATAATAGTATAAATGTTGATGTTATACTAGACAAACCTGCCTTAAATGAAGTTGATGTTTTATTGGTATTTCACGGTACAGTATCCTATGACTCTAACTTAAATACTGCTGCCAATACAACTCTAGATAAATTTAAGAGTATTTTAGACCGAAATGATATGATGATTGTAAGTGTGGCATATCCTCAAGAAAATGTATTATTAGGCGACAGTATAATTCAATGTGAAGCTGCCCTATTATGGTTAAAAAATAAGGCCAGTCAAGAATTAGGAATAAGCATAAAAAAAATCTTCTTAGCCGGGCATTCTCAAGGAGGCTATATGGTAACCAGACTAAATACCATGCATCAAACAAATGGCGTAATTGCTAATGCACCCGGACCATTAGATCTAGTTTATAGATGTCAGTTAGAAGAAAACGGTCAAATTCAATCTAGTGCTGAATGTACCAATCTAGAGAATGCCTATGGCACTACTACTGAAAACCCCAACGCATATTCTCAAAGGTCATTACTCAATTTTACCAATGGTTTTAAGTCTGATATTTTATTTTTTCAGGGGTTAAATGATTCTTCGATACAAATGTACTTATGGCCAACTTTTAAACAAGAGATAACAAATTGCTCAAGTTGTCTAGACAGACAGTTTGTTGAAATTCCTGGTGGTGGACACGTCGCTCTTTTTGAAAGCATGACTGCTAAGACAGAATTCAATACATTTATAAATAGTCACTAAAACAAAGTGATTCACTACTCCCCAAAAAGTTCGATTTTGTCTCTTTTGGCTCCATTTTTATGATCATCTGTCAAGATTTGACTAAATTTATACGTGTAATAATTCCATTTATTTTGAAAAAACTTATTTTATTATCCTTTTTATTCATCTTCGCCTGTGCTAATGAGGATCCTGTGAATGAACAAGAAGCGCAAACTATTGTATTAACTCTAGACAATGTTTCTTCAAGTTTAGAAACTAATGAGGTTTGGACTGAAGAAAATATAAATCTTAGTTTTGTGAATACCACTTCAGAAGATTGTGGTTTAGGAAATTCCACTTTTGGAGTAGAACCCACATTTGTATGGCTTTATCCATCAAGATTATCTGTAGATTTACAAAGTATACAAGGCATTCAAAGGATAGAAGTAGATGTTAATGATTGGTGTAATACCAATTGCACTCAAGCTTTTTTAATTGATAATACCGGAATGGCAATTCATAGCCTAGGAAATACTCGTATTCAGTCCTACGAAACGCTGATCATTGAAAACCCATCGGAAGCTTCTTTAAGCGAACTTGCTATAAGTTCTTGTGAAGGACAAATCCATGAAGTACGAATCTATACATTAGATTAAACCCGTTTAAAAGAACCAAGGGGTATTTATGTATTTCCCCTAAACCCTTTGTTTATCTCATAGTTTTCTTTTTTGGGGAAGAAAAAATTTCATTGTTTTTGGGTATTGTCCACTACAGGTCTTTACTATAGATTTGTAATTGTTGGAGATACACTTATATCTTTATCACTTCAAATTTAGAGAGAGATGGAATGAGGGCCTCTCTCTCTTTTTTTATTTTTGGGGCTCTAATATAGCTAAAAAAATACTAATGTGCTTAATATAAACAGAATAAGTGTCTCGTTATCTTAAAAGATACAGTTTTTTTATCCCAATCAACCAGAGATGTAGATCCCAAATTAAAACCTCTAACATTAAATGCTATGACTCGTGTACGTTTAGAAATTGATGAAGTTCAAATTCATCGCCCCAAAAAAAGATGGAAACTCTACTTTTTAGTGGTTACAGACCATCCTACAGAAGAAGATAAAATGATCATCACAACCCTACCTCACGAACCTTTTAAATTGTCTAGAATGCATGACAATTCTTTCCAGTTTGATACAGACGACACTGGATCTAATGGGCTGTTTGTCTTAAGTAGAGAGCTCCCTGAAGATCGAGAATTAAACGTTCACATTTATCTACGCCATACTCGAAAAGCTACAAGAGATTTGGGTGAAATTTTACAAGATGTTGAAGAGGGCATTGGTGTTGATGCTTTTGGTATGGTTACCGATGTGGTAGGCACCTCTACCCTGCCTTGGCTGGTGGTGGCTAAAAAAGCGGTACCTATGATTGGGAAGATCCTCAATAAGCTAAAAGACAGAGATTTTGGGTTTTTAAGTGCTTTTGAACGTTTTGGACCTGAGTTTGAAGACCTCTACGAAATTGATAGAAAAAAAGAGTTTAGTGGCGATGCTTCTTTGGTGTATAGTTGGTCTTTAGAGGAGTAATACCCTAGAAATTAAGGCCCTACAAAAAACAGGGAGCTATATTTTTCACCATTTATGGGGATTGATTTGAAGCTCAATCTTTAATAAATTTAAAAATATAAAAAACCTCTACCCAACTACAAAAATCTTATTTATTAATTAAAAGTTTCATTTTATAGATGTTTAGGTATTGTTTATGAGGTGAACCGAATTGCACTAGAGTTTAGCTAATAATATGCTTATTATCAGAAACCCCAACCATGATAAAATTCTTTAGAAAAATTAGACACCAACTATTATCAAAAAATAAAGGAAGTAATTATTTACTTTATGCCATTGGAGAAATCGTTCTTGTTGTTATAGGAATACTCATTGCTTTACAAGTTAATAATTGGAACATAAACCGAAACAATAACAAACAAGAAGTTATTCTATTGAATGATTTAAAACATGAATATTTAAGAAAATCAGATGAACTGAATAAAAAAATTTATTTACGTAACATTTTAATCAATTCTTCAACACGGATATTACAGATGATTCAAGAGGGTAAATTCAATGTACCAAGAGATACATTAGAAAAGTTGATTTCGAATATATTTATAAATCCGACTTTCGATGCCTCAAACAGTGTAACGGAAGAATTGATTAATTCTGGAAAACTATATATCATACAAAATCGAAATCTAAGAAGATACATTACTGAATGGAATAGTCAATTTGGAAAATTAGAAGAGGTAGAAGATAATTATGTAAGTTATTTATCTGATATCTATTATCCAGGCATAATAAAAAAATATCCATATAGTTCATTAGGAAGATATCTTTTTGACAATAACAATAACAAGGAAATATTGAGTAAAATCATTAATAACCCTATAATTGGTTCCTATCGAATGCAAAGAAGTAAGAAATATGTTGATCTCGAGGCATTACTTAATGATTTCGAATTTGAAAGTTTCATGGCAATTACTTATAACAGCTCTATTCTCGGAAACTTACAATCTAAAGATTTAAAAGAATTTATTGAAAATGTAATTAATTTAATAGATAATGAACTACAAGAGTAATATCAAATGAAAACTACACCTCCTAAAACTGAACGCCTGCATTCACTTGATTCATTAAGAGCAATAATGATGATGCTAGGACTTGTTATTCATACTGCAATAACTTACGATACTATTGAACATGGTGCTGAATGGCCACTAAAAGACCCTAATTACACTCATGAATCTATGTCCTGGTTATTTTGGTTTATCCATATTTTTCGAATGCCAGTTTTTTTTATTATTTCTGGTTTTTTTGGAGCCTTATTATTTTATGATAAGAGTCCAAAAATAATGTTAAAAAACAGAATTAAAAGAGTATTGTTTCCTTTAGTTGTTTTTCTATTTCTTCTATGGCCTTTTATATTATTTGCGTATGATTATACCCGCATGACTTTTGCAGGTGTTGAAAATGTTTTAAATGAAGTCCTAAAAGATTTTAGCAAAATCTCAACATACTTGCCAAATAATACATTTCATTTGTGGTTTTTATATTATTTGATGTTTTTTGTAGTAGTCTCATTTGGTTTAGGAATTCTTATGCGAAAATTTCAAAATATTTCTTCAAAAATCAACTCTTTTTTCAATCAAATACTCAATAACCATATGTTAAGAGTAATCATATTTTCAGTAATTACTTTATGTATTTTAATATTCATGAATCAAACTTGGGTAGATACATCTACTAGTTTTAATCCTGATTTTAACACATTTATTTTCTATTTTCTGTTCTACATGTTTGGTTGGTTGCTCTTTAAATCAAAACATTTGCTAAATTCATTCATGAAACATGATATATTATCTACAATACTTGGGACTGTAATAGTTACCGCAACTCATTTTTATAAAGATGTTATAGGTGATGAGCTTCTAATGGCTTCAAATGCCTTAACAGTTTGGCTTTTATCATTTGGTATGATAGGACTATTTATTAGATATGGTAGTAAGCATTCTTCTCAAATGAGATATATCTCTGATGCATCTTATTGGGTTTACTTACTTCATGTAGTATTTACCATATTTTTTCCTGGAATCATAGCAGAATTTAATATTCCTGCCCCATTAAAGGTTTTAATCATTTGTAGTTTAACTACTATTATTTGTTTCGTCTCTTATCATTTTTTAGTTAGAGCCACATTTATTGGAAAATTCTTGAACGGACGAAAATATACTAGGAGACTAACTGATATAAAGAAAGCAGAAGAATTAATAATTTAAAACCAGCATTGAATAAATAAAACCAGTTCCCAACAAAGACAAATTTGCCTCAGAATTTATAAACCGCTACGCAACTAGAGGGTTTAGTGGCGATGCTTCTTTGGTGTATAGTTGGTCTTTAGAGGAGTAATACCCTAGAAATTAAGGCCCTACAAAAAACAGGTAGTTGTTATTTTGACCATTTATAGGGATTGTTTAGCGGTTATTATTTTTTGATCTTTAGAACATAAAAAAAGTTGTGTTAACCGGAAATAATCACCTGTAAACAGAACATTTATAACGCATATAAGGAGTTAGCATTAATTAAAATCAAAAATGAGAAAGAAGTATTTCAATTTAGAAGAAGTATTCACTCCTAGTCAACCAGCAAATTATACATTTATACCTAGAAATTTAGTTAATAGAAGACTCAAAAGAGCTTTAAAAACTCCGGGTAAACAAATCATTATTTATGGTTATTCTGGTGCTGGAAAAACAACATTACTAACAAATACATTAAAACAAGAAAAAATAATTCCTGTAATAACAAGATGTATACTTGGAATGACGCTTTCTGAAATATTAATTGATGCTTTTAATCAACTAGAAATATTTTACATAACTCAAAAAGAAAATAATGAATCTGATAAAATTGGAGGAACTTTAAGTGCATCGTATTTTGGAATTAAGGCAAGTTTAGGTGCAGAAACAACAGAAGGAGGAAAATCTTCGACTAAAAGAGCGGTAGAATTACCCATAAGTCCTCAAACGCTAGCTAAATTTATTGGAGAAGCAGGTAAATGTTGGGTTTTAGAAGATTATCATAAAATAAAATCAGCTGATAAAGTTCAGCTAGCTCAAGTAATGAAGGTTTTTATGGATTCATCTGTAGATTATCCTAGCCTCAAAATAATTGCCATTGGAGCTGTAAATTCTGCAAGAGAAGTTGTACAATTTGACCCTGAGATGAAAAGTAGAATTTCTGAAATCGAAATTCCTTTGATGACTATTGACAATTTAAAAAATATTATTTCCGAGGGTGAAAGACTCTTGAACGTAAAATTTCCGGATGATACAATTAAAAAAATCGTAACATATTCAAGTGGTTTACCTGCTGTTACACATCAGTTAGCGCTTCTTTTATGTGAAGAAGAAAATATAAATAAGACTATTAAAGGTAAAGTTGGGTCTATAAAGAAATCTACGTTTGAATTGGCTTTGGACGAATTTATAAATGAAAATTCGGACACTTATAAATCTATTTACGAAAATGCAACCAAAATAATTCACACTCGAAAACTTGAGAATCCAAAAGATTTACTAATTGCTATTCTAGCTATAAATAAAGAGCAGGTTTCCGTATATGAAGTTAGAGACGAAATTCGCAAACTAAAAGATGATTATCAAGGCACAAACTTGAAAAAATACTTGGATGAACTTACTAAACCAAGTCGTTCTGAAATTTTAAGATTTAATAGAGATTCTGGTTTGTATTTCTTTTCTAATCCTTTTATAAAAGCTTACACACAATGTGTAGTTAGAAATGAGATAAAATCTGAATCAATTAATCAGGCAGCCTTACTTAAAGAATTAAAAACAACTTTAAATCGTGAGTTAGAAATAGCAAAAGAAGCTTTTTTAAGAGATTTTGAATTATAAAACTAATGCTAACAACGTATATAAAAAATAGCTGTTTTATTGCTTTAGCGAAAGATAAATAATAAAATAAAGGTCAGTTTTATACTGAAAAATTAGTGCTTAAAAATCCGCTACTTTTCATATACAAAACGTTGGCAACAATATCTGAACGAAAAACAAAGAGATGAAAAAAGTACACTTTAATAATATTAGTAGTTGGAAAAATGGGATATTGATAATCTCTTCAATTATTTGTTTTTTGATTGGAACATTCGAATTATTCTCTGAACCAAATACTGCATGGAACAAAAGAATATCTATTCTCAGCACAATTTTGATGATGCTTTTCTTCGCAAGAATGTTTTATGGCAAATACTATGTTGGGTGGAATAAAGTTGGAATTACCATAAGAATAAAATCCTTTTTGGGGAAATCTTTCAATTTTAAAAATGTTAAGTCAACTGATTTACAAAATGGAATTCTTACTGTTGTAAAAAAAAATGGAAAGAAAATAGAATTAGATTTGAGCGAAATTGAAGAAAATGACGTTGAAAGAATAACTGAAATTCTGTCAGAAAATACTATTGCCAACACCGCTTATAATTAATGGCTTGTTCTCGCCTACTTATGAAAGACCTAGTGAACTTTCTTGGTCGGTAATTGATTACTAAATTAGTTGCTTTAGATATGACAATGGATAAGCAAAATTAGACTACCATAGACAAATTTATATTAAAATTAAAAACCCTATTACAATGAAAAAACTTTTATTATTTTTATTTACTATCACTTGCTTTTCTTGCTCATCAAGTGATGATGATACCTCTTGTGACAACTTAGCTTCAAATGGAGAAGAAGTTTATTTAAATTTAATCAATGCAACCTTAGCTTATATAGCAGACAATAGTAATCCTAATTGTGTTGCCTATGAAACGGCCGCAGAAGAATATATTGATTATAATAATAGTATACTAGATTGTCTTAATGCAGATGATCGTGCAGAATTAGAAGAAGAAATCGAAGATCTTGAAGCTGAAATAGCTGCTCTAAATTGCACATAACCCAAACTATTTTGCTTAACAAGTGAGTTGAGTTTATAAACCGCTACGCAACTAGAGAGTTTAGTGGCGATGCTTCTTTGGTCTATAGTGGGTCTGTAGAGGAGTAATACGCTAGAAATTAAGGCCCTACAAAAAACAGGGAGTTGTCATTTTTACCATTTATGGGGATTGTTTAGCGGTTGTTATTTTGTGATATTTAGAATCCTAAAAAATTTGTGGACGCTGGGAATATTAAGCAGTTAATACAGGCTTTTTTTGGATATATAACGAGTTGGGTTTAATTAGGAAAACATAATAAATGAAATATAATACAACCGATATTAAATCAATTGGAGAATTATTAGAGTATTTAAATAAGCACAAAGACTCTAACGCTCCTCTTTGGTTTCGAGGTCAATCCAATTCCAACTGGAACCTGGAGCCCAAATTGATGAGAATTGAACCACTACCATCTGAGTCTCACTACTTAAACAAATTTAAGCAGGATGCAACTTTCATTCTGAACAACAAACCTGAAAACGAATTTGAATGGATGTTTTTAATGCAACACTATGGCGTAGCTACAAGACTTTTAGATTGGTCTGAAAGCCCTTTAGTCAGTCTGTATTTTGCTTTAGCAGATGAAACTCAAAAAGATGAGGATGGTGCGCTTTGGGTATTATTGCCTACAGAATTAAATAAGCATAACAGATATAGGCCAGAATTTGAATTTGAAATTCCTTCTTTTGAAGATGATGATTTAAACAATTATCTGCCAAGCATAATTTCTTCAGAAAGAAAAACGAGTCTTTTGCCAATGGCTGCTATAGCTCCAAGGAATAGTCCTCGTATGCAAGCACAACAAGGGGTTTTCACAATTTCTCACCGAGACAATATTTATGTAAATGATGCGGGATCTGATCCTAAGCATCACATTTGGAAGTACAACATCCCCAAAGAACATAAAGAAAATTTGTTAAATGAATTAACACTTCTCGGAATTAATAAATTTCAATTATTCCCTGAACTAGGAAGTCTAGCAGAAAACATAAAATAATGGCAACACTTAGAACAACACCTTATAGAAATAGCACCATTTTACGCGTAAACTCAGAAAGAGATTTAATTAACACATCTCCAGAATACCAAAGGGCTGGTGGTGTTTGGACTCTTCAAAAAAAGCAACTACTAATTGATTCAATAATCAATGATTATGATATACCAAAGCTATACTTCCATCTTCTTGAAAAAGATGATGAATTTGAATATTCCATTATTGATGGTAGACAAAGATTGGAAGCAATTTGGGAATTCATTAATGATGATTTTGGCCTTGCAGATGACTTTGAATTTTTCGAAAACACTGATTTAAAATTAAGAGCTCTATCATACACTGATTTAGCTAAAGAATATCCCAAAATTAAAATCAATTTTGATTCTTACATTCTCCCAATTGTAATTGTTGAAACAAGTGAGGATGATTTAATAGAGGATATGTTTTCGAGATTGAATGAAGCCGTCCCATTGAATGCAGCTGAAAAACGAAATGCAATTGGTGGAAGTATGGCCTCAACAATAAGAAGTGTTTCAAACCATGAATTCTTTACCAAAAAAGTAAAATTTAATAATAATAGGTATCAACATCGAGAAGTTTCAGCTCGTATATTGTTTTTGTTATACAGCCTAGATTTAAACGATAAAATTCTAGACACTAAAAAGCCATACTTGGATGCAATGACCAACAAATTCAAGAAAGATAGTTCATTATCACCAAATAAATATGAGGATGAAACTGATTCAATTCTTGAAACTATGAATTCCGTATTTATCGATAATGACAGCCTTTTAAAATCTCAATCTGCAGTTACTATCTATTTTTTACTTTTTAGGAACGCTATTCAAAAAGATAAAGTAAGCTTAATTACTCGAAGTAAATTCTTTGATTTTTATAACGCAATTAGCGAGAATAGGAAAGTTGCCGAAAAAGATATTACAGAAGCTAATTTTGAATATTTAGAATTTGAAAGAATGTCACAACAAGGCACAAATGATGCTAATTCGATTAAAGAACGTGTAAGAATATTAGAACAAGAATTTGGAATATAAGACTGCACCCAACAATGTATAAAATGCATAGCCGCCCTTAGGGTTGGCTACGTCATTTTATACCAACCGTTGTAAATAATTAAAAAAAACAAATAAAACATATATAAATGGCCAAATTTTTAGTCACATCAGGAGTTACTTACAAATTAGAAGAACTTATAAAAGGAACAGAGGATAGATTAATACTCATCAGTCCATACTTACAATTCTCAAAAAGGATAAAGGATAATATTGCAAGTTTGAATATTCTAAAAAGAGACATTAGAATAATATATAGAGAAAATAAACTTCAAGTTGAAGAGAGCAATTGGTTAGAAAGCCAAGTTGGTGTCCGAACCAGTATTTGTAGTACACTCCATGCGAAGTGTTACCTAAATGAAAAGGAAGCTATTGTAACTTCCATGAATCTGTATTCATATTCCCAGGATAACAATGACGAAATGGGTATTTATGTAACAAAAAAAGAAGACCCTGAATTATATGAGGAAATATCAAATGAAGCTCAACGTCTGCTTAGGATAAGTGAAGAAATAAGAGTTTCGGTTACAAAAGTTGACAGGAAAGTAGTTGACAAAAAAACGGAAGAACTTAAAAAGTACTCAACCAAAAAGAAGTCAGCTAGTTCTAAATTAATGAAAACGAAACAACTATCTGAGAAAACTGGAATAAGTAGCAGAAAAGTAAATTCTTGGTTCGTCGACAACAAGTTGATGTATAAAAAAGATAATGAGTGGTACACAACTAAAAAAGGAAAAGAACAAGGAGGAATAGAACAAGGAGGTTATTACGGACAAGAAGTCCTTTGGCCAGAAGAAATTTCAAGTTTAATAGAAAAGGATGATTTACCCTTTTAAATATAAAAAGTTTAAAACACTGTATATAGCAAATAGAGCATTTGATGGTTTAGGAAAGTAAGATACCATTCACAAACACGTTATTCTAGATTACTTTTTTTTGTTACATTTAGCTGAACAAATAATTTAATGACAAACTTCCAATTAAATGACCCTAGTTTAGAATCTCAGTGGAGGGCTATTATTTTGTTTGGAAAAAATTCTGCTACTTATAAATTTGCTTTTGCAAAGAGTTTACTTGAATTGGTAAACAATGAAACTACTAGAATTAGCCTTAAAGAATTGTCTGAGCCTTTCTCCAGAAATATTCTTAAGCATTTAAAACAAAACGAT
>Ga0233396_1000527_pt1 | contig 18458 bp, 12 predicted proteins | sample 32DmetaG_FD_183169 | JGI IMG/M metagenome (GOLD analysis project Ga0233396, IMG submission 183169) | Seawater microbial communities from Monterey Bay, California, United States - 32D | ecosystem: Environmental > Aquatic > Marine > Coastal | place: USA: California | collected 2016-10-19 | reverse complement strand
GTATCAAGGGGAGAGAAGTTGATTATAATCAGAATGCGATTATTGCTAACATTATGACTGAGAGGTCGCAATGCGGCGTCGCATTTGAAAGGTTTACCGAGTCTGGCCCTATTGCATTGCTTCCGCTGCCATCGATGGGGGGGAAGCACAGATCGTCACTGGTTTGGACAGTGTCATCAGCGGCGGCAGCAGAAATGGCGAATTGGGAGGAATTGAGGTTAATTGAAGAACTTCAGCAAAATATAGGCCAAAGATTGGGGAGCATAAAGAGTTTTGGTAAGCGTAACATTTATCCATTGAGCCTTAGCGTACCGCAAGAACAGATTAGGCCGTCGCTTGTACTTTTGGGAAATGCTGCCCATACAGTTCACCCAGTAGCAGGACAAGGCTTGAATCTCTCTCTCAGAGATATTGAGGAGCTAGTTTCTTGTATTGATCAAGGTTTGGAGAAGGACCTTAGAATAAATGAATTTTCAATTCTTCAAAAATATGTAACGAAGCGGGATTACGATCAAAATCAAGTGATAAACTTTACTCACAGCTTAGTCGAGACTTTCTCAAGCTCGTCTTTTTTTAAAGCATTCCCACGAAAGTTAGGGCTCTTAACGCTGGATTTATTTCCAGCGTTAAGACAGGAGCTTGTGATGAGAGCTTCTGGGAAAAAATAAGGATCCGTCAGTTAACTACAGTCATCCCGAGCCAATCTGCAATTAATGCAGGTTTCTCTTCTCCCTCAATTTCAACGACAACATTATGTTTAAGCAAAAAGTGAAGAGGTTTTTTCTCTTCGGCAGATACTAAAGTAAAGCGACCTCGTATTTTTGCGCCGACTTTTACCGGATTCAAAAATCTTACTTTATCTAGTCCGTAATTTATTCCCATTACGGTGTTCTCAAGTTTGAGCCCGCCACTCATTGATGCGAGGAGCGAAAGAGACAAAAACCCATGAGCAATTGTTGTGCCAAAGGGTGTTTCGGATGCTCGCTCTGGGTCGACATGGATATATTGATGATCCCCTGTTGCATCTGCAAAAAGATCTATGCGGTCTTGTTCGACATGAATCCATTCAGAAATGCTAATCTCTTGACCTACGTAGTTTTGTATCTGATTGGCGCTGACAATATTATTCATCACTTACTCCTTAGTCTGTCGAATTTCTGGAAAGAGAAATCAAAAATCTTATTTATAACTCACCTTGGACGCATTACCTTATAATGCACTTGCTAAATAACTATCACTTATTACACAATATTATGTCATTGCACAAACAATGTTAATACAGTTAATAGGGTAAATATGGAATCATCTTGCACAGTGAACACTGCCAATACGGATCATAGTTTTGACATTTTGATTGTGGGCGCAGGATTAGTAGGCAGCACACTTGCATGTGCGTTAGGGGAGAGTGGTTATCGAGTCGGTTTGCTCGATAGGTCTCCATTAAATTCGAATTTAAAATTTGAGAATGACTTCGATTCGCGTGTTGTTGCGTTGTCCGCGGCATCTAAGAGTTTATTGCAAGACTTAAAGATTTGGCAAACGATTGTACAGGGTCGGCATTGTGCTTATAAGAGCATGCGAGTTTGGGATGCAGATGGAACTGGAGCGATTTATTTTGATTCCAAAGAGCTCGATTTTCCAGAGCTTGGATTTGTTATAGAAAGCCGAATCTTATTGAATGCGCTACATAAAAAAATTGTTGAAATAGATGCTTTAAAAGTTTTAGCACATGGTGAAGTCGTGTCTATCGATCCGTGTGAGGATAATCTTCAGAATTTGCAACGAGTAACAATGAAAGACGGAACTATGGTTACCGCGAAGTTGATCGTGGCAGCAGACGGTGGTGCGTCAACTGTTCGTAATTTAGGAAATTTTGAAACTCGGGAGTGGAATTATAATCATAAAGCGATAGTTACCACGGTACGTATGAGTGAGCCTCACAACGCTTGTGCCTTTCAAAGGTTCAGTGATTCAGGACCGTTAGCTTTTCTTCCTTTAGATTCGGGAGAGGAAATACAGGGTGGGTATTTTTGCTCTGTTGTTTGGTCCGTCGTTCCAGATTATGCCGAGCATTTGTTGTCGCTACCAAGTGACCTCTTTAATAAAGAATTGGGTCGCCAAATTAGTCATGAATTAGGTGATGTGTTGTGGAGTGAAAAGCTCCAAAGCTTTCCTCTGCGCCAAATGCATGCTAGATCTTATTTTTGTGATGGTATCGTGCTTGTTGGAGATGCAGCGCATACAATACATCCTCTGGCAGGACAGGGGGTAAACTTGGGTTTGCTCGATGTAAAAGCCCTAGCTGAAGAATTAAATGAAGCTCGGTTGAAAAATCGATTGCCTGGCGATGTTATCGTTTTGAGTCGCTATCAGCGGGCTCGGATTGGGCATAATCTCGGAATGATGGGGGTAATGGAGGGGTTTAAGAAATTATTTGGCAACCGGTCCCCCTGGGCTGTTTGGCTAAGGAATTTTGGGCTCAGCCGTGTTGATAGGTTAAATTTATTTAAAAAGCTGTTGGCGCGCGGCGCTATGGGTTTGGATTGATCAATAACAAAAGACTTGATTTAATCGCATATCTTCAATTTCTTTTGAAGTTTTCTTAATGGACGTCGATATTCTCTTTGAGCAATTTTATTGCTCTATCAAAACAGAAATTTTGAGGAGTTTTATCGAGCCATGGCAAAGTTGTCTAGTTTCCCTTTTGATCTCGATCTGAGCATGCTCGATACTGGTAGTATCACAAATATTTTAAACGATATAGAGCTCCATTTGCCACGGATGGAAAATTCTGGTGACGTTTCTCATTTGCTCGAGGTGAAAGCATTTTTTGAGAACGAGTTAAAAGTGGCCAAACGTCTTCATTAAACGTGACATAATTCGAGATCCACTCAATACTATGTCGCTCCTTCAGGGATTTGGAACATTTGATGTCCAAATGTCATGGCGGTAAGTTGATACCTATATTTTGCGGCGCATTTAGGATAAAAAACGGAGTTTCATAACAGAATTTATTTTCGCATATTCTTTGGTGGCGGTAATTTATTTAATTGATGCCTTAACTGTCGCGCTTTATTTTTAAACTATAATGCAATCGTATAAACTAAGAAGATTGCCATTAAACCTCTCTGGAAAGGCCTTTGCTAAATCGTTTAGGGGAAAAAAGTGATCATACTGAAAATATGTTTTCGCGTTTCCTGTCTGCTTTTCGTTTTAGTGGCACGGCAATGCGTTTGGTTTGGGAAAGTAGCCCAAAGCTAACAACCGCTATGGCACTCACAACGCTAATCTCCGGACTGATTCCTGCTGCAATAGCTTTTGTTGGTGGGCTTTTTGTCGATGTGGTCGCAGAGGCGCTTTCGGGATCTGGCGAAAGTAGCGCTTTGCTCGCGGCACGAAATGAGGCCGTATTTTATTTATCTCTTGAGGCTGGCTTGGTTTTGTTGTTAGCTGGCGCTCAACAAATTGGTACGGTTTCTCAATCGATTTTAAGAGTTCTGTTAGGCAATAAGATAAATGTTTTGATTCTTGAAAAAGCCCTCACCTTGGAATTGGCGCATTTCGAGGACGCGGAATATTATGACAAATTAGTGCGAGCTCGACGAGAGGCCTCAAGCAGACCCTTAAGTTTGGTTATGAAAACTTTTGATCTAATTCGAAATGGAATCTCATTAATTGCTATTGGAGTTTGGCTATTTCAATTCTCTGTCTATGCGGTTCTGTTGCTGCTCGTGGCCGGTGTTCCCGCTTTTGTTGCAGAAGCAAAGTTTGCGGGAGAGGCTTTTCGTGTCAACAAAAAACGCTCTGCTGAGAGACGCCGTCAAATTTATTTGGAAATGGTATTAACACGAGAAGATGGGGTAAAAGAAGTAAAATTACTTCAGCTTGGTAATTTATTTTTAAGGCGCTATGTCGCTATATTTCACAAGATTTTTTCTGAGGATAAAGACTTAGTTGTCCGTCGTGGTCTCTGGGGTTTTTGTTTAGGGGCTGTATCAAGTTTTGCTTTCTATTTCGCTTATGGTTGGGTTGGTTTTTCAGCCATTGCGGGTTTCATTTCTATCGGGCAAATGACGATGTACATTGCTCAGTTCCGCATTGGACAAAACGGAGTTACCAGTAGTTTGACTTCAATCAACGGAATGTATGAGGACAACTTGTACCTTTCTAATCTAATTGAATATCTCGATCATGAAGTGCCTGTGCCGCGCGGAGATAGAATTGCTGGATCGAATCCCGAAGATGGTATTCGCTTTAAAAACGTCACTTTTTATTATCCAGGTAGCACGACTCCGGCGCTAAAGAACATAAATCTACATATAGTTCCTGGAACCAGCTTGGCCATAGTAGGCGAGAACGGAAGCGGAAAGACTACATTGATTAAGTTATTGACTCGCTTGTACTTGCCAACGGAGGGCATTATCACCATAGATGGATTAGATGTAAGGGATTGGGATATCGGGGCTTTAAGGGAAAAAATTGGAGTTATTTTTCAAGATTTTGCACGATATCAATTATTAATTAGTGAAAATATAGGCATTGGTGATGTAGACAATTTAGAAAATAAGAATGAGATTAAGACAGCTGCTCGCAAAGGTATGGCAGATGCGTTTGTTAACGATCTTCCGAAAGGATATGAAACGCAGTTAGGCACTTGGTTTAAAGAGGGGAAGGAGCTCTCAGGGGGACAATGGCAGAAAATTGCATTGTCTCGAGCTTTTATGCGGAGTAATGCAGATATTTTGATACTAGATGAACCGACTGCCGCGATTGATGCCAAAGCTGAAGCCGATATTTTCGAGCATTTTGCAGAGCTTACAGAAAGTAAAATTTCAGTTATTATTTCCCATCGTTTCTCAACAGTGAGGAGAGCCGATCACATTATTGTTCTCGAAAAGGCTGGGATTCTGGAACGTGGAAGTCACTCTGATCTTTTGGACTTAGATGGACATTATGCAGATTTATTTAAGCTACAAGCCTTAGGGTATCAATAACTTCAATGCTAGTTTCTTATTTGTCACAACCCCTCCGTTGGAGTAATAATAGTCTACGTGAGGAGAGGGTTCGTAGTTGAGCGATGCAGATCTTTCAAAAAAAGTAGAGACTATTCTTCGTTCAAGAGCGCGTCTTATAGTTTGTTTTCTGACTTTTCCGCTATATGTTGGCGCCGTATGGTTGCTTCTTGTGAGTGGGAAAGATGTCGATACCCTAATGTGGGTCTATATAGGCTTATATGTTTTTTTTGGAATTGATATGGTTCGACGGCGATGTCCATGCTGCAAAGAGCAGTTTTTCGTTAAAACAATTGTGCTAAATTTTTTCTCAAAGAAGTGCGTCCACTGTGGGGTTGGCAGAGATTAATCCTAAATCTAATTAACATCTAAATATTCGTCGATGCGTTCAGCTACTAAGCGACCCTCATCTATCGCCCTCACGACGAGGGATTGCCCTCGCCTGCAATCGCCAGCTACAAAGATTTTACTAATATTTGTCTTAAAATCTTTGTAGTCTGCTTTGTAATTGGACCGATTGTCGATTTCAAGATTGACCTTTGAGCTAACGTAGTGCTCTGGACCTAAAAATCCCATTGAGAGAAGTATCAAATCGGCTTCCCAGAACTCTAAGGAGTCAGCAATTTCGTTAAAATTCTCGTCAACTTTTACGGTGTTAATGCCAAGTAATTTACCAGTCTCATCTCGCACGAATTCTTTGCCTGAAATCGAATAGACTCTTGGGTCGGATCCGAATTTCTCCATTGATTCTTCGTGACCATAATCCACTCTATAAATTTTTGGCCACAAAGGCCAAGGGTTATCTGAGGCTCTTTCGAAGGGAGGTTTTTCCATTATTTCGAAATTTACCAGCGATTGGCACCCGTGTCTTAATGAGGTGCCGATGCAATCTGTCCCGGTATCTCCACCACCAATTACGATAACTTTTTTATTTGCTGCTGAAATATACTGTTTATCTCGTAAATTCGAGTTAAGGAGGCTTTGAGTATTTTTCGATAGAAAATCCATCGCAAAATAAATACCGTCTCCCTCTCTGTTGGGGATGTTTAAGTTTCGTGGCGTTGTAGCGCCTGTTGCAAGCAAAAGAGCATCACATTGACTTAATAGTTGAGAAGGTTCAATACCGTTTTCACCTTCGCCGCCGACGTCCGAATTTGTGCAAAATTTTATTCCTTCTTCCTCTAAAATTTTTACACGCCTATCAACAACATCCTTCTCAAGTTTCATGTTTGGAATGCCATACATCAGGAGCCCGCCTATTCGGTCATCTCGTTCGTAGACTGTGACCGTGTGGCCAGCCTGATTGAGCTGAGCTGCTGCAGCTAATCCAGCAGGCCCCGACCCAACGATAGCGACTTTTCTTCCGCTGCGTTTTGCTGGGGGTTTGGCAACAACCCAGCCTTCTTCAAATCCTTTATCAATAATGGAGCATTCGATGTTTTTAATAGTGACCGCTGGATTATTGACTCCTAATACACAGGCTCCTTCGCATGGTGCTGGGCAGACTCGCCCCGTAAACTCCGGGAAATTGTTTGTTTTGTGCAACCGATCGAGGGCTTCCTCCCAACGATTATTGTAAATAAGATCGTTCCATTCGGGTATTAAATTATAGACGGGACAGCCGTTATCAGACTGGCAGAATGGCACGCCGCAATCCATACACCTAGCCCCTTGCAAGCTTAACTGCTTATCTTCATGAGGGGTATAAATCTCCTTATAGTCGATAAGACGCTCAGCTGCGTTGCGATAAGGTATCGTTTGGCGGGTATACTCTTTAAAACCGGTTGGCTTGCCCATTGTTTTTCCTAACCAAAATGCTGTGAATTATAATTATATTAACGTTCGATTTTTTCGACTAATCATTCCATATCAAGCAACCTTCGAGGTTCTCTCAGCTAATACCCGTTTGTAGTCAATCGGCATTACTTTGACAAAGCTCTTTAATGTGGATTTCCAGTTTTCTAAAATCGTTGCTGCGACTGGCGAACCTGTGTGGACAGAATGGCTTTTTATTAAGGTAAGTAAGTTCTCAGCGTCCTCAAGATCTTCAACTTGCTCAAGTAAAAAAGTATCCATATTGCACTTGGCCTTAAATTGTTGCTCTGGATCATAAACATATGCAATTCCGCCACTCATCCCAGCACCAAAATTACGGCCTGTATCACCGAGAATTACAACCGTTCCTCCAGTCATGTATTCACAACCGTGATCGCCAACTCCTTCAACGACTGCACTAGCCCCACTGTTACGCACAGCAAACCTTTCAGCAACTATTCCTCGTATAAACGCAAAACCCCCAGTAGCTCCATATAAATTAACGTTTCCGGCGATGACATTCTCTTCGGCCTTGAACTTACTGTTTTTTGGTGGATAAATAATTATCTTACCACCTGATAATCCTTTCCCGACGAAATCATTGGCGTCACCTTCTAAAGTTAGGGTAACGCCTTTAGCGAGCCATGCTCCAAAGCTTTGACCTGCCGAACCTTTCAGTGAAATATTGATGGTATCGTGAGGTAACATCGCAGCTTTCCAACGCTTTGCTACTTCATTAGACAACATTGTTCCGACGACGCGATTAGTGTTGATTATTTCTGATGTTATAAAAACTTTCTTCCCTGTCTCTATGGCGTCTTTTGCTTCCGCAATTAATTTATTATCGAGAGCATTTTCCAGACCGTGATCCTGATCTATCGTTTTGTAGAAATCTGTGTTTTCAAAAATAACTTTGGCAGGTTCAAGGATTGGTGATAGATCCAAGCCGTCTGCTTTCCAATGTTTCACGGCTTTTTTAGTATCGAGAAGGTCAACTCGGCCAATCATATCCTTGACTGAGGAAATACCCAGGCTCGCCATAATGCCTCTAAGCTCTTCCGCTACCATAAACAAATAATTAGTCACGTGCTCTGGCTTGCCTTTGAATTTTTTACGAAGTTCTGGGTCCTGTGTGGCGATGCCTACAGGGCAGGTATTTAAGTGGCACTTTCGCATCATGATGCAGCCCATCGAGATAAGAGGTGCGGTAGAAAAACCAAATTCTTCTGCACCAAGAAGCGCGGCGATGGCGATATCTCGACCTGTTTTGAGTTGGCCATCCGTCTGCAGTGTTACGCGAGACCGTAAATTATTCATCACCAGGGTTTGGTGCGTTTCTGCTATGCCTAATTCCCACGGTAATCCTGCATGCTTAATTGATGTTAAAGGTGATGCCCCTGTGCCGCCGTCATGACCGGAAATAACTAAATGATCTGTTTTAGCTTTTGTTACGCCTGCGGCGATTGTACCGACACCAATTTCAGAGACTAGTTTTACGCTAATACGTGCATCCCGATTGGCATTTTTTAAATCATGAATAAGTTGAGCTATATCTTCAATCGAGTAAATATCATGATGGGGAGGCGGGCTTATCAAACCAACGCCCGGAGTGGAGTGACGTATGCTCGCAATATACTCGTCAACTTTTCCCCCTGGAAGTTCTCCTCCCTCGCCTGGTTTAGCCCCTTGCGCTATTTTGATTTGCAGTTCATCGGCGTTTGTTAGGTACCAAGCAGTTACTCCAAAGCGTCCCGAAGCCACTTGCTTGATCGCAGAGCGTTTTGAATCTCCGTTATCCATTGTTTTAAATCTATAGGGGTCCTCGCCTCCTTCACCAGTATTTGATTTGCCTCCTATTCTATTCATCGCTATTGCGAGCGCTTCATGGCTTTCTTGTGATATGGACCCAAGGCTCATCGCTCCAGTAGCGAATCGTTTTACTATCTCGCTCGCCGGTTCGACTTCTTCAATGGGAATAGCAAGCGTTGACTCCGTTTTAAAATCGAGCAGTCCCCGCAATGTACATCGGCGCGTGCTGTTTTCATTAGTAGTTTTTGCAAAAGCATCATAGGCAGCTGTGCTATTGTTTCTTGCAGCAATTTGTAAGTTATGTATCGAGTCTGGGTTCCACATGTGCGCGTCTCCGCCAACGCGCCAATGAAAATCTCCCGGGTTACTGAGAGTTGGTATTAACTTGTGTTCTTGCGTTGGAAATCCTAATGCGTGGCGTCGGAGAGTTTCCTCAATAAGAGTGGGAAAACTTACTCCTTGAACGCGGCTGGCAGTGCCCGTAAAGCACCGCGTAACTATATCTTCCGCAAGCCCAACTGCTTCAAAAATTTGTGCGCCTTTGTAGGACTGCAGTGTTGAAATTCCCATCTTGGCCATTACTTTTAGCATTCCTTTTGCGATACTTTTTTTGTAACTAGCAATTAACACCTCTTCAGTTTCGGCATTTTTACTTATTAGACCGTCCTTGTTAGCTTGCCAAAGTGATTCAAAAGCAAGGTAGGGGTTGATCGCGTCCGCGCCATAACCAATCAACAAGCAGTGGTGGTGAACTTCTCTGGCCTCACCTGTTTCGATGACGATACCAATACTCGCTCGTTTCTGAGACTGGGTTAAGTGATGGTGAACAGTCCCGCAAGCGAGTAGGGCACTGATCGGCACGCGTGATTGGGATGTGGCCCGATCGCTTAAAATAATCATTCCGGCTTTACTATCAATTGCAGAATCTGCTTCATTACAAATTCTGTCTAAAGTTCTCATAAACCCGTCGGGATCGGTTTTATCAAATGTCAGATCAATGGTTTGGGATGTTAAGTTATTATTTTCATTACATCGAATGGCTTCGAGTTGGGCGTTGGACAATATAGGGTGCGAGAGGCTAAGTCTTTTTGCTTGACTGGCGCTTGTCTCTAACATGTTGCCTTCAGGACCGATGAAATATTCTAATGACATCACCACCTCTTCCCGAATGGAGTCAATAGGGGGATTAGTCACTTGAGCAAAAAGCTGTTTGAAATAGTCATAAATCATTCGCGGTTTATCAGAAAGGCACGCTAATGCTGAGTCGTTACCCATTGATCCAAGCGGATCTCTTGCCTCTGTAATCAGAGGTATCAACATGAATTCCATAGTTTCTGTGGTGTAACCGAACGAACGCATTCTCTTAATCAGATTCTCGGAATCTAAGCTGAAAGTTTGTTCAGAAATTTTTGGTGCGATACTCGCTAAGGTTATTTTTTCGGCTTCTAACCAATCTCCGTAGGGATTTTGATTACTAACAGACTGTTTGATTTCCGCGTCTGGAATTAGTCTGCCTTGCTCAAAGTCTAATAAAAACATTTTGCCTGGTTGTAGACGACCTTTGAGAAGGATATGGGCAGGATCAACTGATACAACTCCGACTTCAGACGCCATTATTACCCTATCATCTGTTGTAACATAGTATCGGCTTGGTCTTAAACCGTTTCGATCGAGAACAGCGCCCAAATGGTCGCCATCTGTAAACACAATTGAAGCCGGTCCATCCCAGGGCTCCATGACGGCAGAATTAAACTCATAGAAGTCTCGTTTTTTCTGATCCATTTCCTGATCGGCTTGCCACGCTTCTGGAATCATCATCATCATTGATTCTTGCAAAGATCTCCCAGACATAATCATAAACTCAAGAACCGAATCGAAGCATCCGGAATCTGAGCAATCAGATTCTATTATTGGGAAAAGCTCATTGAGCTTGTCCCCATATACTGAGGTTTCGGCTTGACCTTGCCGGGCAATCATTGCGTTGACGTTGCCCCGTAACGTATTTATTTCTCCGTTATGACTCATAAATCTGTTTGGTTGTGCCCTGTCCCACGACGGAAAGGTGTTTGTACTAAATCGAGAGTGCACCATAGCCAAATGCGTCTCGAATGCAGGGTTAACTAAATCCGGGAAAAATGGAAAAAGTTGGCCGGGCGTTAACATTCCCTTGTAGACAATAATCTTTGAGGACAGACTGCAAGCGTACAACATTTTCGCTTGTTTCAAATTTTTATCGGTTCGTAGAATGTTGCTAAAACGCTTTCTAATAATATACAGCTTGCGTTCAAATTCCTGCTGAGTGATCCCTTCAGCCGAGCCAACGAAGAGCTGGCTTATCTTTGGTTGTGCAGTCAGAGCGGCAGGCCCGATGTTGGCGCCTGTCGGATCGGTTGGAATGTCTCGCCAGCCGATAAATTCTTGGCCCTCTTCGGTGATGATTTTTTCGATAGAAGTTTGACACTTAACTTGCTCATCCAAAAGCTGAGGCAGAAAAATATTTCCGACGGCAAATTTCCCCGACTCCGGGAGGGGTTTCTGAAAGTGCTCAAATGCAATCTTTCTAAAAAATTGCTGGGGGATAGCCATGAGAATGCCGGCACCATCGCCAGTATTTGCCTCAAAACCACAACCGCCTCTGTGGTCCATTCGAGAGTTCAGGTGATAAGCATCGAGCATTATTTGATGACTCGGCTCCCCTTTGATGTGTGCAACGAACCCGACGCCACATGAGTCTTTTTCCATTGCTGGATCATATAGTCCAGATTTTTTTGGAAAGCCAAATTTCAAAGGTGTCTGGTTTTTAATGCTCATTAAACTTTTCTCATACGAGTTACAGGCAATTAACAGGAATCGCTTCCGCAGTTTAAGGCCCGATTTTAATCAATCGGTTGCAAAAGCGATTGTACAATATAGGATAAACGGCGATCTTGTAGAACGGCTATCCAGACCACGCTTTTCGACTAAAAGTCTGGAGCAAAACAAAAAGCGGTGTTTAACAATAACATTGCCCAGTTCAAAGTCAAGATTACGAAAAAAGCGCTTGAATAATTCAAAAATATTGACAATATAATGTCGTTAATCAACAACGTGTGTTCGCGGATGATACGTAGCATGGTGGGAGAGCCATTCAGGAGGGTCTCAATTGTTTCCATTCTCGCTGATACATTCGGTTCGAGCGATGGCTGTCGCAATTATTTATTCACGTTTACTCTGTGAGTTTAAATGGAAGGCCACTTGGAATTTTTGCTAGACATGCGACTTTTCTGTGGCTTGCTATATCTGCAGGAGTGCTTTAATCTGGATTCTGTGTGTTGATGGGCGTCATTTTCTTCTACTAGCTGCCGATAACTCGGTAGGAATTAAAAGTGAATCTTGCACAACTAACAGAAGTGTAATGCAAATGAGAATCATTATCAATAGAATTTAAAAAAAATTTTACTTTATTGAATTGAACGTCCGGCAATAAAATTAAAAGATGGAGGCGAATGTAAATCGTGAAATTAAACCTTACTCGAAGACGCTTTATAAAGGGTGTGATTGCCTCGGGAGCTGCGGCAAGTTCAACATCGCTTTGGTATGCCGCAAACGGCGCAGCACGGCCTCCGGGCGCGGTAGAGCGATTAGTCAGGCTCAATGTTAATGGACAAACGCGGACTGTGGACGTTGCTCCACAGGAGACCTTGGCGTCGACGTTGCGCTACAAGCTGGGCCTTACTGGCACTAAGTTAGGATGCAATCGAGGAGAATGCGGTGCTTGCACTGTCATTGTAGATGACATCGGGACTTACGCTTGTTCGGTTTTAACACATTCCGTTAAAGGAGCGAAGGTCGAAACTGTCGAGGGCCTAGAATCGCCCAACGGTGATTTGCATCCAGTCCAACAAGCGTTCGTCGAGGAGCTTTCGCCGCAATGTGGGTACTGCACACCCGGGCAAGTTATGTCGGCTGTTGCACTACTTCGTGCTAACCCAAATCCCACGAGAGAAGAGGCGCGCTGGGGTCTGTCTGGCAATATATGCCGCTGCGGATCATATGACTCTTACCTCGATGGCGTAATGCGCGCCGCAGAAATAGGATAATTACTATGACTTATATGCATATTGGTAAGAATTTCGTTCCTCCTGATGTTGCAGGAAAGGTTACCGGCCGAATAAAGTACGCTGAAGATTATACAAGAGAGGGCATGGTATATGCCCGGTTATTGACGAGCCCGGTCCCTCATGCTCGCGTTATAAGTATTGACGCGTCAGAGGCATTGGCAATGGATGGCGTTTTTGGGCTCTTGACCGCAGACGACGTTTATCCGGATGGAGAGACAGCGAGCGTCGGATTAAAGATTTTGACTAACGAGCCAACCCTCGTCGGTGAGCCTATTTTGGCTTTGGCTGCTGTTGATGAAAAAACAGCCGAATCTGCTATCGCAAAAATAGCAGTTACGTTTGAACGCTTGCCTTTTGTCCTTGATCCTCTCGACTCATTGACCGAGGGTGGCCCTGACGCTTACTCCGGGGGAAACACCTTCGTTTTCAGGCAAGGCTTTGCCTCAGAGAAATGGAGTGTGGATCAAGTTGCTAGTTTTCGAGCTGGAAACGAGCCAAACGCCGAGCCACAGCAAACGTTTGCTTATGGGGATCTTGAAAAGTCTTTTGCCGAATCTTCATTCGTTTACGAAAGCACCTTTACCACTGCTGGGTATCCCCATCACTCGATGGAGCCTCGAAGTGCTATGGCGTATTGGGAGAATGGGAAATTGTATCTCCATGGCACGTCCCAAAGCTTAACGGCACTTGCCGATGGAATGGCATCTATCGTCGGCGTTCCTCCAGAAGATTTTGTCTTTATCAATCAGGCGACTGGTGGAGGGTTTGGACAAAGAGCAAGGGCAAATAGCATCCCTAGCATGGCGATTCCGGCAAAATTGTCGCAGAAAATAAATCGACCGGTGATGATGAGAATCACTCGGGAAGAAGAATTCACTATCGGTGGAGCGCGGCAAGGATTCCAGGGCTGGATAAAAGTAGGTTTCAAGTCAGATGGTGTAATGGCCGCTGCTGACCTTTACATCATTTCAGATAATGGGGGGAAAGGCGGAGGAGCAGACGCATTTTCTGCCGCTGATGCAATTAGCATACTTTATCAGACAGAGGCTGTGCGGTTCAGAGGAACATCGATCGGGAGCAATACGGGACATCGAGGAGCTCAAAGGGGTCCGGGTCAGAATCAAATAGCTCCGATTATATCGCCAATTCTTGACAGAGCAGCAGCGGAATTGGGAATCGATCGGCTTGAGATAAGGAAAATCAACACTCCTAAGAATGGCGACGTTGGTGGTCCTCAAAGAACACCTTTCACCAGCGCCTACATGCCTGAAGCGCTCGAGATGGGTGCGGAGATGTTTAATTATTCAGACCGCATTCAAAGATCGAGGCAGCGGAAAGGGACAAAGGTAACCGGCATCGGTGTCGGTCAGGGATACCATAATGCTGGTCGAAGTGGAATGGATGGAATTGTCAGGTTGATGGCTGATGGACGGCTTCAAGTGCATAATGGCGTCGGTAATTTAGGGACATACTCTTTCGCGTCGACTTCGCGGGCTGCGGCAGAGGTCTTGCAAATCCCTTGGGAGCGCGTTGATATCATAACCGGGCGAACGGACCGCCATTTGCCTATTACTTCTCCGCAAGATGGTAGTAACTCTATCTTCACAAATACTCGAACAAATTTTGGAGCAGCCCAGGACCTCCTCGCTAAGATGAAAGAAATAGCGGCGATGGACTTGGGGGGAGATATATCTGATTACGAAGTGGGCGGCGAGCGGATTTTTAAAATTTCTGACGAGACTGTTGCGATGAGTTTCGCAGAGATCGCTCAGCGAGGTATCGAGTTAGGTGGAAAGTTTACGGGCGAGTCTGAGTTGCCCGAGGAGCTCAATGATTTCACAAAGCTTTCTGTCTCACGCCTAGCTGGTCAAGCTTTGATGGGCATTTTCCATGACTCTAGGCATAGTAATAATCCGCCCGGGTTCACGGCTACTTTTACTGAGATCGAGCTTGATACTGAGACCGGCAAGTACGAAATCATAGATATGGTGACAATTGGCGATTGTGGAACAGTCGTTCACCCTCAAGGTTTGAAGAATCAATTGGTAGGGGGAGCGGTTTGGGGAATCGGATTGTCTGGGTACGAGCGTCATTTGTACGATCCACAGAATGGTTTGCCAGCCAGCACAGGCTATTGGCAGAGTAAAGTGCCAACCATGTTGGATACTCCTGCAAAAATTCAGACTGGTTGGGTCGACCTCCCAGATCCTGAGAACCCGGTCGGTGCCCGCGGGATTGGAGAGCCCGCGATGGGAGGTGTTTCAGCAGCGCTTACCGCAGCTATTAGTGACGCTATGGACGGGCATATTTTTAACTCGGCCCCAATTACAGCCGATATGATCATTAACCATGCGGCGGGGGTGTCTTCAGACGCAATCCCGTTAGCGCAGAATAATTTCCGAGGTTGATATGGTAGCTACATCACACGACGTTATGCCTGACATTGAACTTTATCAGCCAACCGATGAAGCAAACGCACTTTCTTTAGCTAACACTTTAGGGAAAGATGGGTGGCTGGTTGGGGGCGGTCAAGATACTTATGGTTGGCTAAAAGATCGAAACAAAGCCCCTGCTGCAATGATAGAGCTTAAGCAAATTGATGCGTGGAAAGGGATTAAAGAAACTCCGAATGGGATTGAAATTGGAGCGGTAACGACTCTAACGGAAATCGCAAATAGTGAGCTAGTAAAACGGAAGTTTGAAATTTTATCAAAAGCAGCAAGTATTGTAGCTAGCCCTCAAATTCGGAATGTAGGAACGCTTGGTGGAAATCTTGTTCAAGATGCGCGTTGTTGGTATTACCGTCGAGGATTAGATTGTTATCGCGCGGGGGGTAACATCTGTTATGCCGATTCACCTGAAGGTCTCAATCGAGAGCATGCTATTTTCGGCGCGAGCCGTTGCGTTGCAGTTAGCCCTTCTGATACAGCGCCAGCGCTGGTGGCGCTGGATGCTACGATGGTGGTGTCGAGTAGTGCGGGTGAGCGACTTATTTCAGCAGAGGATTTTTTTGTAGGGCCCGCGATCGACATAGTTAACATGACAGCATTAAGAGAAGGTGAAATTCTTACAGCTGTTCGAATACCTAATGATTGGGCTAACGCGGAATTTTATTGGGAAAAAGTAGCTGATAGGAACGTTTGGGATTTTGCACTAGTCAGCATTGCTGCCGTAATGAAGGTCTCCAACGGCCAGATACAAGATTCTCGCTTTGCATGTGGAGCAGTGGAATGCACGCCGAGAAGACTCCCTTCGGTTGAAAATGCTATTCAAGGTCAACAGCGTTCAGAGACGCTGGCCGAGAAAGTAAGTGAACTAGCTTCTGCTGGAGCAGAGCCGCTGAATTACAATCACTTTAAAGTGCCGCTTATTGAAAATCTCGTTAAGCGAGCCATTAGGGGCTGAGAGCTCAGTACTCTCTAAAAATAATAAGTATGAATTAGGCAGCTTGAAAAAGCTGAGAGGAGTATGAAGTGGGAGAAATAGTTCGCTACAAAAGGGATGTTTGGGGCGAGGAAGTTATTCTCGGTGTGTCTTGGGATTTACTTTGGGTTGTTGCAGTCTCCATTTTAGTTTTATTAGCGGCTCATGCGATTATTATGGCTGCTTTGGCTAACAAAAAAATAGACAAGCCTTCTGGAGATGGGGCTCGCGTTGTTCGTCACGAGGCGGTTGATCGGTGGTTCCACTGGGTGATGGCAGGTAGTATTTTGGTACTGATCGCCACAGGCGTAGCTCCGATAGTTGGACTGCGGTTTGCGTGGCTGGAGCTGCACTGGATCTCTGGTCTACTCCTAGCTTTTATTACGTTATTTCATATTGTGCGGTCCTTGTTTTGGCAGGACTTTAAATCCATGATCCTCTCGCCAAAAGATTTCGGCGAGCCTTTTGATTCCTCTCTGATGCCGGGCAAATATACTTTCGAACAAAAAGGGATGCATTGGGCGGTAACGGTAGTCATTCTTGCAGTCATTGTTACAGGATTGTTAATGTTCTTACAGATAGATTCACCGTTCTGGGAGCGAACAAACAGCATGCCGGAGAGTCAGCTGGGACTTGTTTTTCTTTTGCATGGATTGTCGACACTTGCACTCGTTGCGTTGGCCTCAACCCATATTTATTTTGCAATTCGCCCAGAGAAATTATTTTATACTCGTTCCATGTTTAAGGGGTGGATATCTGAGGATGAAATGAAGGCCAATCACAATCCTGAGTTGTGGGCACCTAAACAAGCTGATTGATAATATTGTTCCAAACATAGCGCGTATCAGGTCTTTTACTTAAGCTGATGCGCGCTCTTAGTTTTTGAATAGGTGTTTTAATATTTGCTGTCATAGAAACTAGGTTTTTGAATTTAGATTGAGGTAGGAATAGTGTTAGAAGACGACATCGAAACGATTGAATCCGGTTATGAATTTCTTTTAGCTTACGCCGCGCAGGGCCGCCCCGCTGCAGTTGAGACTGGCCCGGGGCCTCATGCTCGTCCAACTATTCAAAATATGGCCGAAGCTATGGCGAATGTTGCAAGGCAATTTTCGGATAGTTCTGATGGGTTTGAGAATGTTATCGCGCATGATTGCCTGAATGCGGGAGCGGCGCTTGAATTTATTTTACGCCAAAACAAGGTTGGGTCTGAGATGGTGGATAATTTGAATGCGTCGATTCATTTGCGGGCAGTGCTTACCGATCTCTTCCTATATAGCGAAGTTCTCAAGCCAACCACCGCGGATGAATTAGCTGCAGCCGCTCCAAGCGTGGTCGAAACGTTCGATGCCACGAAGAACAAAGATTAGTGCATTGCCAAATTCAATTAATTATCCATCTCGATTAAGGCTTGCGCATTTACCTACACCGGTAACGAAGCTCGAGAGGTATTCTTCTCGGTTCGGCAATGTAAATATCTGGGTAAAGCGGGACGAGCTAACGGGGCTGGAAGTTTCAGGTAACAAAATTCGAAAGCTCGAATTTTCTGTTGCGGAGGCTCAAGCTCAAAACTGTGACACGCTGATTACATGTGGCGGATTGCAGTCCAATCATTGCCGTGCGACGGCGATAATTGGTGCGAGATTGGGTTTCAAGGTACATCTTATCCTGCGCGGGGAAAAACCGGAGGTACCCGATGGCAATTTGCTAATGGACTATTTATGCGGTGCTGAAATTAGTTTTCTACCAGCCGACAGTTGGTCTGAGCACGTGGATTTCGCTTCGCAACTCAAAGCGCATTATCGGTCTCTGGGACGAAAAGGATTATTCATTCCGACAGGAGCGAGCGATGCCACGGGGTTGTGGGGTTACATCGCCGCTACCGAGGAGTTAATCGCTGATTTCTCGAGATTAGAAATGACCCCAGATTATATAGTATGCGCTACTGGTTCCGGGGGGACGCAAGCAGGATTGATTGTTGGCAGTAAAATGTTTGGGTACAACGGACAAATTTTGTCTTTTAGTGTGAGTGATGACCCTGACTATTTTGATCAAAAAGTTCGACAAGATGTTGAAGATTGGAAGCGGTTGTATTCTGAACTTCTGGCGGGTACTGAAGGAGACCAAATTATTCCATCTGCTTTGGAAATAATCACTAATGGGGGTTACCTTGGCCCTGGATACGGCAGTTGTGATAAGGAAGTTTTTGAAACGATACACGAAGTTGCGGTTTCAGAGGGTCTGTTTCTTGATCCTGTCTATACCGGAAAGGCGTTCCATGGTATGGCGACAGAGCTTA
>Ga0233396_1000525_pt1 | contig 18466 bp, 8 predicted proteins | sample 32DmetaG_FD_183169 | JGI IMG/M metagenome (GOLD analysis project Ga0233396, IMG submission 183169) | Seawater microbial communities from Monterey Bay, California, United States - 32D | ecosystem: Environmental > Aquatic > Marine > Coastal | place: USA: California | collected 2016-10-19 | reverse complement strand
GGTAAGAGAAGATCGATGTTGTCATGTGATTTGGCTGGAAGGCCAAGGTACACCTCCCGACTTAAAAACAAGAACCTGAGGCAAGTGGAATCATTCCTGCACCAGCTCAATGCGCATATCTGAGGTGTAAAACACCCAACCTTGCACCCGCTGCCCCGTTCCAGCTCCGGACAAGGCGGCGCAATATTCCTGCACTTGGCTGACGTGCTTTGCAGCAGGCTTTCCTGTTTTATAATCAATCACATGCCAAATGCCGTCCAATTGCACCACACGATCAGGTCGCCCAACTTTTCCGCTGGGAAGGCTGAGGGCGCGTTCCGCGAAGACCTGAGCATGGGGCACCTCAAAAAAACGCTTCATTGCCTCATGCCGCAAAATGGTCTCAACCGATTTCTGAATGATTTCGCGATGCTCAGGGGCGAGTGCGACATTGCGACGCAGGCGCTCTTGGACCTCGTTCCAATCATCATAGACGACCACTTCACTCAAAATTCCGTGAACAGCATTGCCAAAATCTCGGGGGCTCATTTCACCTTCGGGAAGCGGCTCAGACCAGTGCGCTTTGGGCCGCGCAACCAACTGCTCGTACGATTGACCAAGCAGCAATTTTGGATTCATCTGCTCGACAATTTCCCCCGAATCCGACTTTGGCTCCTTGACTTTTCGATCCAATTGACCAAAAACTGAATGCAAATCGTCCTCGAAAGATTCCGGAAAAGCTTCCTTCCACGCCTTCCAGAGCGCATGCGACAGGCCCTTCGCTTCCACTGCTGCATCCGGTTCAGCCTTGAATTCCAAAAGCACATCAAGGCGTTCGACGGCTCGGGTCATCGCAACGTATGCGATATTCAAAGCGTCCAGTTGCGTGCGGCCAATCTCCTCCTCTCGAATCGAATTCAAGGGTGTATCCTTGAGGTCTGAATCACGCAAAAGAGCCGCGGGCAAGCCATATTCTGAGGCATCTAACAACACCGGTAATTCGTCTTTGAATTTCGTGAAATCAGAATCAATTACGGGTGCAATCACAATCGGAAAAGCCAAACCTTTGGCCTTGTGTGGCGTCATAATTTGAACTGCACTGTTGCCTCCGCTGACGCGAATGCTACGTTGCTTGCCCTTTCGATCCCACCAATCCAAAAATGTGCGCACCGTTCCATTGCGCTGAACACCCAACTCTTGAGCCGCTTCAAGCATTCCTTCTGCGTAGGCCGGAAACATCTGACCCCACCCCAACGATTCGAAACAGTGACCGATTATGGTTGTCAAAGGTTCAGATGCATGCTGCTTCAACTGCAATTCAGGCGCAAGCGCTGCTAACAATTCGGTCGTCTTCACAAAATGCTTTACCCGCGGTTCATCATTTTCATCTTGAAAAATTTGTTGCCCCAAGTGAGCTTGAAGCATTTCCGACTCGTTGTAATCCTCATGAATGGCGCAGAAGCATTGGATGAATTCAATGATGTGCCTCGGGTCCTCAGGATCCATAGCGATTCGCATGGCTGCAATTACACCGCGCGGAGCTGGATGCCGACCCAAGTGCAGACTTTCCGATGTCCAAGGTGTCACGCCATGATCGAGTAAATACTGAGCAAGCAATGCTCCATCGCGATTGCGACGCATCAAAACGGCGACGTCCTCGAGACCGAACGCATCTGGATCGGCGGAAGGAACATACGTGCGCCTCCCATCCGATTCAACCAACGAGCCGTCCGTGTGCGATAAAATCCTCTCCAACACCCACCGGTGACGCATTGCCATTCGAGAATCGGCATCAGGTTCCACCAACGAACGAACCACCACCTGACCCACGAACGATTTTGCCGGTTTTTGCCTGAGGCCTTCATAGACTGACTTCAGGCCTTCTGGTAGGGAACGCTGAATTTGCTCAAACCACCGGTTGTTCCATTCAACGATCGCGGTCCCCGAGCGAAAATTCTTTCCCAGTGTCACGTCCTTCCCCGTCCGATCCAACGTCGCTGCAGCCATCTCCAGCACGGACCCCGGGTCACCGATGAGACCAGGAAGCGCTTCAAGTTGCTCATAATTGCCATTGCGCCATCGGTAAATGGCCTGTTTTCCATCTCCGACCACCATGCCCATATTGCCTGTGGCCAGGATGTGTTCAAACAACTGAACAAGGTTATGCCATTGGGTGATTGAGGTGTCCTGAAACTCATCGATAAAAATGTGCTTGTAACGGTTGCCGATGCGCTCATAGATGTATGCTGCAGGATTCTCACGCACGATTGTCGCAATTTCTCGATTCAAGGTTGAAAGCAACCGGACGTTTTGCTCTTCCTGCACCGCATCCAATTCCGTTCGAATCAATCCAAGCACTCCGATGAGGCTCACACGCTCCTGCAGATGTTCAAAAAGTTTAAACCTCTGTCCAGACTCCCCAGTGTAAAGCTCTTGCCATGAGTCAATGGCAATGTTCACGCTTGGAAGCACCGCTTCGATGCGCTGCACCGTACCAGGGTCTGCGTTCTTTTTCGAGTAACTCCCAGATTCCACCTGCCCCATCAATCGATTGCTCATCGGCGCCTTGCGACCTGCACCCTTGGCGATCCTCGCCAACCATTTGGGTAAATCTCCATAATAAAAATCGCTGTTGCCGAGGCCTTGATCATCAATGTCTTCGACGGCTTTTCGAGCGTTGTTAATCTGCTCCTGGCGCTGCAAATTCAATGTTTTTCGGATCTCTTTACGATACTCGTCAAGTCGCTTCGGATGCCACACCTCTGGATCCAGAGCGTTCAAAGCACTCTGCATGTTTTCTTTGGTGACCTGCTTTCCAAATTTGACCAATTGTGACTTTAATTGGGCATTGCGCTCCTCCTCCACTTGCTGCCGGACAAACCCCTCCAGCAAACGGGTTAGCGCCTCTTGTCCAGGACGTCCCACCCGGTCCATGACCCGGGTCACAGCAGCCTCCACCAAGGAGTCTTCATCCAATTCAATCTGAAACTCTTCGTCCCATTTCAAATCCCTCGAAAAACTGCGGACCAGACGATTCACGAAACTGTCAATCGTCATCACACTAAAATCCTCATAGTGATGCAACATCACCTCCGACAAAAAACGCGCGCGACGTTTGATCTCATTGGGGGACAAATTCAACCGGGGTGCATCATCGTCAGCTTTTGGTGGCGCTAGGAGAGACTCCCACATGTCACCTTCGCCCATCGAAACCTCGACCACGTCTTTCATGATGCGGTCTTTCATTTCCTGGGCAGCCTTATTGGTAAAGGTGATGGCCAAAATCCTGCGGAAATAATGCGCATCATCGTGGCGCAAGCAACAGGTGAGGTAATCCTGTACCAAACGAAATGTCTTACCAGATCCCGCGGAAGCTCGGACAATGAAAAACTGACCTTCTCGGGATTTATGCGTCATTTTTATCTGGAATTGTGATGAAATGCAACTTCTAGGCAAATTAGGTGTCTTATTATTGGGAAACCATGAGAAGGATGAAAAACGCGCGTATTTTTTTTGAGCACAAGGCACAAGCCATCATCATGGCTTTAGCAGTATTGACATTCACTAGTTGCGACGACAAACCCGAAGAGGAAGATCTTCCCGGGACTATTCGACTGGAATATAATCTCACGTGGAATGGAGAAGAATGCGAGATAGGCGACGTTCAAATTGATCACCTCGATCACCCCGTGCGCCTCGATAATTTACAGATGTACATCGCACCAGTGGAAATCAGAAACGACCGAGGCGAGTGGATTGAAATACAGGACGTTGCTCTGCTTGACTTCGGCATCAACGGTCAACGAATGACAGCAGAAGCTGCGGTCGGTTCGTACACTGGTCTTCGCTTTGGGATGGGACTTCCCCCCGAAATCAACACAGATATTGATCCCGCATCCTACGCCAATGACCATCCACTCAGCGTTCCGGGCTCCGCAGGGATGTTCTGGACATGGTCTTCAGGCTATGTTTTTGTCAAATACGAAGGGAAATTTGCTTCCGAAACAGGCAATCAACTGCTCGAGCCGCTTTCCTATCATTGCGGAACCGATGAAAGTTACAGGATGGTCACTTTTGATTTCGAGGAAACAATCGTGATCCAAAGCGAAGAAACTACCGGGTTCGGTCTTGATTTTGACGCTGCAACCGCATTGATCGGCCCCGACGATTCAATCGACATTGTTCAGGACCCGGTTACACACAACGCCCAAGGAACAATTCTCGGTGCACGACTGATGGATTTGATGGACGATGCTTGGACACTGAATCCTTTGTAATTTAGTGCCTCAGCATGCGCTACTCTCGCCCACACGTTTTCCTGGTTTCATCCTTCGTGCTCTTTTTGATTGGATGCAAGGGCTGCAACCCTGATCCCTGCGATCCACCTTGCGAAACGGTAGCAACCCCATACACGCTGGAAATCCCTCCCTTCTTCCCCCCCATGGACATCCCTGAGGATAACGCACTCACGGAAGAAGGAATTCAGTTGGGACGGCTTCTTTTTTGGGAGAAATCGCTCTCGGCAGATGGAAGCATGAGCTGCGGATCATGTCACTTACCATCCGCGGGTTTTGCCGATCCCAATCCATACAGTACCGGAATTACAGGAGCTCAAGGGATACGAAATGCCATGGCGATTGTCAACCTCGGTTGGGCGAGCTCCTATTTCTGGGATGGCCGAGCAACCTCCCTTGAAGAGCAGATTTTGGAACCCGTTTCACACCCCGATGAAATGGCTCTTCCATGGGATGAGGCGGTGCAAAAATTGCAAAACACGCCAACATCCGCAAATGATATCGACTACCCGAGTCTCTTCAATAAGGCGTTTGCGACAACGGTGATCACACCCAACCTCGTAACCAAGGCCATCGCCCAGTTCCTTCGAACCATGGTTTCAGCCGATTCCAAGTTCGATCAATGGCGACGTGGTGAAACTTACCTCACAGACGACGAGTTTGCCGGTTATGAGATGTTTATCAGAGAAGGAGGTGACCCGGAAATCACTCCGGGAGGTCAATTTGGAGGAGATTGTTTTCACTGCCACAGCGAAGCCGGATTGCAGTTCAGCGATTACCTCTTCAGGAATAATGGATTGGACAGTGTCTTTACAAACGACGCCGGTTTAGCAGGCATAACTGGCAGCCCTCTCGACTCCGGCCGATTCAAGACCCCCACGCTGCGCAATGTTGCATTGACAGCGCCTTATATGCACGACGGTCGTTTTCAAACATTGGAAGAGGTCATCGATCATTATAATTCCGGAGGCCTCCCCTCATCGACAGTTGATCCTTTCATGAAATACAATAGCGGTGGGCTCATGCTCAGCGAAGTTCAAAAAGCGCGCCTACTTGCCTTCATGCACACGCTCACGGACACAGCCTTCATCTCTGACCCAAGATTCCAAGATCCCCATTGAAACAGGCTTTGAAACTTCATGTGCTTTGGTCTGCAAAGCATCGAAAAGCAATCAAGAAGCAATTTGCTCGATGGAGAAGACAGCCCCCTAAATCACTGGATTTAGACTTTCACGCCGCCCATGAAGCCGTCTTTGAGAACATGGACTGCCTCGACTGTGGGCATTGCTGCAAAACCACCAGCCCAATCTTCAAAGAACGCGACATTCAACGAATTGCACGATCTCAGCGTATGTCGATCTCAAAATTCTCGCAGCAATATTTAAAACGCGATGACGAGGGCGACTGGGTGCTCCAGTCTGCGCCCTGCTCCTTCCTCGAACCGGAAACAAATGCTTGCTCCATTTATGACGTCCGTCCCCAAGCTTGCCGAGAATATCCGCACACCGATCGAAAGAACATGGCGGGCATCCTCCATTTAACTGAACGAAATACGCACCTGTGCCCCGCTGTCTCTTCGATTGTTCAAAGGATAATGGATGACGCAGACAACGGTTAAAGTGTAACCTACGCGGAGTTTTGCCGTAAAAGGCGATATGATCCGCTTAAAAATCATATCTATCGCATTGTTGGGCAGCCTTTTGTTGCCACAAACAATTCACGCGCAATGCGCGTCAGTACTGGGCTCCGATGGCATTGCCTCAGAAACGCCATCTTGGTACAACTGCTCGGGATCCAACGAACTTCAAATCGAGACTGAAACGGCTTGGTCCGACTTGGTCATCGACTGGGGTGACGGGACGGCCGTGCAGCCTGTTGGAAGCTTCATCACCGATGATCTTCCTTTGATGCACACTTATGACGGTGCAGCATCTAATTACACCGTAGTGCTATCCGAAGCGGATGGTTCTTGCACGTTGACGGGACACTTTAACATTGGCATGCCCGCAGGTAGTCTGACAAGCAGCGATACTCTCATTTGCCAAGGTGGTGCCATCCAGTTTTCTCAAGAAACTGCCGGTGTAGACTACGCTTGGAATTTCGGAGCGAATGACATCTTTTTACCCACTGCTGCGGGCAATGTGAACTTCACATTTCAAAACGCTGGTGAATTTCAAGTGCAGAGCGTCATCTCTATTCCTGGAATGGAATCAACGTGCACCGACACCTCGAGCATGGTGATAGAAGTGTTGTCCAATCCTATCATCGAAACAACCTTTTCGGCAACTGAAGGTTGTGGCGAAGTAACGTTCGATGCGGAAGTGTCCTCTGCCAACTCTTTCATTTACGTTTGGACTTACAACACCGATCAACCCATGTTCTCAAATGGCACGACGTTGAATGCGGTCACCTTTGATGCGGTTGGAAACCACCCCGTTTCGGTCACTGTAACCGGATGGAACGGATGCCAATCCTCCGATCAAGAAATCATCACCGTGCATCCCCAACCCGCTCCAAGCTTTGGCTTCGATGCGGTATGCCAGGGTCAACCGACCCATTTTGATGACCAGTCCACAGCTCACTGGAGCACAGACATCACAGGATGGCACTGGACATTTGGCGATGGAAACGAAAGTTTTGAGTCCAACCCTTCAAACGATTACACGTTTACAGGCGATTACAGTGTATCCTTGGTGGTGACGACTCCAGAGTGCTCAGCATCGACATCACAATTGGTTTCTGTTCACCCCAACCCTACCGTGGATATCAGTTCATCTACCCAAACAGGGTGTTCTCCGTTGGAAGTGAACTTAACGGCCAGTGGCATTTTCGCCAATGAGTTCGCTTGGACACTGGGATCCGAGACGGCATCGGGCGAAGAAACCACCCACGTTTTGACAACAGCCTTGGACGAAGACCCTGCGCATGAACTTTCTGTGACGGCTACTTCAAATGAAGGTTGCACTGCAACTCAATCCATTACCATAGAGGCCTTGCCTTCTGCTCAGGCGGATTTCACAATCGCTGCAGATGCGGGATGTGCTCCTTTCACACCGGTCATCACAAACGCCTCAATGGGAGCGACTGATTTTGAGTGGCTGTTGGACGGCACTTTGACGTCTTCTTCAAGCGACTGGAATACTGCACTGGAAAACAATGGCGAGTTCATCTCGAATGCAAATATCGAACTGATTGCCATCGCCGACAACGGGTGCCACGATTCAACGCTGCAAACAGTGCAGGTCTATCCACAACCTGATTTTAGCTTTGCCTTGCCTACGGATTCGGTTTGTTCTCCCTTGGAATTCACTTTGCCTTTGGTGAATGGATCCGTAACACATGAATGGAATTTGGGCAACGGTACGACTTCCACCGAAGAAACACCTCAGGTCTTTTACCAAAATACGGGGTCAGGCTTGATGGGTGCCTCCATCACCTTTGCAGGAGTGTCGCCGTTTGGTTGCACTGACATGCACACCGAAACAGTTTACATCCGACCACAGCCTGTGGCCTCGTTCACTTCAGATGAAGTGGATGGATGCGAGCCTTTGGCCGCAAATTTTGAAAACACAACAACCAGTGCCGATAGCTACGTCTGGGATTTTGACAATGGAATCACCGACGATGGCGAAACAGCTTCCTATGCGTTCTCAACCTCTGGCGAGGTAGAAACGTTCACGGTAACATTGACCGCCACAGATGATCTCGGATGTTCTGATGTTGCGACTCAAACAGTCACTGTTTACCCAGCGGCCGACTTTGCACTGGATTTAAGCACTGCTCCCACATGTTCTCCCGTGGAATTGACACTGCCATCTTTTGAAGGTCTTTACAATTTTGATTGGAACTTTGGTGATGGTACCACTTCCACTGAGAATGGTCCGAACCACACTTGGGAAAACAATACGGATAACACTTCAGCATCCATCATCACGTTGGAAGCAGAAACACAGTACGGTTGCGGCGGTATGGCTGTCGCTTTATTGCAAGTGAACCCGTCACCTACGGCAAGTTTTGCAGCCGACATCAATGCCGGTTGCGAGCCTTTGAACGTCAACTTTCTCAATGAAACGAGTGCCGCGCAGTCATTCAGCTGGGATTTCGGCAATGGTTCTTCCGCTGCGACTGAGAATGCCGCTGAAGAGTTTGTGACCGAAGGCTTCGATACGACGTTTGACGTAAGTCTAACCGTTACACACGCATTGGGCTGCACCGATACAGCAACAGAAACCGTCACGGTATTTCCTGCAGTTGTGGTCGATCTGACGCTACCAATTGACTCAGCATGTTCACCTTTGGCTTTGACCATGCCCGTATTTGAGGGCGTTGAAAACATCACGTGGAACTTTGGCGATGGAAGCACTTCAAACGAAACAGCTCCGACGCACACGTGGGAAAACAACACGGGTGAATTGATGGCTGCAACCGTCACCTTCTCTGCACAAACGCCAAATGGCTGTGCGGGCAATGCGACCACGGAAGTCTTCATCAAGCCACAACCTGTAGCAGAGTTCAGCACGGATTTTGACAACGGTTGCGAACCTCTCGTAAGCCAATTTGGAAACAACAGCGCGCACGCAGATGCATTCGATTGGAACTTCGGAAATGGCGACTCTTCCCATGACGAAAACCCAAGCATGGTATTCTTGGCAGGAAGTGCGACTGAAACGTTTACGGTTACGCTCACAGCAACCGACGAACTCGGATGCTTCGATACAGCAACGCAAAACGTAACGGTTCACCCCGGCGCAGATTTCACATTGGATCTCGGCAACGATTCTGTTTGCTCGCCTTTGAGCATCGATCTCCCTGCGATTTCCAATGCACAAAACATCACGTGGAACTTTGGCGATGGAAGCACTTCAAACGAAACAGCTCCGACGCACACGTGGGAAAACAACACGGGTGAATTGATGGCTGCAACCGTCACCTTCTCCGCACAAACGCCAAATGGCTGTGCGGGCAATGCGACCACAGAAGTCTTCATCAAGCCACAACCTGTAGCAGATTTCACAGCTTCGGAAACAAACGGATGTGAGCCACTCACAACCACATTTGCAAACAACAGCACCAACGGTGATTCATACATCTGGAACTTCGGAGAGGCTTTGCTTCCTGGTGAGTTCAACATGAGCCCATCGGTGGATCATGAATTCATCGCTATTGGCAACGACTCGACCACATACACTGTGACACTTTTGGCCATTGACGCCTTGGGATGCACTGACCAACGCACACTCGATATCGAAGTGTTGCCTTCTCCAGAATTTGACTTGGTATTGGACGCAACAGAAGCTTGCTCACCATTGGTTTTGACCATGCCAGAAATGAACGCCTCAAGCAACGGTTACTGGTCGTTTGGCGACGGAACCCTTTCCAATGAGAGCACGCCTACCCATAGCTGGAACAACAACAGCATGGAGCTTGCTTCGTTCTCCATTGAATTTCAGGGAGCCAATGCATTCGGATGTTCAGGCAATGCAAGTGCAGACGTGAGTGTAAAGCCTCAGCCAATTGCTGATTTTACCAGTGCTGACGCGGAAGGCTGTGCTCCGTTTGATGCGTCCCTCACTAATTTGAGTGAGCGCGCGGATAGCTATGCGTTCAACTTTGACGATGGAATGGGTGAATCCACCAACAACTTAGATCAAATCTTACACACGTTTGCAGGATCCGATTCTGTGGTGGAGTACACCGTAAGCCTCACCGCAACGCATGATTTAGGCTGCAGCGATGTTCACGAAGAAGTCATTATCGTATTCCCTGGCGCTGCCGCGTCATGGATCGGCGCAACCGAAGGATGCGCGCCATTCAATGCGGACTTGATTTTAGATGCACCATCGACGACCAATGCCGTTTGGAACTTGAATGGAGAAATCTTCACGGGCGACTCACTGAATACGACTTTCTCTGGCACTTCGGGTATGAATGCAGAGCACACCATTGGTTTGGAAGTGACTTCTGAGTTTGGCTGCATGGACTCTACTGACATCATGGTCACGGTCCACCCTGTGCCAGCCTTGAGCCTTTCCACTTCAACTTCTGCTTCATGCTCCGATGAAATGTGGATGATTTTCAACGATACGCAGTTTGCCGATAGCAGTGCGATCACATTCAACGATGGCTCTGAATTCATCAATCCTACTGACAGCATTGTCATGAATACAGCCAACGAAAATTCGAACGATACGATCGTTGAGATGACACTCACGGCATTCACCAACTTCGGTTGCACGGCTGCTTCTGGACTGGCGCACATTGTGCACCCGAATGTGACTGCAGATTTTACATTCCCTGAGGCAGCATGCACACCATTAACAGCTGACTTCACCAACAATTCCGTGAATGCCTCTGGCTCGATTGCATGGTCTTTCGGTGACGGTTCTACCTCTACTGAAAACAATCCGGCACACGTATTCAACACCGAATCTGTGGAAGACACCACCTTCACAGTTTCACTTCTTGCGACCAATGCAGCCGGTTGTGCAGATAGCACTTCTGCAGAGATCATTGTATTTGGACGACCTCTCGCAGCACTCGCCTTGGACAGCTTAGAAGGATGCTACCCTGTAGACGTGACCTTCGCGAATAACAGTTTTGGTCACTCTTCAGTCTCATGGAACTACGGAAATGGAGAATTCGGTGCGATCAACGATTCATTGCACACGAAAACTTTCTTCAATCCAACGGAGGAATTGATCACCTATACAACGGTGATGAACATCACAAATGAGCACAATTGCGAAGCTTCGGCAAGCGTCCAATTTGATGTGGCTCCATTCTTAAATGCACAATTTGACATGATTTCACAGGGATGTTCTCCTGTCGATGGTCAGTTGATCAATCAGTCAGAAGGAGCGGCATCATTCATCTGGAATTTCAATGACGGCTCTGCGCCATCCAACGAAATCAATCCTTCGCATGTCTTTGTCAATAACACGAATGAGGACCAAACCTTCCAGGTGGAGTTGATTGCATTGAGTGCATACGGTTGCACAGACACCATCGCAGTAGGTCTTGAGGTCTACCCCATGCCCGAAGCAGAGTTCAGTGTAACTCCTGCTATCCAGACATACCCAAACACCACTGTTGGCATCAACAACAGCAGTCTGGCTTCGTCCAGTGCCATTCAGTACTGGAGCTTTGGTGACGGCGATGAGGTGGTGACTGATCAACCTATTTTCCACACGTTTGATTCTTGGGGCACCTACAACATCACCCTTATGGTCGACAATGGAGTTTGTGCCGATGCACACACAGAACAAATCAACATCTTGTCTCCGAACCCTGTGGCTAGTTTTGTGGGTGGAGGAAGCGGATGTGCGCCTTTGATGGTGGCGTTCGAGAACAACTCCAACCATGGTGCAGGTTACGTTTGGAACTTCGATGATGAGCACATGACATCCGAAGAGTCTCCCGTTCACGTATATACGCGACCAGGGATTTACGATGTCTCATTGACCGTTATTGGTTATGAGGGGCAAGAAGAAGAAGTGATCCACTACGGTGCGGTCGAAGTGTTCCCATCCGCAACAGCGGCCTTTGTGAATAGCCCGACTGAAGTTATCATACCCGACCAACCTGTCGAGTTTGTGAATTTGTCGGACGACGATGCCATTGAGTTCTTGTGGAACTTTGGTGATGGTCAAGTGAGCACTGAATCGGATCCGATTCACTTCTACACCGAGCCAGGGATCTACGACGTAACCTTGACAGCCAATAACGCGTTCAACTGTCCAACATCTTATACGTTGGAACACGCTGTAGAAGCCACCACAGGCGGATTCATGGAATTCCCAACTGCTTTCACGCCCATCAACGGCGGAGGAACCGGTGGAAGCTACGACCCTGCGGCGTTGGACAACGACGTGTTCCACCCTCACCACACTGGAATTGTAGAGTACGAGCTCATCATTTTCAATAAGTGGGGAGAGTTGATCTTCCGCTCCACCGATGTCTACGTCGGCTGGGATGGATACTATGAAGGGGTTTTGGCACGACAAGACGTATATGCTTGGAAAGCCACAGCTCAGTTTAGCAATGGTCACCGCGTAACCAAAGCAGGTGATGTAACCTTGATCGTTCAGTAATAAATCGAACCATGACATTTCAATTGATATACCCTCGCGCCATGAAAGCGTTCAACATCATTGGTCTTTTGACCCTCACATTGTGGGCACATCACGCGTTAGCTCAGGATTTGCGGTTCACGCAGTCCAATGCCATCCCGACGATTGTCAACCCAGCATTCGCCGGTTCTTCTGACGATGCACGTGTGTCCAGCGTATACCGCAACCAATGGGCATCCATGCCTGGATCGTATGTAGCCATGCACGTTGCCCATGACTGGTACAATCGCAATTTGAACAGTGGCTTTGGCATCTTGTTCAGCAATGAAGAAGCAGGTGCAGGTGGTTTGAGTACAACGCGCATTGCAGGTCAATTCGCCTACGAAGTCCCCCTCGGAAACGGATGGCGACTCCGCCCCGCTTTGCAAGCTGGGTTGGCTTCTCGATCCATTCAAATGCAAGAATTGACCTTTGGTGATCAGTTGATCCGGGGGCCACAGGTGTCCAGCATCGAAAACCGACCAAGCGTCGCGCAGCATTACTTTGATTTTGCGGCAGGTATGCTTGTGACAGGACAGTACACATGGTTGGGATTTTCATTCGATCACTTGAATAATCCAAACGAAAGTTTGAACCCTGTGTTCATCGACCCCATGGATGTCAAGGCATCTGTTCACGGTGGATTTCGAATGCCATTGATTGATTACTTGCACAATAAAAATCATGGAGACTTGGTCTTCGCCTTCAATTACATGGCGCAAGGGACTTTCGATCAAATGGACTTAGGAGTGTATTACGATACGAAGCCACTGAGTTTTGGATTGTGGTACCAGGGGCTGCCATTCGGTCACACCATCGAAGGAGGAGCCGATGTCGACGCCGTGAGTGTCATCCTCGGATATGGGCATGACAATTGGAAGGTTGGCTACAGCTATGACATGACCTTGAGCACATTGGGCTTGGCCACAACAGGTGGAAGCCACGAAATTGTATTGAGTTATAACTGGCGAACGCAACAGCGCAGTCGAGCAAAATCACCGCGCTACTTGCCTTGCCCCGTTTTCTGATAGTTAAGCGGATCAGAATTCACAACGCAAGCCCAGTTGTTTCGGTTGATCATATCAATTGAAGCCGCTGGGCTTGCTCCATTTCAAGAAACCCGAATCTGATTGACTTCCGGTTGCAACTCGACGCCAAATTTGGCCCGCACGTCCTGGATAATGGCCATGGCCAATTCCCATATTTCTTGGCCTGTTGCATCCCCATAGTTGACAAGTACCAAAGCTTGTTTCTCGTGCACTCCACAGTTTCCAAGTCGTTTGCCTTTCCATCCCGCTTGCTCAATCAACCAACCTGCAGCCAATTTGAACGTATTATGCTCCAACGGATAGTGCACCACTTTTGGATGGCCCGACAGAACCTGCTGAAATGACCGGGCGTCAAGAATGGGGTTTTTAAAGAAACTCCCAGCATTACCCAGTTCAGCTGGATCGGGCAACTTGGACCTTCGAATGCGCATCACAGCCTCCGAAATATCTTTGTGCGTGATCTCCTGAGACTGAAGATCCTGGAGTTCCGATTGTATCGCACCATATTCCATGTGCAATGGAGCATTGCGTTCCAAGGCAAAAGCCACCCTAACGATGACCCATAAATTTTTTTCCTTTTGCTTGAAGACGCTTTCTCGATAACCAAATTCGCACGCTGCGTGATCAAATCGGTGCAATTCACCTGTCTTCCGATTCACCGCTTCAAGCCACAAAAAACGATCCTTGACCTCCACGCCGTAGGCTCCGATATTTTGCATGGGAGACGCACCCACTGATCCGGGAATGAGGGCGAGATTTTCCAAGCCGTTCCACCCTTTTTCCACAGCATATAAAACCCAATCGTGCCATGATTCTCCTGCTCCGACTGCAACCTCGAGGCAATTTCCATCATCCTTGAGCACTTCAATGCCCTTGATGCCTTGTTGAAGCGTCATTCCTTTCCAATCCGAATGCATGAGCACATTGGACCCACCGCCCAGAATCAATAGCTCCCAATCATTCTGCTCAGCCGCCACAATTGCCTGGCGCACGTGATCATCTGAGCAAGCCAATACGTGGTGATGTGCTATGGAAGCCACTCCAAACGTGGTCAACGGTTGCAGTTCGACGTTGGACTCTAAAGTCAGTGTTTCGAATGCTGCTCGTGCATTGAAACGACCAAGCTTAGAGAAAGATTCCCGAACAGTCCTCGCACGGACTCGTTCGTAAAACTGTTCCTTGGAAATGACTTTGGATTGCGCTGCCTCTTGGAGCAATTCTTGCAACCACAGAAAACGGGGGTAATCCGAGGCAAAATGAGCATGTATGAGCCATTCAGTCGAACCCAACGGTTGGAATTCAACAGCATGGCGCGGCCCTTCAATTGCGTAGAGGGAGTTCGTTCCCTCTAGCATCCGGTATTGCGGATATTCCATCATCATTTTCACGGGCAAGTTCGCATGTAACGAGGAAACAAACGCGAGCAATTGGCGTTGTATTTTTGAACAAGTATTTTTCACTTATGGCGTCTACTGAACCTGCATCTCAGCCCAAAGGGCATCTCTCTGTTGAACAAGGTCGAGCTTCGGCAGAGCTCGGACAGTGGGTTAGTGCGTTGATTGCCTTCGACAATGCCCTTAATGAATCCGATGCTTGGAAGACTGACCCCGACTTCTTGAACGACCGAGCTGTAGCGCTTTTTCACAACGAAAGAGCCCACGACGCCATTGCTGTCCTCACCGATGCCATTCGTCTTCAACCACAATACGGTTATCGATATGCAGCACGAGGATGGATGCGCCAAGCACTGAAAGATGTAAATGGTGCCATCGCAGACTACGAGCAAGCGATTGCGCTAGACCCCGACGATGCCATTACCCACAACAACCTCGGGCTATTAGAAGAGCAGTTGGGCCGGATGGAATCTGCCAAACAGCGCTTTGCAGCAGCCGATCAACTCGATCAAGTGCTATCAGAAAACGACATCAAAGTTCAATCTGCGGAACAATCAAAACCGGCGGAATCGGTTGCAGCGCCTGAACACGCTGCTCCAAAAAACACACCAAAATCTGAGCCGTCCGCATGGACAGAACTGACAAAGGCAGTCACCACTTCAGAAGGAAGACGAGAATTCATTGATTTCATTCGCAATGGTTTTAAATTGAACGACTGAAACGACTCTCATTGACGCAAACACAATCTTTTCTGGAGCGAACCGCTCAGCTTGTGTTGATGCACAACCGTCCAACAGAATGCTTGGTCATCGTGCCCAGTTCGCGGGCAGCGCGCAAATTGGAAAGGACCATGGCGGGAATGATGAGTCAGAGCGGGTGGCTCCCACAAGTCAAAACACTCAATGACGTGCTCCGAGACAGCACAGGCCTGAGCACCTTGGATCCCCTCGCAGCGCAGGCAGAGTTGTTTTCTTGTTGGCGAGCACTTCAAGAGGTGGGCGATGAGCATCAATCATCCGCGGAGGCGCGTTCCTTTCAATCCTTCATGCCTTGGGGGAGAATTGCCCTTCGTGATTTCAATGAAATCGATCAACATTTGCTCGACGCTTCACGGGTTTTCCAAAACCTATGCGACATCGAAGGAATTGAGGAATGGAGTTTTGCGGATGAAAAAAAATTAGGCAATGCGCAGCGCTCTTTTCTTGAGCAATACCTGCAATTGGGCCGCCTTTATGACGCTTTCCAAAAAAGACTATTGGAACACGGACTGGGCTACGCAGGACTGATCGCTCGAAGCGCTGCACAGCAACAAAGCTCACTCGACTACCCGCATGTTTTTGTCGCAGGGTTGAGTGCTCTCACTCCCGCAGAACGCAAGTTCTTGAGGCAATTCGAATTGAAAAATCAGCTGACTTGGTTGTGGGATGGCGACGAAAGCTACGTACTCCCAGACGAAATCGAAGCTGGGCTATTCATCCGAGAACAAGGAGGATGGGGTACTGGTAATGCGCTCAATGCGCTTTCCAATCGGCTTTCAAAATCTCCCCCCACCATCCACAGCGTTGGCTGCAGCAGCACCGTGATGGAATGCCAATACGTGCGCAAAGTATTGGAGTCCATTCTCCCCGAAGACTGGAGCAAAACAGCCGTAGTGTTGCCCGATGGAGCGCAGCTCCCACTGCTCTTACAGTCGCTGCCTGCCGGAATGCAATCTGCCTACAATGTCACCATGGGCCTTTCTTGGAATGACACACCTGCCCACTCATTCTTGCAATGTGTGCGCATCATGGTTCAAAAATCCACTTCAGCTTGGCACATTTCCGACTTGCAGCAACTCTTCAGTGAGTCCTTGACTCGCCAGGCGCTAAAAGCTGATCTACTCCAAGCAGATGCTTTGAATGTTCTGCAAGCTGCTGCAAATCGGAAATGGGTATGGCTCAGTGACGAACGCTTAGATGACCAATCACTTGGGACCGTGGCGCCATTTTGTGCGGCAATTGGTCAGTTGAGAACATCGGATGCCGGGGAACTGCTTGAAGCTTTGAGCGGATGGTCCCGAGGAGTAGCCGAATCCCTCGAATCCGCTGAAAAACCAGATCCCTGGAGCAGCGTTGGATGGGAACGCGTCATGCGCGCTGTTGGGCTCATGCTGCGATTCCAAGAAGAGTTCGGGTTGCTGAAAACCGCAAGCGAAGTCTGGAGCATTCTATTCTCGAGCCTCTCTACCAGCCGAATCGATCTTCTGGGAGAACCGGAAGAAGGGCTTCAAATCATGGGGCTGATCGAGAGCCGTGCTCTCGACTTTGAGCGGGTCATCTTGCTCGACTGCAACGAAGGTAATCTCCCAAAAACGAGTGTGCCAGATAGTTTCATCCCTTATGATCTGCGTGCAGTTTGGAAACTCCCAAACCGTCATCACAAAGAAGCGATCTATGCATACTACACCTATCGGCTTTTCAACCAAGCCAAAGATGTGCATATGGTCTACCGCTCTGAAGACGAATCCTCTGAGAAAAGTCGGTATCTGCTTCAGGTAGAACGTGCCTTTCGGCCGAATGGAAAAGATTTGCTGCCGTTGAAACAAACAACAGTCTTCGCCCCGCTACCCGATCCCCGTCCTGAAGTCGCCCCAATACAATGGGATGATTTCGCGAGCGAGCGACTCGAAGAGTGGGCGCAACGTGGCATCAGCCCTTCAGCTTTGAATTCGTTCATGGCGTGCAAACGCAATTTCTATTACCAGTACATTTTAAGACTGAGCGAGCCTCGAGAATTCACCGAAGAAATGAATTCAAGCACTTTCGGCACCATCGTTCACCAGGTGTTGGAAGACGGATTGAGCGAGATGATCGATAAGCCGATGACCCGTGAACTCTTGCTGCATTTCAAGCAACACATTACGCCTTACTTGGAAGCTTCTGTTGAAAAGCATTTCAATCGAGAATTGACTTCTTTCGGTGAGAATTACCTTCACCTGACCATCGCGCAAGCCACCTTGGTAAAGCTCATCGGCACAGAGATGGCCGAATTAGAGAGAGGTCAAGCAAAAATAATCGGTTCACTCGAAGCCAAGCTCGGCCATACCTTTCAAAGTAATCATCCTCATTTCCCTGAAGTGAGACTGCACGGAATGGCTGACCGAATTGATACCGAAAATGGAACTGTCATTGTCACCGATTATAAAACAGGTGCTGTTGAAGCGCGCGAATTGAAATTGAAAGAACCTTGGACCGATAAACTCGACGATGGCAAATCCGGCAAAGCACTCCAACTTCTGATGTATGCTGCCATCGCGCTAGAAACCATAGGCCCCAACGGAAAAGAAAGAACGGATACCGACGATAAAATCGAACACGTTGGAGCCGGCATTCGATCGGGGAAAAATGCCAATGCAGGTCTTCTTCCATTGTCCATTGATGGCCAGACACTTGTAACACGACAAGACGCACTGAAACTGTTGCAATGGATTTCTCAAAAACTGACCGAGTTGCATCAAACAGATGCTGGCCTCATGCATGAAACCGAATCCAAGTATTGTGCGTATTGCACTGTATTGGATCCCTTGCCTGAATATTTTTAAACTTCCATGAGCGTAATCGCAAAACAATCCGGATTGGCGTCCATTGCATTGGGCATTGGCT
>Ga0233396_1000521_pt1 | contig 18475 bp, 18 predicted proteins | sample 32DmetaG_FD_183169 | JGI IMG/M metagenome (GOLD analysis project Ga0233396, IMG submission 183169) | Seawater microbial communities from Monterey Bay, California, United States - 32D | ecosystem: Environmental > Aquatic > Marine > Coastal | place: USA: California | collected 2016-10-19 | reverse complement strand
CAAGAATGGCGGTAAGTATTAAAATTCTTTTCATATTAGTTTGTGTATGTTAGTTTGTATGTGATTTCACTATCAAGGTACTCATTTTGTTCATTTAAAAAATATTTCCCAATAGTAACATAATTGACATAACCATCATCATCAAAAGTATAATTATATTTGACTTTAACTGTCAAAGTAGAAACATTGTCATATACCCATTGAACTTCATTAATTAATTTTTGACTTGTAGCGCCAAGTAATTGCTTAAGCGGATGATATGGACTATGCCATATTAAAATTGGATTGAATAATTTTGTCTTGTTCTCATAGTTTGTATAATTATAGTGATATGTTCTCGCAAAAGAGTTGTCATCAGATAAATAATTAATTTCAACATAGTTTCCATTTTCCCAAATAACTTGAACGCTAACTGCATTACCGTCATCTGAATAATTCCAAGAAGATAACTCCCCGTTAATATAATTAAGATTGTAAGAGCCGTATACATTTTCTAAAAAACCATTATCATTAAGTATAAACTCATTGACTTCATTATCACTATTTAAAAAAATGCTATTTTGATTATATTGAATTAAATTATTAGAATTTTCTACAAGGTAACTTTCGTCACAACTTGTTTCAAAAACTTGATAATTATAAGAGGTTGGGTTATTTTGCGAATTATACAATATGTTAAAAACCTCCTCGCTAATAAAACCATCTATTTCACCACATTGTTGAACTGAAAATAGTTCTACACTTTCAATTAATCTTTCACTTGAATTGTTATTGTTATCATTCGTATCCGAACTATCATCACTACTACAAGCGAAGACGAGAATGGCGGTAAGTAAGAGTAGTTTTTTCATTTCTTTAAATATTAATAGTCACACGGGTCATTTAGTTCAGATACTTTAGTAAATGTTTTGTTTATATAAACTTGTTCCTCATTTCCCGCTACAAAAGGCTATGGGGCATTCATCTATAAATGTATCTCTAACCTACTTAAGAGGCTTAGAAATAGCTGAATTAAAAGAAGAGGATATGCCTATGGTTTATAACTAACGACAATTATTATTAATTATTTCAATTAAAGTTCTGTAAACTTCCGTTGTTAAATCATTTTCATATTTATTCAATTGATATGCTTTTCTTGCATATTCACATGAATACCCAAAATATTGCCTTGAGCCTGCCATGTTTAAAGCTGCCATAGCATATGCCCATACAGAAATTTTAGAATTTGGTTTGCTATAACTATCAATATGTTTATGGTCAGAACCAGACTCCATCATTTTTATAGATTTAAGATAGCTTGAAACCGCCTGATCCTTGAAACTTAATTTATGATATGCATTCCCCATAGCATAATAAGCTCTACTATTATTTGGAGTAAGTCTAATTTGATATTTGTAATCATAAATAGCAGAATTATATTTCCTTAAAATATGATATACCTCTCCTCTGTTATAATAAATGTATGGTAAATTATTATTGTTTGAAATCAAATAATTATATATATATAATGCATCTTGAAAACGATCAGCCTCGTGATAGTTCATAGCTTTATAATAAAGTTCTTCATACTTATCGGCATCACTTTTTGTATAAATACTTTCATTGGATTTAGCTTTGTTAAAACCCTGTGTTGTGGCTAATACTCTTTTATTTCTATTTGGGTGGGTTGAATAAGTGTCATCTGAATTGCTTCCACGGTTAACAGCAGCTATAGTTTTTTTGAGGCTTGCACCTAATTTTGATAAAATAAACCCTGCAAACCTGTCAGCCTCAAGCTCCTGTAAACGTCTTTGACTTAAGCTTATATTATTTGCCCTAAAAGAATTAATGTCAACTACGTGACCATTAACATGATGCCCAACTTCATGAGCAAGAACAAAAAATTTAATCCAAAGTTCGCCTTTAGATAAATTTTTTATGAAATCAGGATCATAAAAAATATACCTTATACCACTAATTTGCAAAGCAACAGCATTATTTATATTACTACATGGCCTTAAGATAAATCTTTTTTCAGCTCCAACTGTACTTAAAATTAGCTCAAGAGCAATCTCAGCTTCCTCATTTGAACTGAAAGAGTTAGCCTGAACATAGTTACATACTTTTACGTGGTTAATTTCATTGCCATAATCTAATGTACTTTGAGATAAACTAAATTGTGGAATGATTAGAACTATAATAAAAATAATGAGTGAAACATTTTTCATATTCAAATATAATCAATTTGAGTTTTAACCTATTTACGTGGTTTAGAAATAGCAGAATTGAAAGAGGAAGATATGCCTATGTCAATTTTAATGATTTCAACGCGGTAAACCAGAGTTTTTAAAGCTCAAGAGAATAATAGAAGACAAATACCCTGAGCTGTACAAGAAACATAGTCAAAAACAGGCTATTAAATATCAAAAGAAGAAGTTACTTAAAGATATGCAGAGCGGAAATGCTGCTAAGGGTTAAGTGAATTTAAGCTCATGTGATGGTTCTAAACTATATTGCCCTCAAGAAGAATAATTAACTGTCTATTTACTGCCAGTAAACCGCCAGTGGATGCTTTTTTTTACTAAATTTGGGTTAATGTACAGATACAAAAAACCCCTCAGTTAAGAAGGGTTTCAAGGGTGGTCCCACTTGGGCTCGAACCAAGGACCCTCTGATTATGAGTCAGATGCTCTAACCAACTGAGCTATGGGACCGAAAGTGGTTGCAATATTACAACCATTTTTAAAATTATAAAAAGAAATCTATGCTTTATTGCCAATATCTTGGCACAGTTCTATCAACACGCCACCAGATGATTTTGGATATAAAAAAGCTATTTTTTTATGATCTGCTCCTTGCTTTGGAATGTCATCAATCAATTCAAAGCCCTCGCTTTTTAAGCGCTCAATTTCTGTCTCAATATCCTCTACAGCAAAGGCCAAATGATGTACACCCTCGCCTCGTTTTGCTATAAATTTGGCAATAGGGCTATTTGGGTTTGTGGCTTGAAGCAATTCAATTTTACTTTCACCTACTTTAAAAAAAGACGTTTTAACTCCCTCAGTGGTGACATCTTCAATTTTATAATGTGAAACACCAAGCAATTTTTTATACAAAGTATTGGAAGCGTCTAAGTTTTTTACGGCAATACCAATGTGTTCTATTTTTTTCATCACTTTACAAATTTAAACCAAAAAATAAGGCTTTTGAATAAATCAAGTAGAATTATAGTATTTTTGCCTTATGGAAAGTCAAAGACAAAAGAAAATAGCCTCCGTTTTACAACGTGATTTAGTAGAAGTTTTACAGGGCGCTGCCAGAGAAGGTGGCATGCAAGGTGTTATTATTTCGGTAACTAAAGTTAAAGTAACGGTTGACTTGTCCATTGCTAAAGTTTACCTCAGTATTTTCCCAATCAAAGAAGCTAAAAATTTAATTGAAGGGATTTCTTCAAACGCTGCCATCATAAAGCACGAATTGGCACAACGCACAAAACATCAACTTCGCCGAATGCCCGAATTGCTATTTTTTATTGATGATTCTTTAGAATATATCGATCAAATTGATCGTTCACTTAAGGGAACAGACAACCCTATTCTTAATGATGAATTGCTTCAAAAAAGAAAAAAGATATAATTGAATTTTTCGTTCTACATCGCTAAGCGGTATTTATTTACAAAAAGTAAAAACAAAGCGATTAACTATATTACCTTGGTTGCGGGGTTAGGGATTATTTTTGGAACAGCAGCACTTTTTGTAGTACTTTCAGGATTTGATGGCCTAAAAGCATTTAGTTTAGAATTTACATCATTTACAGATCCCGATTTTAAGGTCTTTTCATATCAAACAAAAACCATAAAAATTTCATCTGAGCATCGACAAAAAATCAATAAAATTGAAGGAATTATTTCATTTTCAGAAATCGTTCAGGACAAAGTTTTATTAAGTTGTGAAGACAAATATTTGGCTTTAGATTTAAAGGGCGTTGATGCTAATTATCCTCAGCAAACTATAGATTCAATCTTAAGCTATGGCGCATGGATGGAACCAGATTTTCCACATATCGTGTCAGGCTGGGGAGCTACAAACACTCTTGGATTTGGAATTTATGATTTAACAAAAATCATCAGATTGTATGCGCCAAAACCTGGTACTGGGCAAATCATGTCGGTCAAAGGAGCTTTTAAAAGCATGAAAGTTGTCAATGTTGGTATTTTTCAAATCAATGAATCATTGAATAATTCTTTGGTCTATACTTCCATAGAAAATGCAAGATATTTATTAGGTTTAAAACCAAATCAAATTAGCGCCCTCGAAATTATAACCCATCCAGAAGCGGACCTAGAGGGAATTAAAACTGCGCTTAATTCTGTTTTTAAGGAAAAAATTATAATTAAAAATAGGATTCAGCTCAATGATGCTCTTTATAAAATGTTGAATACAGAACATGTCGCTGTTTATCTAATTTTCACACTTATTTTAATCATTGCATTGTTTAATATTATAGGCTCTATTGTGATGATGATTTTACATAAAAAAGAGAATTTAAAAATGCTTTATAGTGTTGGGGCTGACAAAGATGAATTGCAAAATATATTTTTTATGTTAGGAACTATGATGACTGTTCTTGGGGGGTTGGTAGGGCTTTTTCTAGGAGCAACCCTAATTACTCTTCAAATGTATTTTGATTTGTTGATGATATCACCCACATTGGCCTATCCAGTTGTTTTAAAGCCATTAAATTTTGTGATTGCATTTGGGACAATTTTGATTTTAGGTGTAATAGCTTCGCAAATAGCCACTTGGAGTATTAAAAAGTTAAACATTTAAGGCTAGACAAATTGATGAGTTCCAAAAGCGGATTCTACTTCATCAAAAGTCTTGAAAACATCTACGCTATGGTCGCTAGTTACCATTTTTGTTCTATAAGGTTTAAAGTTTGGAATGCCTTTAAAATAGTTTGTATAATGCCTTCTGGTTTCCAAAACACCCAGTACTTCACCTTTCCAATCAATAGCCATTTTAAGGTGTCTACGCGCCGCTTCTACGCGCTCAGCCATACTTATTGGCGCTAGGTGAGTTCCTGTTTCAAAATAGTGCTTTACTTGCTTAAAAAACCATGGATTACCAATACTTGCTCTACCAATCATAGCGCCATCCAATCCATAAGTATCACGCATCTCGATAGCACGTTCTGGGGAGTTGACATCGCCATTTCCAAAAATTGGTATATGCATTCTGGGGTTATTTTTCACTTCAGCAATAGGCCCCCAATCAGCGTTGCCTTTATACATTTGAGCCCGAGTTCGACCATGAATAGAAAGTGCTTTAATACCCACATCCTGAAGTCTTTCGGCAACTTCTACAATTCGAATCGAATCTTGATCCCAGCCCAGGCGTGTTTTGACTGTAATAGGCAAATGGGTACGTTTGACCATTTCTGAAGTAAGCTTTTCCATCAGGCAAATGTCTTTTAAAATGCCCGCCCCCGCTCCTTTACTTACGACCTTTTTTACAGGACAACCAAAATTAATATCAATGATATCTGGATTTGATTTTTCAACAATTTCGACTGCTCTAAGCATACTGTCTAAGTTCGCCCCAAAAATTTGAATACCAACAGGGCGCTCTTTTTCATAAATATCAAGTTTCATGGTGCTTTTTGCAGCATCTCGAATAAGGCCTTCACTAGAGATGAATTCTGTGTAAACAACATCTGCACCCTGTTCTTTACATAGTGCACGAAAAGGGGGGTCGCTTACGTCCTCCATTGGGGCAAGCAACAATGGAAATTCAGGCAATTCTATAGCTCCAATTTTTACCATAGTTTATTTATAAAAATTCATTTCATCTAAATACACCCATACGGCTTCGGGCAGTAATGGGCGTATGTTTTTTCCTTCTTTAATTGCTTTTCTTATAAATGAAGACGAAATTTCAATTACTGGGGCATCAATCTTATTTATATTACCTTGTATTGTATGTTTTAAAGCTTCAGAATGAAGCTTTCTAGGATAGACATAAATTGGGTAGCGTTCCAAAATTACTTCAGCATTTTTCCATTTTGGTAAAGAGACTAAATTGTCTTCTCCCATAATAAGTGCAAACTCATATTCTGGATATTTTTCTTCTAAATAGGCAAGAGTATGAATGGTATAATTGGGTTGTTTGAGTTGAAATTCAATGTCGCTTGGTTTAATTTTTGGATACTCTTTAGTGGCCAAATACACCATCTCTAGACGCTGATTGTTGTCTAGAATGCTTTGTTTTTTTTTCATTGGACTTTTTGGTGTAACTACACACCACACTTGATCTAAATTGGAATGCTCTGCAAAATGATTGGCAATAATAAGATGTCCCACATGAATGGGGTTAAAAGTGCCAAAATAGAGTCCAATCTTCATTTTTTTGAGTTCAATATTTTATGATTCAATAAAATTTAAAACAATTTTATGCGATTTATTTTTTGCTTTTTCTAAAATTTCATTTTCTACAATACAATCGAAAAGGGGTGCAGTTGCAAGTTCTGCAGAAGCCTTTGATATTCTCATGTTTATTTTGTCTTCAGATTCTGTTTTTCTTTTTTTCAATCGAATTTTAAGCTCGTCTATACTAGGAGGTTTAATGAAAATAGCCAATGTTTTTTTTGGAAACTTCTTTTTTATACGCAACCCCCCCGAAACATCAATATCAAAAATTACATGCTTACCCATGGCCCAAATGCGTTCGACTTCGGCTTTTAATGTGCCATAAAAATTATCTCTATAAACTTCTTCCCACTCCAAAAAATCTCCATCTTTTATGTGTTTTTTGAATTTTTCTATCGATAAAAAATAGTAATCTTTTCCATCAATTTCATCCCCTCTTTTTTGGCGTGAGGTGGCCGATATAGAAAATGCGAGATTTAGTTCTTGTTGTTTCAAAAGGTGTTTTACAATGGTGGTTTTTCCAGAGCCTGAGGGCGCAGAAAACACAATGAGCTTTCCGTTAAACATAGTTTATAGCACGTTGAGTAATTGTTCTTTTATTTTTTCGAGTTCGTCTTTCATTTGTACAACCAGTTTTTGCATCGGGGCATAATTTGCTTTGGAACCAATCGTGTTAATTTCTCGTCCAATTTCTTGACTGATAAAACCAAGTTTTTTACCGTTTGATTCATCTAAATTTAAATTTTTTAGAAAATAATCCAAATGGTTTTTTAGTCGAATTTTCTCCTCAGTTATATCTAGTTTTTCAATGTAGTAAATCAACTCTTGTTCAAAGCGATTCTTATCCACTTTTTCTTTCAATTCAGCAATGCCTTTATTAAGACGATCTCGAACATGTTCAATACGCTCAGGATCTATTTTTACCACATCTTTAAGGAGATCATCAATTTTTGAAATTCGTTTTGAAAAATCCTTTTCAAGTGCAGCCCCTTCATCTTTACGATAGTTTTCAATTTTTTCTAAAACCACTAGAACTTCATCCGATATTGTTTTCCATTCTTTAGGGTCTATGTCTTCACGCTCTGTGCTTATGGCATCTGGCATACGAACGGCCATTTTTAGCAATTCAACTTCGTCTGCTAAGGATATATTTTCTAGCTGCTTCATATACCCTTTTACAACCTCGGTGTTGATTTTTGCAAGTGCTTCTCCTTTATTAAATTCAACATAAAGTGAAAAATCTATTTTTCCACGACCTAGTTTTGACCCAATAATTTTACGTAATTCAAGTTCTTTTGCTCTATAGATACTTGGCATACGCATATTTAAATCTAAAGACTTACTGTTTAAGGATTTTAATTCTAAACGAATGGTTTTTGTTGATAATTCTAGTTCGGACTTTCCATATCCAGTCATGGAGTGTATCATGCCTTTTTGTTAAATTTATGGTTCAAAGATACAGAAAAGCCAACACTATTTAAATGAGCTGTGTTGTTTGAAGCTTTTGATTTGTATTTTTTTAAAAAAAGGTTTAATCAAAATATTGATAAATTTGTTTTTGTGTTTAATATAACAGCTCAACTCTAAGGGTTGTGCGCCAATGGTTGACTTAATCTCAGAAGCTGTACGCCCTAAGTTTATGATTTCCACCTTTTTTTCTAAACCTAACCGAATATAATCATTTAGTATTCTTGGATATATAGCATGGCTTTTATTTAGGCTATAATTAAGCCCTATAAAATGTGCGTCAAGTTGATTTTTATTTTTTAAAGCGGATAAAAATCCTACAATTTTATCATCTAAAAAGTAACTCCAAACAATAAAATTGTCTTTGTATGAGTCTTTGAGTTTTATATATGTATTCAAATCTAAGACTTGTGCATTAAAGTTGGCATTATCAATAGTATTTTGGTAAAGATTTTGGAGTTCATTTTTAAATAGTTCAACATCTTTTTTAGAAAATATCCGAACTTCAAGGGCTTTACTTTTTGAGTCTGCTTTATTGGCTTTGACTCTATATTTTGATTTTAATGCCGCTTTATAATCCTCAAAAGTCCTCCATTCTGGCTTTAAAGAAATTAGCATATTGGGTTCTACTTTAATATTTGTAAATCCAAAATGCTCAAAATCAGAAGCATACTCTAGTGCTGAGGTTTCAAAATCCTTGATAAAAATAGCGTGCAAAGGCCGAGTGGTTTTTGCAATGTTGTCTAGTGCTTTACCAATTTGCAAAACAGTATTTTTTTTGTTGCAATTCTCAGAAAAGCTAATTCCATGTTCTCCGCTCAAGAATATATTACCACAAAACATAATTTTGATATGATCATTGCAAAAAAATGCATTTAGAATTTTACGAAAAAAAGGAGATACTTTAATGTTTTTTAGTATGACATCAACACTCAATTCAATGATTTGTACCAAAGCTAGTGCTTGTGCTATATTATTGTTTGAAATACAAACATAGCGTATATCAACTTGTGCATTGGAAACTTCAAAGCTATAAAGCAAATCTCTAGAAAAATAAGCACTTTTATTTGGATTGATGAGCTCTAGAAAGTCATTGTCCAAATGCTCTATTGATGAATGAACTGTAGTTGTCAAAAAAATTATTTTTTGGTGACTAAATATACACCAATAAAAATTAATAGTGCTGCTACACCCTTTACGAGGTCTAATTGGTCGCTACCCATAGCGACGGCAAAAAGCCCTGCAAAAATAGGCTGTAAATATAAGAATGTACTAACTGTTGTGGCTTTTAAGTTTTTCAACGCCAAAGGATTAAGGAGGTATGTTCCAAAGGTTGCAAACACAATTACAAAGCTCACAGAAAACCAAATGTAGGACGGAAAATCTTGCCAATTTACAGCACAAAGTTCTGTATATCCAAATGGTAATACCATAATAGATCCAAACAAAAACAGCCACTTTATAAAATCATATGGGTGGTATTTTGCAGTCAATTTTTTAATCAAAATTAAGTAGTAACTGTATGATGCAGCATTGACAAATACTAAAAAATTACCTAAGAAAATATGTTCTCCATTTACAGAAGATTGACCATATAAGCTCAGAACTAAAGCACCTGACAAACCAAGTCCAATACCCACAACTTTAAGTTTTGTAACTTGCTCTTTAAGTATTATTGCAGATAAAATAAGCACAATAATTGGTACAGTAATCATTATAACAGAGCCATTGATGGGCGTGGTGTATTGAAGTCCTTTAAAAAAAGCCAACATATTTAGAGCGACTCCAAAAAAGGCCGCAGCTATGAGATTTGGAAAATCTTTTCTATCAATTTTTTTACTTGGAACCATTAAGCTAAACCCCCAAAAAAGAAGTGCTGCGCAGACAACACGGAGTACGATAAATCCAAAAGGCATGATATAGCCACCAACAATAACATCGTTGGCAAACGTAAAGGTAACACCATAAAAGAGTTGTACCAATACTAAGGCGACAAGTGCTGTGTTTCTATTGTTCATTTTTTAAAGCCAATGTTGCTGCGTCAATAGTTTTTGCACTATTTCCAATAAAAATTTGATTTTCAACAACCACTACCGGTCTTTTTAAAAAGGTGTAATGTTCTAGAATCAATTTCTTAAAATCATACTCGCCCAAAACTTTGTTTTTTAACCCCATTTCGTTGTACAGTCTAGCACGCTTACTAAACAAAGCCTCATAGCTTCCCGACAGTGTTTTTAAATGCTCTAAATCTGTATTTGATATAGGAAATTCTTTTATGTCTTGTATTATACATCCCTCAGGAATTTCCAATGCTTTTAGTATGCGTTGACAGGTATTACAACTTTTAAGAGAATAGATTTTTTTCATGCAATTGTTTCATTACTTTTACAAAGAAAATCATTTCTGTATTAACTTTTTAAATATTTGATTTAATTATGAATTGGAGTTTTGATATTACCCTAAAAACCAGAGCAATACTGTATAAATTTTTAGAACAATTTTCTTTAGAACAGCTTAATACAGTGCCAAACGGTTATCGAAATTCGATATATTGGAATATTATGCATGTTGTTGTAACTCAACAACTACTGGTTTATGGCCTATCGGGCCTACCAATGCTTATAGATTCTCAGCTTGTTGAGGCCTTTAGAAAAGGCACAAAAACAGAAGAAGACGCATCACAAAAAGACGTAGATAACTTAAAAGATCTATTAATCTCAACCGTTGAACAGACTCAAAAAGATTATGTAGCAGGGATTTTTACCAACTATACAACTTATACGGTTTCTACTAAAAGCACACTTACAAATGTTGAAGAAGCTCTAGAGTTTAATAATTTTCATGAAGGAATCCATCTTGGCTACATTTTAGCCATGAAAAACACAATCATTTCACAGTAATTATAGCAGTAAAAAATGAAATTTAACACAAAAACAATTCATGGAGGGCAATCTCCAGACAAGGCATATGGATCTGTAATGCCACCTATTTATCAAACTTCAACCTATGCACAAACTACACCAGGCGGACACAAAGGGTATGAATACTCTAGAACACACAACCCAACACGACATGCACTGGAACAATCATTTGCAAGTATAGAAAACGGCAATTTTGGATTAGCTTTTGGCTCAGGATTAGCCGCCATAGATGCGATTATAAAATTATTACAACCTGGAGATGAGGTCATTTCAACAAATGATTTGTATGGTGGAACTTACCGTTTATTTACTAAGGTTTTTGAGAAATTTCAAATTAAATTTCATTTTGTAGGGATGGAAAATGCAGAACAAATAAAACATCATATAAACGCAAAAACCAAGCTTATTTGGGTTGAAACTCCCACCAACCCTATGCTCAATATCATTGATATAAAGACAGTTGCAAATGTAGCACAACAACATAAAATCTTATTAGCAGTGGATAATACGTTTGCAACACCATATCTCCAGCAGCCTTTAGATTTAGGAGCTGACATTGTGATGCATTCCGCTACCAAATATCTTGGTGGACATAGCGATGTTGTAATGGGAGCATTGGTTGTCAAAGATAATGCACTTGCAGAGCAACTTTATTTTATTCAAAATGCGAGTGGCGCAGTTTGTGGTCCACAAGACAGTTTCTTAGTATTGAGAGGCATAAAAACATTGCATATAAGGATGCAAAGACATTGTGAAAATGGTAAGGCAGTTGCCGAATTCTTGGCAAACCATCCAAAAGTAGAAACCGTCTATTGGCCAGGTTTAGAATCACATCCTAACCATGACATTGCAGTAGAACAAATGAATGATTTTGGAGGGATGTTATCATTTACAACAAAAGGCAATAACTATGATGAAGCTATAAAAGTTGTAGAACGCCTAAAGATCTTTACGCTTGCAGAGTCACTCGGGGGTGTAGAATCCCTAGCGGGGCATCCTGCAAGTATGACACACGCAAGTATTCCAAAAGAAGAGCGCGAAAAAACAGGAGTTGTCGATTCTTTAATTCGGTTGAGTGTTGGCATTGAAGATCAACACGATTTGGTTGAGGATTTAAAGCAAGCACTAAACTGATAAAAATCAGTGTTTTAGCTTTTTAACTCTTATTTTTTATTGAGACATTCATAATTTTAAAGTAAATTTATAGGCATATATTACGAATTTAAAAAAATATCTATTTATTTTTAAGGATATTATATATTTGTACTACAATTAGTAATTTATAATGCTCCTAAATTAAATGAAATGAAAGAAAAAATTGAAGGATTTTTAAACTTAGTTAAACAAAGAAATGGTCTTGAGCCAGAGTTTCTACAAGCCGTAGAGGAAGTTGCTGAAACTGTTATCCCATACATTGTTAAACACGATATTTATCACGGCAAAAATATACTCTTACGAATGGTTGAACCAGAACGTACAGTTACTTTTAGAGTAAACTGGGTCGATGATGACGGTGAAATTCAAGTCAATAGAGGGTATAGAATTCAAATGAATTCGGCTATTGGCCCATACAAAGGTGGTTTACGATTTCATCCCTCAGTAAATATGAGTATTTTGAAGTTTTTAGCTTTTGAGCAAGTTTTCAAAAATAGTTTGACAACACTTCCAATGGGTGGTGGAAAAGGCGGTAGTGATTTTGATCCAAAAGGGAAAAGTGACAACGAAATTATGCGTTTCTGTCATGCTTTTATGAGTGAATTGTTTCGCCATATTGGGCCAAATACAGATGTTCCAGCAGGAGATATTGGAGTTGGAGGAAGAGAAATTGGATTTTTATTTGGAATGTATAAAAAACTCAAAAACGAATTTACTGGAGTCCTTACAGGAAAAGGTGTAACATGGGGAGGATCTCTTATTCGACCTGAAGCAACTGGCTACGGCACAGTTTACTTTGCACAAAAAATGTTGCAAACAAAAGGAGATGATATTAAAGGTAAAACAGTAACGATTTCAGGGTCTGGAAATGTTGCACAATTTGCCGCAGAAAAAGTTATTCAACTAGGCGGTAAAGTTATAACGTTGTCAGATTCTTCGGGTTACATTATTGATAATGAAGGGATTGATAATAACAAATTAGCTTTTGTGATGGATTTAAAAAACAACAAAAGAGGGCGAATTAGTGCTTATGTTGATGCATATCCAAATGCAAAATTTGTTGCCAATAAAACCCCCTGGGGCGAACCTTGTGATATAGCATTACCATGTGCTACACAAAATGAACTCAATGGAACTGACGCTAAAACACTGCTTAAAAACGGTTGTATTTGTGTCAGTGAAGGCGCTAATATGCCCTCTACCAAAGATGCTGTTGCAGTATTTCAAAACGCTAAAATTTTATTTGCTCCAGGCAAAGCCTCTAATGCTGGTGGAGTAGCAACCTCAGGTTTAGAAATGACTCAAAATTCTCTGCGTTACAATTGGACTCGAAAAGAAGTGGACGACAAACTCAAGGACATTATGGGTAATATCCACGACAAGTGTATTCAATTTGGTAAAGACGAAGAAACAGGATATATAGACTATGTAAAGGGTGCAAATATTGCAGGGTTTGTAAAAGTTGCTGATGCTATGTTGGCTCAAGGTGTGGTCTAAATTTTATTGAAATATAATTCAAAAAGCTTCTACATTGTAGAAGCTTTTTTGTTTAAACATAATAATCAACTAATTTGTCGTTTGATATAAATATATTTGATAAAATTTAATTTTTGAATCAGCAACTATACATACTCTTAATACTTCTTTTTTTCTCAAAAGGTTTATTTGGTCAAACAACTGATAATGATGCTTGGGAAGGCCACTTTTCTTATACCAAAATCAAAGCAGTTGTTGATGGAGGAGATAAAATTTATGCCGCTAGTGAAAACGCTATTTTTTCTTACGACCCCATAACAGAAGAGCGGGAAACAATTACAACAATTAATGGTCTTTCTGGAGAAAATATTACATCTATTCATTACAGTAATGAGTACGAGTTACTCATAATTGGTTATCGATCAGGACTTTTTGAAGTTTTTAACCTCACTACAAAAACAGTTTTAAAAATTGTTGATATACTGAACAAAACAAGTATTCCACCTGAAAATAAACAAATTAACCACTTTTTGGAAAACGAGACTAGTATATATATTTCTACAAATTATGGAATATCAGTTTATGACTTGGAAGCCTTAGAGTTTGGAGACACTTACTATATTGGAGCAAATGGTTCTCAAGTTCAAATAAATCAAACTTTCATTAATGGTAATCTTATTTATGCAGCAACAAATACAGGATTAAAAACCGCAGATATTAATAGCACAAATCTGATAGATTTTCAAACATGGAATATGTTATTTACAGGAAACTTTAATGCTGTAAATACAGTTCAAGGTGTAATTTATACTGTAAAATCCGATAATAAATTGTATCAAGTTAATGGGACTACACTAACACTTGCTTTAAATTTCTCAAATGATGTTTTAGAACTTAAAAACAATGCTGAAAATCTTTTGGTGGTTACATCAGCTGATATTCAGCATTATGATTCTAATTTATCTCTTTTAGAAAGTTATACCCTACCTGTAGAGTTTGATACAAATCTAACCTCTGGGTTGATAACATCTAATACTATTTTTATTGGAACAGAAAATGAGGGGCTTTTGAAAAATTCAATGTCATCCCCCAATGATTTTTTGGCAGTTCACCCAGACGGACCTCTTCGGAACACGCCTTTTTCATTACAATATGATTATGGCAATCTGTGGGTTACTTTTGGGGATTATGACGTATATTTTAACCCAAGTCCATTTAAACAATTAGGTTTCAGCTATTATGAAAATGAAACATGGACAAGTATTTCCTACGATAGTATTCAACAGACCATTCAAAAGCCAGTTTTTAATCTCAATGACATTGAAATTAATCCTGTAAACTCAAATCAAGTTTTTATAAGTTCTTTTCATCATGGGCTATTAAATTTTCAAAAAAACTATTCCATTGAACTTTTAGATGAAACCAACAGTGGCTTGCAATCTTTAGTACTTGAAGGAGCTCCAAATTATAAAAGCATTCGAGTATCTGACACTGAATTTGACAATCAAGGATATTTATGGACCCTTACAAGTTTGTTAGAAGAACCTCTAAAAAGATTTAACCCTGCAACTAATCAATGGCAATCTTATAGTTTTAGTGCGATTATTAATGACCCAATCAACGACGAACTCGGTTTTGAAGAATTTACCATTGGTCCAGACGGGACTAAATGGGTTACAAGTGCTAGTAATGGTGTTATTGGATTTAATGAGACAGGTAATTTAATTAAACAAATTGTTGGAGAAGACACTGCAAACCTTCCTTCAAACTACATCAAAGCACTTGCATTGGACAAAAATAATGTACTGTGGATTGGGACTTTTAAAGGGTTGAGAATTTTATACAATACTTCCAGTTTTTTTACTGAAGAAACCATTCAAACAGAACCTATCATTATTCTTGAAGATGGATTGCCAAAAGAGCTTTTGGAGCTTCAATTTATAACAGATATTATAATTGATGGCTCAAACAACAAATGGATCTCTACAGCAGATGCTGGTGTTTTTTATTTGAGCTCCGATGGTCAAAAAACCATATATCATTTTACAAAAGACAATTCCCCTTTGCCTTCAAACAATGTAAACACTATGACTCAAAATAAAGATGATGGAACTATTTATTTTGGTACTACTAGGGGATTAGTGTCTTTTAAGGCTGGTGGGTCTAGCCCGTCCAACTCTTTAGAAGATACATTTGTTTATCCAAATCCTGTGCGCCCTGGTTTTAATTTGGCAACAGAAAAAGTTAAGATTAAAAATCTTAGCGAAAATGTAAACATAAAAATTACGGATGTAGAGGGAAATTTGGTAGCAGAGGCAGAGTCCAACACAAATTTGCGATTTAAGGGGTATAATTTAGAAATTGATGGAGGAACAGCCTATTGGAATGGTAAAAATTTAGCCAATAGAACAGTAGCCTCTGGGATTTACATTGTGATGATTTCAGATTTAGATAACCTAGAAACTAGAGTTTTAAAAATTATGCTTATTCGCCAATGATTGTTTCGACAAACGCAATAGTATTATCTAAATTAAAATTCAAGGATCACGATCTTATTGTAAAATGTTATACAGCATCAAATGGTGTGATGAGTTTTCTAGTAAAAGGTGCGTTTTCATCCAAAAAAGGAAAATTTAAGCCTGCTTATTTTCAACCTCTTTCGATGTTACAAATTGAATTAGACTATAAAAGCAATAAAGACTTGCATTATTTTAAAAATGTTCGACTTTTACATTCCTATAAATCGCTTCATACTCAAATTTTAAAATCCACAGTTGTTATTTTTTTAGCTGAAATATTAAATACAATTTTAAAAGAAGAAGAACCAAACTCCAATCTTTTCGCATATATTGAAACCACACTTTTGTGGTTTGATACTGTAGAAAAAAGCAGTATGTTTCATTACAAGTTTCTTATAGGTTTAACAAAATATATTGGATTTTCGCCTGAGGTTACAAATGTGAATAAGCCGTACTTCAATTTAGAAGAAGGGAAATATCAAAAGGAAGAAATCGGACAGTATTGTATTTCTGGAGAACAACTATTTTTATTTAACTCAATCTTAGGTACGAAATTTGATATAGATAATGAAAAATTAATGAGTTCAACTGAAAAGCAAGAGTTGTTAAATATAATATTAGCATATTTTAAATTACATTTGCAAAGCTTCAAATCTCCAAAATCCCTTGCTATTTTGAATCAGGTATTTAATTAAAATGAAGCCAATTTTTATTTGTTTTTTGTTTTTTTATTTGTGGAATTTGTCTGCTCAACAAATAGTTGTAGTTGATGAAACAAATTCAGAACCTATAACAGGAGTTGCAGTTTTTAATTTATTTAAAACTAAAACAGATATTTCAGATTTTGATGGCAAAGTATCCTTAGTACGTTTTCAAAGTTTTGAACGAGTTTACTTTCAGCACATATCTTATCACAAAGAATCAATGTTGAAATCAAAAGTAAGTGACACTATTTTTCTGTCGCCAAAATCTACTGACTTAAATGAAATTGTAATTTCTGCTTCTAAGTTTGAACAAACTAGAAAAGAAGTTCCCCAAAAAATTATTAGCATCAATTCCCTAGACATTCAACGCTCAAGCCCACAAACTTCTGCGGACCTATTAGCCAATAGCGGACGTGTATTTGTACAAAAGAGTCAATTGGGCGGAGGGAGTCCAATGATTCGAGGGTTTTCTACAAATCGAGTTCTAATAACCGTTGATGGTGTTCGACTCAATAATGCTATTTTTAGAGGTGGAAATATTCAAAATGTAATCTCCATCAACCCTTTTAATGTCCAAAATACAGAGGTTATTTTGGGGGCAGGGTCTGTTATTTATGGAAGTGATGCAATAGGAGGTGTTATGAATTTTTATACAACATCGCCTAAGTTTTCAAATGGTGAAACGCCGCAGGTATCCACAAAAAGTAACTTAAGATATTCTACAGCCAATGCCGAAAGGACAGTTCAACTGGGTTTAAATTTAGGACTCAAAAAATGGGGTTTTCACACGAGTATGAGTTTTTCAGATTTTGAGGACTTAAAAATGGGGAAAACAGATATACAAGAATATCTAACACCAGTTTATGTTACTCAAAGAAATAATCAAGATATTTTGATGCCCAATCACAATCCTAGAATACAAAAACACACTGGATTTAGTCAGCTTCATTTAGCACAAAAAGCAGTTTTTAAGCCTTCAGAAACATTAACTTTCGATTTTGGATTACATTACACAACAACCTCAAATATTCCAAGGTATGACAGATTAGTTGTTCAAAATTCTGACAACTCATTGAAATATGCCGAATGGGACTATGGCCCACAACAATGGTTGTTGGCCAATCTTCAAGTGACGAAGTTAAGTAGTAGATCAAATTTTTATGATAAAATTAAAACGACCTTGGCTTATCAATATTTTGGCGAAAGCCGAATTAGCCGAAAATTTGAATTTGTTAGTAGAAAAAGTAGAGCCGAAAAAGTTAGAGCCCTGTCCTTAAATCTTGATTTTGATAAATCACTTACTGACAAAACAAACCTATCTTATGGAGCAGAATATATTTATAATAAAGTCGGCTCTGAAGCTGTATCAATAAATATTGATAACAATACTATTGAAAGCATTGCAACACGCTACCCAGATGGATCAGAATGGTCTAGTTTAGCTGCATATTTAAGTTTTAAATACAAACCAATTGATAAGTTAACCCTACAGTCAGGTATTCGTTACAATTCTATATTAATTAATGCAGATTTATCCTCTAATGCTCAATTTTATGAGTTGCCATTTTCTGACACAAGTCTTAACACAAGCGCACTTACTGGTACAGTAGGGCTAACATGGGAACAGAGCAAAACATTTTTGTGGAAATTTAATGCAACGACTGCTTTTAGAGCACCAAATATAGATGACATTGGAAAGATTTTTGATTCACAACCAGGGATGGTTGTTGCTCCAAATCCTCATTTGAGCCCTGAACATGCCTATGGAGGAGAGTTAGGACTAACAATTAATATAGATGATTCTGTGTTGTTTGATTTTTCCACCT
>Ga0233396_1000487_pt1 | contig 19254 bp, 16 predicted proteins | sample 32DmetaG_FD_183169 | JGI IMG/M metagenome (GOLD analysis project Ga0233396, IMG submission 183169) | Seawater microbial communities from Monterey Bay, California, United States - 32D | ecosystem: Environmental > Aquatic > Marine > Coastal | place: USA: California | collected 2016-10-19 | reverse complement strand
CAAGAAAGATCCTTTACAACTTCTGATCACAGAAACCTATCAATGGCGAGAGTAGGAAATGGTAATGATGTATTTATACTTGAGCAACTTTCTGCCGGAACAAGTAAAATATTCCAATGGGACGCCGAAGCAGACAACTTTGTAAATATCAACAACAATACTCAGATAGGATCTGGAGAGATTGGTCGTATCAATTTAGATGTTGTGATGATAGAAGATACGCTTCGGATGTACTCATATAATGACGCACAAGAATTCTATAAATCGAGCGATCTGGGACAGACCTGGGAACTTCAATCTATTTTACCGATAGATCCATGGGAAGTAGGTGTTTATATAATACCATCAGATCCAAAAAACCTCATCTTAGGCGGAGTCAATGCTTACAGATCTAACAATGGAGGACAAAATTGGCAAATAGTCAATGAATGGTGGGAATACTATCAGAATACAACAACTAAACTACATGCTGATATTATGTCATTTGAAGAATATATTGATAGTGCTGGAGAGCCCTTTTTGTTGATCAATAACCATGGAGGTATTAGTATGTCGCGTAACTACGGTAAGGAGAATGTCAATATTGGTCTATATGGGCTCAATACTGCTCAATACTATGATGTGAGAACATTGCCATCTAGTCCTGAATGGGTGTTTGCAGGTGCACAAGATCAAGGTTTCCAAAAAGGAATACTTCAAGACGATCAACAAGTAGGAGGATTTGAACAAATTATATCAGGTGACTATGGTCATATTGAATTTACAAACAATGGCACAAATCTATGGACCGTATATCCTGGAGGATCTGCTAGTTTCTATGATGAACCTAAAGTGCAAGGGCCAACAGCCGGTTGGACAATAGGGTCTAGTAACGAAACTGTATGGATACCACCAATGATGGCTGATCCAGATCCAACCGTAGATATAATGTATATCGCAGGCGGAAGTGTAGATGGAGGAAGTGGATCTTATATGATCAAGATGACCTTTGAATCGGACACAATCCGAGCTGAAAACATGCCATACAATTTTATTAGTGATGGGACTATATCTGCTATGATGACATCCCCTCTTAATGCAGACCTATGGTATGTAGCAACCACAACTGGCAAATTTTTCACTTCAACTGACAGAGGGCTAAGTTTTGAGAAAGGAAATATATTTGGTCCTGGATCACAATATCTATACGGATCTGGTATACTTCCATCAGCTGAAGACGAAAACGTAGTCTATTTCTGTGGAAGTGGATATAACGGTCCGGCAGCATACAAATCAGAAGACAAAGGAGCGACTTGGACAGAAATGGGTGAAGGATTACCGCCTACTCTTATGTTCAATATGGTCGCTAATGAAGACGAAACCCTATTATATGGTGCTACAGAAGCTGGACCATATGTATATATAGTAGCTGAAGAGCAATGGTTTGATTTATCAGGTGCAAGTACTCCTACTCAGAGATACTGGAGTGTAGAATACCTAGAGGACATCCATACTGCAAGATTTGGTACGTATGGTAGAGGAATTTGGGATTTCAAATTGGATGAGCAATTTGTAGATACTAAAGATATTACTGTAAACACTTCAGATCTTACGATATTCCCTAATCCCGCGAGTGATATAGTTACTCTAAAAATAGATGAGATAGCGAATGAATCATTTACCGCTAGGATAATTGATATCAATGGAAAAATTGTGTCTCAGAAAAAGATCGATATATCCTCTGACTCTGCAACATTAGATGTAAGTGATCTGAACAATGGAAACTATGTGATCCAATTAATCAATAGCAAAAAGCAATACGCTCAGAAAATTATTAAGATATAAAACGTCATATAATTGACTGAAATATTAGGCATCGGCTCGAGAGTGAAGCATCCAGCATATAGAGAGGGGGCCATTAATAAAGCTGATGTAGCGGCGTAGAAAGCTGGTGTCGCGGCGTAGAAAGCTTGTTTCATGCAAAATGGTGTCAAGCATATATAAATTATAACCAATGGAAAATCATAGAACAGCTAGAAGCTACTGAGGAAATAATATTGGCGGGCGCTGAAGACGCTTTGACCAAAATCATGAAACTCTGGTTGGGCAGTACTGAAACTGTAGACTTGGTAGACAAATATGACGACGGTAAACTTATACTCTAGCCAGGTGATGATAGTCTTAAAAGTAAAGAGATGTCCATCGATGGTTTTTTCCATAAAATCGTGATGGTAAGAGATCGTCTCAAGATAATTGAGCAACGAATCAATTCATCTAAGATTACTAATGAAAAGAAAGTAAACCTCCAACAATATATCACAAGAATATATGGTAGCTTGATCTTGCTTAATGTATTATTCAAATACAAGGATGATCATTTCAAAGGAAGTAGTAGCTAGCAAAGCATGTTAAAAGAGTCAATACTAACCAAGAAAAAAATAAAGTAATTAGGTACTTGTTTTCAGATTGAACAAGTACCTTTTTATATTGCTTTATATTCGGTAAAGGGATATTAAACAATAATCCTTAAATAACATATAAATCAAATACATCATGCGAATACAGCACCTATTAATACCACTAGTACTTACTATATCCTTTTTTTCGTGCATTGAGACTAACCAAAGTTTTACCAAATTACCACCAGGGCTTTGGAGAGGTGTACTTAAGTTAGAAGCAGGCACTAATGTGGTAGCCGTAGAAGAGGAAATAGGAACAGCCGTACAAAACGACAACGACTTACCATTCCAATTTAATGTAATATATGATGATCCCACTACTTTTTATATCGAAATCATGAATGGAGAGGAGAGAATCGCTGTCAGCGATATCATATATGGATTGGATCGTAAGACCGCTAAGGATACTTTGATCATCAACTTTCCAGTCTTTGATACGTACATCAAAGCACTATACGAAGAAAGTATAATAGAGGGTGATTGGTTCGTAAATTATAAGCCCGGCTACAGTATACCTTTCAAGGCGTACCACGCTAGAGGTAATAGATTCAAAGATCTACAAAAGGTACCTACTGCGGACCTAACGGGCAAATGGGAAACTACATTCGAACCAAACCAAGAGGATGAATATCCCGCTATTGGATTATTTGAGCAAGAAGGGAATAAGATCACTGGAACATTCGAAACTGAAACAGGAGATTATAGATACTTAGAAGGAACAGTGCAGGGAAATAAACTCTATATGTCAACTTTTGATGGAGCACATGCTTTCTTATTTACAGGTAAGATAATGGAAGATGGAAACCTCGTAGGAGAGTTTCGATCTGGGAATCATTATAAATCTTCATGGATAGCTAAACGTAATGCAGACTTTGAATTGAAAGACCCATTTGAAATGACCTCTGATCTAACAGGCGAACCATTGAACTTCACTTTCCCTAGTACAGATGGCAGTATGGTAAGTCTCACTGATGATGCCTTCAAGGGTAAAATCAAACTAGTAAAGATCATGGGTACTTGGTGTCCCAATTGTAAAGATGAGACTAAATTTTTATTAGATTATCTAAAGAATAATAGCCCGAAAGATATAGAAGTAATTGCCATTGGATTTGAAAGATATAAAGACGAAGCAAAAAGTATGGCTGCTCTAAAAAGATATAAAGAAAAATGGGAAGTACCTTATCAAGTTTTACTTGGAGGAACATCTGCTAGTAAAAGTAAGGCAAGTGAAAAGATTCCTCAGCTTAGTGGCATACTCTCCTATCCTACTTTGATATTTGTAGATAAGAGCAATAAAATAAGAAAAATATATACTGGTTTTTCAGGACCAGCAACTGACCAATATCAAGATTTTTTAAATGATTTTGATAGAATCATTGAAGAATTGAGAAAAGAAAAAATATAAAATAAAGCAAAAAATGAAAGCACCATACTCTAAAATAGTATTGATTACTGGAGCAACCAGTGGTATAGGTAAAGCGACCTCTGCAAGATTTGCTGAGCAAGGTTACAACTTGATACTTACTGGACGTAGACTCTCTATATTAGAAGAACTCAAAAATAAATACACGCGTAAGTTTAAGATCAAGGTGAAGATCTTAAGTTTTGATGTTAGAGATGCTGCAATGACCAAAAAGGTGATCAACTCATTGGATTCTAATTGGAGAAAAATAGATATCTTACTCAACAATGCAGGCCTTGCTAAAGGTTTCGATCCGATCCATAAAGGAAAACTAACGGATTGGGAAACCATGATAGATACTAATGTAAAAGGTCTACTATATATGACTCGCCTTATCTCTCCGGGTATGGTAAAACGTAGGTCTGGACACATCATAAATATTTGTAGTACAGCTGGACATGAAGTTTATCCTAATGGTAATGTCTATTGTGCTACCAAGTATGCCGTAGCTGCACTTACCAAAGGCATGAGATTAGACTTAACTCAGTATGGAATTAAAGTAAGTCAAATCTCTCCTGGTGCTGTAGAAGAAACAGAGTTTGCACTGAACAGATTTGATGGTGATGTTGAAAAAGCAAAAATATATGAAGATTATAATCCGCTGACAAGTAGTGATGTAGCTCGCACAATATACTTCGTAGCCACTCAACCTAAACATGTCAATATTCAGGATGTACTAATGATGGGATCACAGCAAGCGAGTAGCACGCAGATAGATCGAAGCGGAAGAAAGTAGGATAATTATCTAAAAGGATTCCTAGCCTTCCACTCTTTTTTTGGAGTGAGAAAATCTAATAATTTGGGAGTATACCTATCTATTGCTTTACTAGACAGTTTGATGTACAAATTAAGATTTGTTTGAGTTGCCCCTACGGATGATTTAATCTCTAATGCAGTCCTTGACATATCTACATGAGAAACGCTTTGCTTAATACCTTCTTCTACGAGATCGTAAAGCATATTGAGATACAGCTGGTGTGATCCATTATAATTATGATCATAACCCAAAAAGTGGGCATCTAAGGCATCTTGCGACAATATGGAAGTATAAAACCCAACCATTTTATCTTCGAGAAAGTATCCGGTCACTCTCAACTTATCACCTAATTGATCTTTGAGATGATAGAAGTAATTATACTTGAGTATAAATAGATTGAATCCTGCTTGATCTGATACGTATCTATATAATCTAAAGATTTCGTCTTTATAAGAGTCTATTTCACTTACAGACAAGACTCTCTTTTGGATATCTCTAGCTTTTTTTCTTGCACTTCGCATACGCACACGGTATTTACTCTTCATCGCAGATACATAGTCCTCAATCGTCTTCCACTCCGATCTGATATCTACCTTCATAGTTGGCTGCACTGAAAACTTAGTATAGCCAGATTCTTCAGACATTAAGTGATTATCTAAAAAGTCTTTGTAAATAACTCCTCTCACCTTAATGCCTTCTTTTCTGAGTTGAGGCTTGAGTATTTCAAGAGATTGTTCTACAAGTGAAAACTTCTTTTCCACTGTGATATAATCTCTAAAAAACATGCCATAATTACCCGTAAGAGTAAGATTACCTACCACTAAAGTATGTGCTCTGAATCTTGATGCGACAGACTTCTTAACTCGAGCTAAAATTCTACTAGCTTTTGAACCACTTATATCCTTATCAAACCTGATACTCTCATCTAGTCTGATCGTTTTTATTTGATAATATCCTATCCCAATATCACCCTGTTCCTCAGTGGAGAATAGAGCATATCTATATTGAGCATCACTTGGTGGCGCGAGCTCTAGAGCTTTCAAAAACGCTCTTCCGAAAAAAGTATTATTCTTTGGTACCACAGTTTGCCACCTATCTACAATCACATCGATAGATTTATAAAACTGTACAGATACAGAATCATCTATTGGAAAGAGAAAACTTTGATCTTGTGAAACCGCGACCGAGCTGATGTCAGTCGATATAGATAATACATCAAAAATAGAAGATCCAAGTAAAATAGAGGACATAAATAATTATATATGATAGTAATTCAATATGAAGACCTAATAATGTCAAATCTAAAGAGAAAGTTGTGCATTGAAGAAACAATTACGTTTAAATGCCTTTTATTTTAAATCAAAAGAGTAATTGTAGTGATTAGTAGTTCATAGTTTTCTTCACTTTAGTATTTTGTTTTTGAGTGGCTCTGATCTTCCTTAACGCATATTTCTCATCCTCCCATGAAAGAAGCTTCACTTTAGCGAATCCTTTGTAGTTAGTGAAATATTTTTCTATTATCCACTTGATAGATGCATGTTCTACCGCAAAATCTGAAAACTCACTAGCTTTAAACGTTTGTCTTTTTTCTGAACTTGGTATAGCTATAAAGAAATCTTTCTTTATACCATCATCCGTTAGGCGCATCGCTCCAATGGGAATTACATTAAGGTCTTGCCCTTTATAAATTCTATCCGACAGAATGATGAAATCCAATGAGGGATTATCTTCATGTACCATAATGGCTACATTAAATGGCAACGGAAGATATGGCTTCACAACATTGTCAACATCATATCTATCTCCTGCTCCATATATAACCTCTACCGATACACCATCAGCAGATATATCAATTACAGACTGCTCTTTTTGCTCCTTACAAGAAACTAAAAAAATGAAGAATGAAATGTTAAAAATTATAAACCGCATAGACAAGATTAATATGATAATTAATGTAATAAAAATTGATAAGTAATGATGTAATGAAATTACATATGTATGTCAATCAAATTGTCTTGGACATGGTAGACACCACTTCTTTTTAGTATTTAACCATACAAGAGCTATAACTCAAAACAATCTATATTACGGCATCTAACAAATCTTTAGTGTATTGCTGTTGTGGATTATTGAGAATGGATTCAGCATCATTCATTTCTACAATCTTACCCGATTGCATTACCATGATACGGTCACTGATAAATTTAACTACCGATAAATCATGAGAAATAAATATATAACTGAGATCAAGTTCATCTTTGAGATCTTTGAGCAAATTGAGAATCTGTGCCTGTACACTAACATCCAATGCGGATACTGATTCATCGCAAATAATAAACTTAGGATTCATACTTAGGGTACGTGCTATACATATACGCTGACGTTGACCGCCAGAGAACTGATGTGGATATCTATCGTAGAAACCTGGCTCTAACCCTACTTTTTCAAGTAATTCGATAACCTTTTCCTTTCTCATTTTATCATTATCATGAAGACCATGAACCTTCATAGGCTCCTGTATAGCAGCGCCTATACGCATTCTGGGATTGAGAGATGAAAACGGATCTTGAAAAATAATCTGATAATCACGACGAAGTTTTCTCATCGATTCTTTATCTAAGCCAAATACATCTTGTTCTTCAAAAAACACCTTGCCAGCAGTTGGTGGTATCAACCTTAATAAGGTTTTACCCAAAGTTGACTTTCCACTACCAGACTCTCCCACTAGTCCTAAAGTCTCTCCTTTCTTCATGGTAAAACTAATATCATCAACAGCTTTAGTATATGCTGTCGGTCGACCAAAGAAATTAGTTTTTGCTGTATAGTAAGTACTTAAATTCTCAACTCTTAGTATATCCGGTTCATTTTGTAATCCTATGATTCTCGACTTATAATTTGCAGTAGGTTCTATTAGGGAAGTAACAATGTCATACTGGGACTTCTCATCATCTACACGATCCATGAAATCTGAAACCGTAGGCAATCGATGCATACGTTTATCCATCGGAGGACGACAGGCGATTAGGCCTTTGGTATAGTTATGTTTTGGGTATTGGAAGAGATCATGAGCTGATCCTTGCTCTACTATTTTTCCTTTATACATAACGATTACATAATCTGCTATCTCCTTGATCAATCCTAGATCGTGACTGATAAAAATCGTCGAAGTGTTATACTCAGTTTTTATTTCACCTAAAAGTTTAATGATCTCCTTCTGCACTGTAACATCTAGTGCTGTTGTAGGCTCATCTGCGATCAATACTTCCGGATGATTGGATACAGCCATAGCAATCATGACACGTTGTATCTGTCCACCTGACATCTCATGAGGATATGATCTGTAAATACGTTCTGGATCTGGCAATAATACCTTTTTAAATAATGCAATGACTTGAGCCCTAGCCTCTACCTTAGACACTTTATTGTGTATAAGTATAGACTCGGCCACCTGCCTGCCACATCTCTGCGTAGGATTAAGAGAACTCATAGGCTCTTGAAATATCATGGATATAACATTTCCTCGCAGATTACACATCTCTGACTCGGATATAGATAATATATCTCTGGATTCACCGCTCTTGTTCAAATAGTCAACACATCCATTTTTGATAAATCCAGGAGGCGATGGTATCAATCTCATAATCGAAAGTGAAGTCACTGACTTGCCACTTCCAGACTCACCAACTATACCAATTGTACTCCCTTTAGGAATATCAAAAGATATCTTCTTAACCGCTTCAAACTCTTTTCCATCATTGATGAATACGGTCTGTAGCTTCTTAATGCTTAAAACATTATTGTTATTAGAGTCTAGCAAGATTAAAGATTTGATATTAGTGTATTGTAAATATGTAAAAAAATATGTAAGCCGTAAAGAGGAATTAGAAATTGCTAAATCAAAAAAGAAAAAAATTATTTCACAAAGAGTTCAAGATAGCCAAACTAGGTATGTTCTAGAATATAAGGCATCCATTAGTTTTGACTATATTCTCACTTCCCTGCAATAGCCTTTAGGGCCTTTACACTGCAACTTGCGGCATCACTCCTAAACGAATATAAATATACTATGTATTCTGCTAGCTAACCGTAATTCTAAAACGCATTCATTAAATAAATTTTAAATCGGATCTTTATGTTTGTACAACGTCAAGTAAAAACATTGTAAAAGTGAGTAATTAGGTATAGTTGTTCGAATAAAGTAGATAATCAAAACTCACAATAAGTGTTAATTAACGGTCTTTGGTGAATTAAGAAGAACAAATATGAAAATAGCAAAGAGCTTAACATGGATCATACTAATACTTCTTATTGGGCTAGTTATAGCAGCCTTGGTCGTGCTCACAGTATTTAAAGATGAAATATTTAAAATCACTCTCAATGATTATAAACTGTATAAGATCCAATAAAAACTATTATCGAAACAACCAAAGTACAATTTATAAAAACTGTAGCGAAAGAAGTCGTAGACAATGGTAAGACTGTTGTCAATATAAAAGCAAAAGAGTTCAAAGACAGCGTAAAAACTGTTTTAAACAATCAACCTTAGAACTTAGAGAAACAAGTAGATCTTAACTCTCTGAAAGACAGTATCAAGGATATATTGGACACTAAAACAGATAAAGACGTCGAAGAAATTAAAGAAAAATTAATGGGTTAAAATCCGTTTAGAAATAAAAATAAGAACTAAAAAAACAGTAGACTCTTTGTTAAAATAGATTCAATTTTTATCAAGATATAAAAATACTCTGGCTTCTTTTAATTATATTTATTAACCAAATCAATAATACTTATTTAGATCATGTTAATCACTCGTGGCGACTTCATCGATGTATGGTCTAAACTCAAACAAAGAGGTAAAGGATTCCTGATATCTAAGCTCAATCTCTCTAAGATAAATCGTACAAAGAGTGCTTTCAATGAAAGCGCTGTATCCTCTGCTAATTGGTGGATCATACCGGCTGTGCAAAAGAGGTGGAATAAAATGATCACCGGAGTAGATAAGATGGATTACGAAGATTATCTTATGCATAAATTTTTTGCTAGTACCAGCGCGCTTCGGTTACTGTCTATAGGCTCTGGAGTAAGTAGTCATGAGATCAAACTTGCAAAACACAATCAACTTAGCAAAGTAGTGTGTACGGATCTTGTACAATCGTTACTAGAAAAGGCAGCAATTAATGCCAAGGCTCAGGGATTGAGTAATATGCATTTTGTATGCGGAGATATCAAGAATACGATACCCTCAGATGAGAAATTTGATATAATATTTTTTCATGCATCACTACATCATTTTTACGATATAGATACTTTCATAAAAGGGACTGTAATACCAAGACTCAAACCAAATGGACATATAGTAATCAATGAATATGTTGGTGTAAATAGATTGCAATTTCCTAAGCACCAAATCAACGCAGTCAATCAATCTTTAACTCTCATTCCTTATGCACTGAAGAAAAGATATAAATCGAATGCATTAAAGAAAAAATTCTACGGAAGTGGACTAATTCGAATGATTCTAGCAGACCCTAGTGAATGTGTAGATGCTGATCAAATACTTCCAACGCTACACAAATACTGCACAGTAATAGAAGAGAAAGCCTATGGAGGAAATATACTAATGAATGCTCTAAAAGATATAGCTCACAACTTTGTACATGAAAGTATTGAAGTAAATCAAACACTACAAATGCTATTTGACTTTGAAGATGAATACTTAAAGAAGAATCAGAGTGATTTTTTGTTTGGTGTATATCAGCTTAAAAACAGTTGCTATTCAAAACCATATAAAAATTAGCCCAAAGGGAAATCATTGGTCAGTTTACTTATGAAGTCAATAAAAATAGTTGGTCTATAAATAATCGTTATTACGACACCTGCTATAGCTCCCCAAAAGTGAGCATCATGTCCTATATTATCTCTAGAGTTTTTAGCGGACCAAGACTCATACCATAAATATAAAACTCCGAATACGATAGCTGGTATAGGTACCACAAAAAATAATCCGAGCATAGACCATGGCATAAAGAGTATAAAGGCAAACAATATTCCCGATACTCCTCCAGAAGCTCCAATAGCGGAATAATTGGGGTTGTCTTGATGTTTGAAATATGTAGGTGTATCGGCTAAAACAATAGTCAACAAGTACATCACTAGAAAAAGTATCGCCCCCATAGTGGGACCAAACATTCCTTTGTACCAATATTCTACATGTCTACCAAATTCATGAAATACATACATATTGATACCTAAGTGTACCCAACTACCGTGCAAGAAGCCTGAGGTTAACCATCGATAATATTGCTTTTCTCTTTTCTCAGTATAAGGATGATGTTTAAACTGATCAAATAACTGTCTATTAGTAAATGCAGGGATCGAAACCATACAGGTAATAATTACAATAATAAGAGTAACGGATAATGTCATGTCTAGCTGTTGTGATATTTTTCGTTACGCAATATAGTATATGCACGATAGAGTTGCTCAGTAAAGAATAACCTAATCATCTGATGTGAGAATGTCATTTGAGACAATGATAGTTTCTGGTCTGCTCTTTTAATAAGGGTCTCATGTGCACCATATGCTCCTGCAACCACAAACACTACCCTTTTGATAGATCTAAGCTGCATATGTCCAAGAGCTGCAGCAAAGTCCTCAGAGGAGTATTCTTTGCCTTTCTCATCTAACAGCATCAGATAATCTGTGGGTAATAGATATTTCATGACTTGCTCAGCCTCTAATTGTTTCAGTGCCTCATTGCTTTTCTGAGGCTTCACATCCTTGATGACCTCTAGTTTAAACTTACAATAATGAGATAATCTCTTGGTATATATATCTATACCTTGCTGCAGATACTTCTCACTTGTCTTCCCAATGCACCAAAGCTGTATTTGCATGTATATTTTTTGTTTAAACTCAATAGATCAAAGGTAAGAAAGATATGTAAGAGGTTAGTTGAAAGTAAAAGTCAGTTGTCGGCCAAACTAGGATAAAGTCACATCGCTGATATGTGATAAGCTTGATCTCCTCTTTAAGCCATTCAATGACAAGAAATACTTGTTGATGATTTGACGAAATTTATAAGAACCAATTCTATCTAAATATCATTTGCTTAATAGATGCGAAGCACAACAAAATTGAACACAACATACTCCATATCAGCGTTAGGTTTTAACAAAGAAGAAATAGCCACACTCCTAGATTTAGTTCTAAATCTTCAGACTCAATCGAAAATTCATAGAAAGGGATGTATTATACCTACCAGATGGCAGTAGTGAAGTACCAAGTGAGCTGTCCTGAAAAAATAAAAGACTCGGTATCGCAAATAAAAGACAAGTCTTAAAGAGCCTAATCATGCACTCTTACCTATTACCTTTACTTTATGATCTATGGTGTAATACCGCATATAATACTTAGTACCAAATAAACTATTACTCAAAGATTGGTGTGATTTGATAGCCTTTATCAGTCAATAGATGGAGCATACCATTTTTGCCCGCAAGATGCGCTGCACCCACAGCAGCAAATAGAGACATATTCGCACTCAGTTGTACAAAGCGATTGACCATGTTTTTATTTCTTCTATATAGCATTAATAATCTAAGAGATCCTAGAGATTTCTTACTCTTGCGATATAACTTATGAAATCGTCCCTCCGCATACAGATTACCTAGAATCGTTATTGATTTACCATATTTAGTTACGTTTCTGAGAACTTTTTTGAGGCTAGTGACCTGATATTTCATAGGTATAGATGCCAATATCTCTATCTGATCTTGCACTGATTCTAATCCATAAAGCTCTTTATCTAACTTTAAGGCATAATTCCATAAATGGTGATCTAACGCTAGTTCATTTTCAACATCGACAAAGGACTCCGCTATTATATTAGAAATTGCCATAGGTTTCAGATTTTCTACTTGGGTGAGTTTAGTACCTGTGACTTTATAGAAAATAGACGACATTCTTTTGTATTGCCGTTTAGTATAAAAGTCTGATAGAGATTGATCAGGTAGAAGTCGGAAGTGTTGATGTAAATCTGCCTGTTCTGCAGCATCTAGATTCATTTCACCTGCGTAACTATCCGTGAGAGGTACGTATTTTTCAGCTAATAAAGCGTAAGAATAAGCTTTTGAGCTTTTGAGATGCATAGTACCCATTAGGTAACTAGTGCGATCCATCTCAGGATCATAAACAGCCCACAATACAGATTCTCTTTTACTTACTGCCATATACAACTTCTATATCCAAACCATATAGGCCTCTAAGACATAACATCTAGCATCCTTTTTGACTTTTTTCATATTACTCCAATCAGAATTAGATTCTTACTGGAGAAGAATAGTCGAAAGGAAGCGTATTAGACATTTTCACATCGGACAGCGTCATTAATGTCTTTAGTCTTTCTATTTCTTCAATTTGACTTAATGTCTTGAATAAAAGTTGCTCGTAATCTTGCAAATCTTTACAAACAATCTTTAGTAGAAAATCAGCATCACCTGTAATGATATAGCACTCAACGATTTCTGTCACTTCATTGATCTTCTTAATGAAGCTCTCCAAAGCATTTTCTTTCTGCCACGCTAATGATACAAGTACAAACGTACGAACGTTAAGTCCTAGCTTTGAAGCATCTACTTTAGCGTGATAGCTTTTAATTATTTCAGTTTGCTCTAACTTTTTTACTCTTTCTAAAGTTGGTGCTGGAGATAGACCAATCTTTTTAGATAAATCTAGATTAGTAATTTTACTATTCTCTTGTAATATTTTAAGAATCTTAAGATCAATTTTATCAAATTTGGTGCCTGCCATGTATCAATTTATTTATAACTAATTAGTAATAGTTTTTAACTTACTCGAAGCAAAAGATATGGTTTGAGATGCTCATTTCAAGCTACAAGTTTAATCTTCGACAATAAATTAAAATGAAACGCAAAGAAAATATAATATTTATTGATTTCACACTATAGCATATAAAATATTATATATTTATCAAAATAGGATATTTTCCAAATAATTATATGATTGTTGCAACATTTATTGATCTCGTAAAAATACCACTATTCTTTAATTTATCTATTTTTCATCAAAATGCCAAAGTTGATTGTGACAATCTTTCCTGACCACAATTAGGTATATTAATTGGTAGCAAGTGACTCATCAGGCTTTGTATGCTTCCATCTTCGATGAGTCCATAGCCAATCAGTCTTGTTATTTCTAATATGCTCCTCTAATTCTATGCAATACGTATCGAGTATAGAGCCATAAGATGCTTCTACTGGATTTAGTTCTAGAGCTGTATTGTATACTTCATAATATCCACGTTTAACTCTTCTTATCCTAAAATGAAAAACAGGCATATCGTACTCTTTTGCAAATTTCTCAGCGCCATACTGCACTGCCGTATATCTACCAAAAAACTTTGTCCAATAAGCGCTTTTAGCTCGATGTGGAGATTGATCCGATGCGAAAAAATATACTGTGGGTTCAGGAGTTTCAGATATTACTTTTTTCACTTCTGCTTTTGGAATTGCTCTACAACCGAATTTAGTTCGAGAGTCTACTACTTTTTTGTGAAGAAACTTATTACTCAAGGGTGTCATTATGCCTAATGATTGATGACTTAGCACTTTATCACTTATAACCATCCATTCCCAATTACTTACATGACTTATAAGTCCTACAATACTCCTCCCTTGGTCAAAATATGGCTTTAGATTATCTACATCGTGCACTACCATACGCTTACTCAACTCTTTCTCACTGATGCTAAACAACTTCAAGGATTCTATGATCACATCACAAAAGTTTTTGTAAAACCCTCTAGCCAGCTGTTTTCGTTCAACCTCTGACATTTCTGGAAATGCTATAAAAAGATTCTCTTTTACTACCTCCTTACGATATCCAATAACATAGTATGTTAGAACAAACAAGACATCTGCGAGTCGATATAGTATCCACATAGGCAATAATGACAATGGCTTTACTATAAAGTAGTATAAGATTTGGACCATAGTAATGGTATTCTATTCTTCGATTATCTCTTTTTCTGCGTCCTCTAGACGAATAATTTCATCTATAACTTCGCTTAACTTATCAGCAGGAATATCTTTTATTATGATCTCCTTATTTTTATCGAGTACGATGATCTTAGGTGTTTTTGTTATAAACATTTTTCTCTGAAATCTGATAAACTCATCTCCAGTATTGTGCAATCTCAACATATCCTTGTCCTCCAGTGAATCCCAGCAACCTTTGAATTTCTCTCCACCTTTCGTACATATACTAACAGTCTTTACCCCTTTAGCAAGATATTCATCATTGAACTTTACTACATGAGGCATAGCTTTCTTACAGTGACCACAATTTGGAGCCCAAAATACTAGTACCGTATAATCAGCTTCAATATCTCTAATTTTTATTGCCATACCATCCTTCTCGTATGTAGTAACATCTGGAATCGTATTCCCTATCAATAATGGCTTAAGCTTATTAGCATTGTCTACTATTTTAGCCAATGTTTCTGCTTTTACCCAAGGTGCCTTACCATTAGCGTAGTACTTATCGACTATATGCACGTATATCGCATCTTGTCCAACCATTTTCATCTGAGCATATTGATTAAGAAAATATGATGTATAAAACTTAAGAGCCTCTTCATTATCAGTAAACTTGGATAGTATGTAATCTATAGCTATGATTGTACTGTCTGGCAATGGTGCATTAAGCTTCTGCATATAATACTCTATTCTATCGTGCAGGAATGGTGTTCTGATAATCGCAGGAAAATTAAAATTCACATTGTCGAAATAATGCTCTCTGTAGTATCTAAATCGTTTCGCCTGTATTTCTGCTGGAGTACCCTCAGTTATTTTAGGTATATCCACCTGAAAGTTAGCGGCTATAAGTGCTGCCGTAATCGTAGTAGGTTGATCAGTTACTAATTTTTCCTGATATTCTAATATTTCGAGATCCAATACATCAATCTGCTCATTGATCTTTGCCACATCCATTCCTAGCGAATCAGCATCCATTAGTTCTTTCTGCAGCCTTATATTTTCCGGTCTACGTTTGTTAAGGTAACGTAGATAGTCATAGAATAACTTATTCTCATCTGACCCGCTGCTCTTTAGCTCAGAAAGATTTGTGTAGTCCATCTTTATCTCAAATTCTTGATCATCTTCAGGTATAATAAACTGAGAAAACTGATGATCGGGAATAGTAATCGCAATATAAACTCCTGACTCAAACAATGAATCTGCTTCTAATCGAAAACTCTTTTCATTGGATTTACGGATGAGCGTATCCTTTACCAGCTGCCTGTCGGCATAATAGTTACCAACTATAAGTGTATCATTCATGTAGTTGTCTATCTTGATTTCGATATCTACTTTCTGGGCAGTCACTGACGTAAAAGCAAAAAATGTAAGTAGCAAAAGTGTATAAAATCTATTCACGTATTCCTGATTGTCTATTTATTAAAAGATGAAATGTTACTAAATATTACTTTGTAAGTCATATGCATTCAGAGCGTTAATAAAACATATAACGCTATATACATTTTTAAATGAGATGGTTATTTAAATATTATTTAACGATTAACTGCTAGCCTCTTACACCCGCTAATAAGTATAAAACAGCCATTCTTACTGCTACACCATTTTCTACTTGTTGCAATATGAGAGAATGATCAGAATCAGCTACATCACTAGTAATCTCGACACCTCTGTTGATCGGTCCAGGATGCATTACCGTTATCTCTTTGTCTAATCTATTAAGCCTATCCTTATTCACACCGTAGTAGAGTGAATATTCCCTCAATGATGGAATGTATTTGATATCTTGCCTCTCCAGTTGAATACGAAGGATATTTGCAATGTCACACCATGCCAAGGCTTTATCTATATCGTACTCCACTAACACACCCAAGGAGACTATATGCTTAGGAATCAGTGTTGGCGGTCCACATACCATTACTTTTGCACCCAATTTCTGCAGACAATATATATTGGATAAGGCAACTCTACTGTGCATCACATCACCAATAATCACTACCTTTTTACCTTTGAGGTTACCTACTTTCTCCGTCATGGAGAATGCGTCTAATAATGCTTGTGTTGGATGCTCATGAGTACCATCTCCAGCATTGACAATATTAGCATCTATATGTTGTGCTAGAAAATGATGTGCTCCAGGTGCTGGATGTCTCATAACTACCATATCCACCTTCATCGAGAGGATATTATTTACGGTGTCCAGTAAGGTCTCTCCTTTCTTCACTGAGCTACTTGCTGCAGAAAAGTTAACTGTATCCGCAGACAGCCTCTTCTCGGCCAACTCAAACGATATCCGAGTACGAGTACTATTTTCAAAAAATAAATTTGCTATGGTAACGTCCCTTAGAGAGGGTACCTTCTTAATAGGTCTATTAATTACCTCTTTGAAATTTTGAGCGGTTTTAAAAATAAGATTGATATCATCAGTATTGATATACTTAATGCCTAATAGGTGCTTCGTACTCAGTTGAGACTGACTCATTTGCTACTAACCGTTTTTAGTTTTTTAGTTTTTCGATTATCATTTCGCCGTTTTGGCAGAAAACAACAATATCTTATCTTCCTCTTCTACGTGATTATATTCTACTTTGACATATGCTTCATCATATGCGTCTACTACTATACCCGTGTAATTGGGTTGTATAGGTAAGTGTCTGTTAAACCTTCTGTCTACCATCACAAGTAATTCAATTTTTGATGGACGTCCAAAATCCTGTAAGGCCGCCATAGCCGCATGTATAGTACGGCCTGAAAACAGAACATCGTCAACAAGTATTACATCTTTACCATCTATGTCAAACTCAATATCCGTCTCACTGGCCTTAATTGGTTCAGTACGTATCCGGTAATCATCTCTGTAGAATGTTATATCGAGCTTTCCAACGTTCATCTTACTTCCACGTTCAAGCATAGTTAGTCTCTCAGCAATACGCTCGGCAAGAAATATACCTCTCTCCTGTATACCAATAATACACTTCTCATTGACTGCTGGATAATTTTCGATGATCTCATAGCATAGCCTATCCAGAGTAAGTCTGAATTGATCATTTTTTAATAATGTCTTTGCTCTTGCCATACAACAACAAAGATAAGAAGTTAAACCCAAATTACGCATTAGAGAATCTATAAGTCTTCAACTTAAATATTGCAAAGAGCTTAGTTAACTATACTCTTCTCAAACACATAAAATTTTGATTGCAAATCTGATATCAGGTCCTTGTGTTTTAGATCTATATATAAGGAGTCCATATGACAGGAGTCGATATATTTTCTTATTTACAAGAAATTAGTGTGATCGTTGAAATTCATTATAAAATAGCCTTGTACCTATTGATGAGTTTTGAAGACTATTTTGAAAGTTTGGTCTGCGTATGCCACATTTCCACTCCGACGATGCGTTTACTAATTAAAATGCTTAATCATTCAAAAAAACTAAACATGCAACCTCCGTACTTCCGAACATCAACAAATCTTTTGTGTTCTTCGAAAGAATTTTGCTGATCATGCTCTATAACTAATATTCCATCAGTCGCTAGCAAGCCATTATCCAAGATTAGATCAGGTAATTGGTTCAGCGTCTTTAGATGATATGGTGGATCAGCGAATATGAAATCATATTGCTCATCAGCGGATTTAATGAATCGAAATACATCAGATTTCAAAACAGTTAAATTATTTTCTACATCCAATTCTTTAGCAGTCTTTTTGACAAAAGCAATACACTTCCCAAAACTATCTACATAAGTAACATCCGTACTTCCTCGAGAAACAAACTCATAACAGTGATTACCCGTACCACCAAATAGGTCTAGCATCTTGGTTTCTTCAAAGTCAATCCTATTTTGCAGAATGTTATATAGTGCTTCTTTTGCGTAATCAGTAGTTGGCCTAGTTGGCCAGTTGTTAGCAGGTGGATTAAATCTCCTCCTACCAAATTTTCCTCCTATGATACGCATAGAGCACTGGCATATAATGCAAAATAATAATGTTTCAGATGATTCTCATCAGAAGATAGAATAGTCATTTCAGGAAGCGAAACCCACTTTAAATGGCGATAATAGGGTGCTACAAACTTATAGATATCAGAGTTCACTCCTAACCATCCAGCCATTTCTAATACATCTATTTCCCTATCCATACTTGTAAATTCAGTAGCTAACTGTAAGTAATACAGAAAATCTTCTTTCGTTCGATAAGTATAAGCATTGTACATAATAAGGTCTCCTTTATTATAGGACATGTAGTGAATTCTACCCATTCCTACTAAAACCACATTTTTCTTGGCTTGAGAAGGATAAATATATTGTCTCATGGCCGTAGAGATATGTATCTCTAAAGTAGGATTTATTAAAGCATTGAGATTTGATCTAAGGTTACTATTAACAGGAAATACTGCGTAGATTCCACTATCTGTATACCTATTGCTAAGAATTTCATCTCCAATAGATATATTGTTGAAGTATGCGTCAAAATCTCCTCCACCAAAGTCTAACTCACTCAGGTGCACAAAATCAGCTGTTGAGTATGTTACTGAGGTTTTGT
>Ga0233396_1000482_pt1 | contig 19467 bp, 12 predicted proteins | sample 32DmetaG_FD_183169 | JGI IMG/M metagenome (GOLD analysis project Ga0233396, IMG submission 183169) | Seawater microbial communities from Monterey Bay, California, United States - 32D | ecosystem: Environmental > Aquatic > Marine > Coastal | place: USA: California | collected 2016-10-19 | reverse complement strand
ATCCGGGGTTCATTGCACCCAATTCCACACTAGGACTTCAGGAGATTGGTGCGGTGCGCGCCACGCGAGATGATGCGGAGGTCGGTACGTACAAACCACACGTTCGATCGGTGATTGCATTCAATACGGACAGTGAGGTTACGCCTACGGTTCGAACCAATGGGGTTCTGATGGGGCAAATCACTCCACGTGGAGGAACCATAAGCGGCTCAAGTTGCATCGTGCACTTCGACGGCTGGAATTGGGAGGATGCTGCGCTGCGCAAGGTAGATGGTATTCATTTGAATTGGCCGTCCACGCATCATCGCCACCGCAAAGACGGCACAATCGACATTCGAAAGCGCAAAACATATGATCAGCAGTTTCGGGAAATCCAACATTTCTTCGAAGAAGCACAAGCGTACGCGGCGCAAGAACGTCGTCCGGCGACCTCACCAAGGGACTTGCGAATGGAAGCGATGCGTGGAATTTTTGATGGGTCTTTGCGCTTATTCGTGCACGCGCAGGACGTTCGTCAAATCACCGAATCGGTTCATTTTAAGCGTCAGATGGGGATTGAAAACCTTGTGATTGTCGGGGGGTATGATGCGCCTTTGGTGGCTGATCTTTTGCGCGAGAACAAGGTGCCAGTCATGCTCAAGAGGGTCCATACATTGCCACGATTTGCCGAAGATGATGTGGACTTGCCTTACCGATTGCCAAAGTTATTGGAAGACGAAGGGGTGTTGTACTGCCTTCAAAACGCTGGAGACATGGAGCATATGGGCACGAGAAACTTGCCGTTTTACGCTGGAACAGCGCATGCTTATGGATTGACCTATGAACAAGCAGTGAAGAGCATCACACTCAGCGCAGCGCGCATTCTAGGGGTGGACGCATTTTGCGGGAGTCTTGAGACGGGAAAGGACGCCACACTCTTTATTTCAGACGGCGATGCCTTGGACATGCGGACAAATTACCTCACGGAGGCATTCATTCAGGGACGGTCGATTGATTTGGACAATCGCCAACGTCAATTGTACCGGAAGTACCAGACCAAGTACGGAGCGCCCATTTTGGATTGATTTTCAATCCTTAAAATCCGATTTTGGATCGTACCCGTTGCAGGACAGGCTGGGCAACCTCTCGTGCGCGCTCTGCGCCTCTGGCCAGCTCGGCATCCAACGTTGAACGATCGCTCATCAAGCGATTGAACTCATCACGTTCTTGTGCAAAGCCATCGACGAGTGCATCGAGTAAATCTTTCTTTGCATGTCCCCACCCGTATCCTCCAGCTCGCAGTTTTTCAGCCATGCCTGCAGCGTCTGATTCGCTCGCCACCAGCTTGTACAATTCCCAAACCACCGATCCGTTGGGTTCTTTGGGGTCTTCAAGCGGAGTGGCATCTGTTACGATGTTCTTGTTGATGTACTTTTTCAACGCTTTGGGGTCATCAAAAACATTGATGGTGTTTCCTTTTGACTTGGACATTTTGCCCCCGTCCACGCCAGGGACCAGTTGTGTGTTTTCCCGAATCAATTCCTTCGGCACGACAAATGTTTCGCCCATTTTATGGTTGAAACGGCTGGCAACGTCCCGCGTCATCTCAAGGTGCTGCAGTTGGTCCTTTCCCACCGGAACGAAGTCGGCATCATAGAGAAGAATGTCCGCAGCCATGAGCATGGGATAGGAAAACAGGCCACTGTTGACATCTTCCAACCGGTCTGATTTGTCCTTGAAACTGTGCGCAAGTGTGAGCCTTTGGTATGGGAAGAAGCAATTGAGGTACCACGCCAATTCTGTGACTTCGGCGACGTCGCTCTGTCGGTAGAATACCGTTCGGTTGGTATCGAGTCCGAAAGCCAACCATGCAGCAGCTACGGCATACGTGTTTTCACGCAGTTCTGAACCACCCTTGATTTGAGTCAAGGAGTGCATGTCCGCAATGAACAAAAAGGATTCGTTGTCATCTTGATGCGCAAGGTCAATTGCGGGGCGAATTGCGCCGAGCAAATTGCCCAAATGAGGGGCGCCTGTGCTTTGAATGCCTGTGAGGATACGTGCCATGCTGGAACAAATTTAAGGGCTGTCTTCTTGCCCACCTTGTATGAAGTGGTGGGAATTGTAAACGGTTGCCTCGTCCAGAACGAATTGCGCTCGAAAGGCATCAGCCCAAATCGTATCGGCGCGTTCGCCAAACCCGACGGCAAAGCAGTGCAATGCGCTTGGAAGATCACCAATTTGGTAACGCACACTCGCCCGTGTCCATCCGTTGGAATGATCTCCAGAAGAGGCTACCGTGGTCTGACGAACCCATTGTCCCGACCCGTCGGGCCATCTCGCTTCCATCACCCATTCGAATTGAAGCGCATCCCGTCCTGCGTGAGGGGTATCGTGCAAAAACCAGCAACTGGCCTCAATCGTTTTTCCTTGCCATGACGAGTCGGGCAAAAGTGTTTCGATGAGCATGTATTCATTGCTAGCGCCTTGCATTGCTCCAGAACCTTCTAGAGCAAAAGAGACTTCCTCTTGATTCAAACCATTTGACACGATGTCTGAAGCGCTTCCGCTCGCTGCTACCCATGGCTGCAAAGTTTTGTCTTCATTTAACCAGTCGCCAATGGTGAGCGATCGAACGATTGGGTTATCCGTTTGATTTGCCCTTTCCCACAATTGATGATCATCTTCTGACCACGTTGATTTTGAGTCGCAAGCGTACAATAAAATCAGCTTTTCGTAATCTTCAGGCTCAAATTGATTCAGCAACTTTTTGGGAAGCCCCGGGTGAGCCATCCACTCAGCAAGTAGTCGAGATTCCGAGATACTGGTCCGAGTCAAATGTGTTGCGGTGGTGGGCAGCCCGCTGTGAAAGGAAGCGGCTAACGTCTGCCGATGAGCTCGCACACTGCCTTCGCGACCGATGCTCTCACTTCCCATTTGAAACCAAGGAACTGGATGGATGGCAGCGGCTTGAAACCTTTCTGCGACATCCAGAACGGACTGCACTTCTTCATCGATGGATGCAAAGCAATTGGGCTGCGTTTGCATTTCTCGTTCACATTCTTCGAGCATCCAGAATGCGTCCATTGCAAACAGTCCTACAAAGGCAAAAGGCAACCAACTTAGCCCACGCGCAGTCGCGAGCTGAAAGCAACCATAAGCAGCAAGAATGGGCATAACCCAAGCGGCTGGCCAAACGAACCGTCCAATGGCGCGGAATTGCATGAACAGAGGCCAGCTTTCTAACCATTGGTTTTTGCCAGTGAGAAAGGGCTCGCCTGCACCGACCGCATACAAAGTGACCGCGGCAATGCCTGCCAGGGCGAGGGACTTGTTAATTTTCAGTAGCCTCGGATTGAGCCTTTGCAGGGCTTTAACGATGAAAACGGTAATCACCAACCATGTTCCAGTGCCCCAAAACCCCCAACCTTCCCAGGCATTGAGGCCCCATCCCAGTTCCCGACGTGCAACGTCAAAGGCACCGTGGCTCGGGAGCAACGCTGCATTCCAAGTAGAGATGTTTTCCCAAAATCCAAAGGGTCGATCTGTCCGAAACAAGTGATGGTCAGAGGCTTCGAGCAATGCGACATAGGTCAGAAGTGGCAAAACGCTTCCACAAGCGACTTGCAACAGTCGGTTGGGAATTCCCGGGACATATTTCCAACTCAGTAGTACATGAAACCCAGCAGTCAGTCCCGCAAAAGCGGCTGAAATGGCTCCGAGATAGGCGTGGGTCAAGAGCAGGATGAGCAAATGCGCACATTGGAAAAAAGCCCATTTCCATCGAGCGTTCTGCACCCATTTTATTTGAAGATACCAGGCGAGTGGAATCGCGTACGAATAGGCCATTGCATAATGCCCAGTCCACCTCAAAAGTTGAGGATGACACAGTGGCAAAAAACTGCAAAAAAGAACCACCCACTTCCCACGAACGGCATAAGCCGCCATGATTTTGACCAAAATAGCCGCAGTCAAACCCCACGAAGCCATGATGGCCATGTGGAGGATTCCAGCGGCCCATTCCGCAGGAATGATTCCAGGAACGAGTCCACCTAAAATCCAACTCAGGAGTGGGTGACCATCGGTGTAAAAAATATGTTCTGTGAACGGCCATCCCATTCCAGCGAAGTCCCAAGTAAGGGTCTCACCATGGGCCACTTGCCAAGCAAAAGTGTAGATATTTTTGACAGAGTCGCGGCTTGAAGCGAGCAGTGCGCTGTTCGCATCAAAAACGACTGAAGGAAAAGCAAGGGCAGTCCACATCCACGTCAACAGCATGGCTGCCAACGCATCGGAATGACGAGAGAGTTGAAAGCGAAAGGCTTTCATTCTCGACTTAGCAGTACTCGTCGAAGGCCATTTTCAGGTTGTCCGCGATCATCTCAGCGGTGCGTCCTTCAATGTGGTGTCGCTCAATCATATGGAGCAATCGTCCATCTTTGAAAAGCGCGATACACGGTGAGCTCGGAGGGTAGGGCAACATGAATTTCCGCGCTCGATCGACAGCGTCTTTATCCACTCCCGCAAATGCGGTCGTTTTGTGGTCTGGCAGTTTGTTGTGTTGCAGGGCAAGCTTGACACCAGGCCGCATAGATCCGGCGGCACAACCGCACACGCTGTTGAGTACAACGAGCGTTGTACCGTCTTGTTTCAGTGCGTTGTCCACATCTTCTGCGGTGATCAATTCGTTCACTCCGACCTCTGTCAAGTCGGTTTTCATAGGGGCTACTAATTCAGGTGGATACATGATATCAGTCGTTTGAAGATTTATTCCTCGTCCTTGGCCGGAGCGGTAGACTGCAGGAAAAGTTCTGTGTATTGTTCGTCGTGGATGGGGCTCGGGGCATCGATCATAACATCGCGGCCTGAGTTGTTCTTGGGGAATGCGATGAAATCACGGATTGAATCACTTCCACCAAACAAAGAGCAGAGCCGGTCGAATCCCAGCGCAAGTCCCCCATGTGGTGGTGCGCCATACTGGAAGGCATTCATGAGGAAACCAAATTGTGCTTCGGCTTCTTCAGGTGTAAACCCGAGCAAATCGAACATGCGCGCCTGCACAGCTTTGTCGTGAATTCGAATGGACCCACCTCCGATTTCAACCCCATTGATGACCATGTCATAAGCGTTGGCACGGACCGCTCCAGGATCGCTGTCGATGAGGTCAAAGTGCTCTGGTTTCGGGGATGTGAATGGGTGGTGCATCGCGTGGAAGCGCTGCGAATCTTCGTCCCATTCCAACAACGGGAAATCAATGACCCAGAGGGGCTTGAAATTCTTGGGATCGCGCAAACCCAATGCAGACCCCATGTGCAATCGCAGTTCGTTGAGTTGGTTTCGTACCTTATCCAAGTCGCCCGACAGCATCAAAATCAAGTCACCTGCATTGGCACCGGAGTGATTCGCCCATGAGGCAAGAGCTTCTCCATCGAAAAATTTGTCGACAGATGATTTGTAGGAACCATCTTCATTGCACTTGCAATAAACAAGTCCTTTTGCCCCGATTTGTGGACGTTTGACCCAATCGGTCAGCTTATCCAATTGTTTTCGAGTGTAATCTGCGCTGCCCGGGACCACAATACCGAGAACAGCCTCAGCATTGTCAAATACCCCGAAACCTTTGCCCTGCGCCACGGGGTTGAAGTCGACGAATTCCATGCCAAAACGCACGTCTGGTTTGTCGCTTCCGTATCGTTCCATCGCTTCGTCATACGTCATGCGTGGAAAGGTTTCGATGTCAAAATCCAAGACCACTTGAAACAAGTGACGGACCATGTCTTCGAATGTCTTTAGCACGTCTTCCTGTTCCACGAAGGCCATTTCGCAGTCAATCTGCGTGAATTCGGGTTGGCGATCGGCTCGTAAATCTTCATCCCGAAAGCATTTTACGATCTGGTAATACCGATCATACCCACTCACCATCAAGAGCTGCTTGAATGTTTGCGGACTCTGTGGCAGCGCATAAAACTGACCAGGATTCATTCGAGAAGGAACCACGAAATCTCTAGCACCCTCTGGTGTTGATTTGATGAGGTATGGCGTCTCCACCTCGATGAATTCGATGCCATCGAGGTATTTGCGCGTTTCGATGCTCAGCCGATGCCGAAGCATCAAGTTGGCTTGAACGGGATTGCGTCGCAGATCGAGGTAGCGGTATTGCATGCGCAAATCGTCACCTCCATCGGTTTCGTTTTCGATGGTGAAAGGAGGTGTCTTGCTCGCGTTCAAGACATCGAGCGCTGTGACAATGATTTCGATATCACCTGTGGCCATTTGCGCGTTCTTGGACTCTCGGATTTTCACGTTTCCGGTCACTTTCACGACAAACTCGCGGCCCAATTTCCGCGCCTTTAAGCAAAGGCTTTCATCGGTATCCATGTTGAAGGCGAGCTGGGTGAGGCCATAGCGATCTCTGAGGTCGACAAAGGTCATTCCTCCCAAGTCTCTGGTGCGCTGGACCCAACCGCTCAGGGTAACTTCTTGTCCAGCATGTTCGGCGCGCAGGTCACCGCATGTATGCGTTCTATGCATGATTCACGTGAAATTTTGAGCCGAAGCTCATCGGTACAAAGGTACTTCTTGAATCGGCTACTTTTCGAATGGATTCACCATCGGATTTTTGAACAGCATTCTCTCTAAAGAATCAATTGTGTCCAATCGGAAGCGCCTTAAATTAGCCCCATGGAGCAACACAGAAAACGCCTCAATGATTTGCGCGCACAAGCCCATGAGGGGGGAGGGGAGAAACGACTCGCGGCTCAACACGCCAAAGGCAAACTGACAGCCCGCGAGCGAATTGATTTGCTGATGGACCCGGGGAGTTTTGAGGAATTGGGGATGCTCGTGAAGCATCGTTCGACAAACTTCGGTTTGGACAAGCAACAGTTTCTTGGTGACGGTGTGGTCACTGGGTTTGGTCGGGTCAATGGCCGATTGGTGTACGTATTTTCTCAAGATTTTACGGTTTTGGGAGGATCTCTTGCAGAGGCGCATGCCGCAAAAATTTGTCGAATCATGGATTTGGCGATGCAAAATGGTGCGCCACTTATCGGACTCAACGACAGTGGCGGTGCTCGAATCCAAGAGGGTGTATCGTCTTTGGGGGGGTATGCCGATATTTTCTACCGCAACGTACGAGCGAGTGGCGTCATTCCGCAGTTGAGCGCCATTTTAGGTCCTTGTGCTGGAGGGGCAGTGTATTCACCAGCGTTGACCGATTTCATTTTCATGGCGGAGGGCACGAGTTACATGTTTGTGACCGGACCGAATGTCGTGAAAACGGTCACTCACGAGGAGGTTAGCAGCGAAGATTTGGGTGGGGCCAAGACCCACGCGATGAAATCGGGCGTCACACATTTCACAGCACCAAACGAGGCGGCGGTGATTCAGCACCTGAAGACAGTGCTCGGGTACTTGCCTCAAAATTGCGAGGATGAACCTACTGCGTTGGTATACGAGCCAAGCAATGAAGAGCGCCCCGCACTTGATGCGTTGATTCCTGAGAGTGCATTGCAGCCTTATGACGTTCGAGATGCGATTCACGAAGTTTGCGATGCCGATTCATTCACGGAAGTGCAGAAGGATTTTGCCGAAAATATGGTTTGTGGTTTTGCCCGATTGGCAGGACGAAGCATTGGGGTTGTAGCCAACCAACCTGCATTTCTTGCCGGTGTATTGGACATCAAAGCGTCGACCAAGGCGGCGCGCTTTGTGCGGACTTGCGATGCATTCAATGTGCCGCTCTTGGTTTTTGAGGACGTTCCGGGATTTTTGCCGGGGACAGATCAAGAGTGGAATGGAATCATCACGAATGGAGCCAAGTTGCTCTACGCCTTCAGTGAGGCGACTGTGCCCCGGATTACCGTGATTACGCGCAAGGCTTATGGAGGAGCGTATGACGTTATGAACAGTCAGCACATTGGCGCAGACTTGGTGTATGCTTGGCCAACGGCTGAAATTGCCGTGATGGGAGCGAAGGGTGCGGCTGAAATCATATTCAAACGTGAAATTGCCAATGCCGACGATTCTCAAGCTGTTTGGGAGGAAAAGGAGAAAGAATATGCGGAGTTGTTTGCTCATCCGTACAATGCAGCGGCCCGGGGCTACGTCGACGAAGTAATCTTGCCGCGCAACACCCGGGCCAAACTGATCAGCGCTTTTGAAATGCTGAAAAACAAAGTGGATCAATTGCCACGCAAGAAGCACGGCAACCTTCCGCTCTAGGGTTTATTGTATTCGCTTGATGGAGCAGCCGATGGCTTTTGTTTCAGCGACATCGCATGCTTTTCCTCGCTTCAAGGAGGTCATGGCATCCATGATATAGTTGTCTTCAACTTGGTTTGCGTCGTTGACGTTATCATCCAACGATCCGCGATATACCAGCGTCATGTCCTTATCGAACAAGTAGACATGGGGCGTCTTGAGTGCTCCAAAGGCATCCGCGATTCGGTGTGCTTTGTCAAGCAGGTAAGGCATCTCGTACCCTTCTGCCTTGGCGTGCTCTTGCATGGCTTCCATGCTGTCGTGATTGTCGCGTTTGGCCTCATTGGAATTGACCAAAACCATACCGATGCCCATGCGCTCAGCGATTTGATTGGTGCTGTTGTAGCGACCTTCCCAGCCGTCGCTTTTTGTGCCGTTTCCAACTACAAATGGGCAAGTGTTGCAGGAGAACACAACGAGCAGACCGTTTGGACCAGCGGCTGACTCTAAAGTCATCATGGTGCCGTCAACATTGGACATGGCGGCATCGGCAAAGGGTGCTTTTGCGCCTATGGCGAGTTCAGGTTGTGGTTCGTTGACAGGCAGTCCTGCACTGATAAAAAAGGAACCGGCTATGATTGCCGCTGCGCTGAGCAAGGCAAAGGGCTTTTTTAAGATAATGTTCATGTCGATTTAACTCAATATTGAGTCCGAAGTTCGCACAAATCACATGAAATGCTCAAAAGAAGCGAAAAACGCTTCCTTTCGGAGCCGATTTTACTTGATGAGCAAGGCGTCGCCGTATGCGAAGAAGCGATATTTTTCCTTCATCGCCTGACTATATGCCTCCATGACCAGATCGTGACCTGCAAAGGCAGAGCTCAACATCAAAAGCGTGCTTTGTGGCGTGTGAAAATTAGTGATGAGCGCATCTGAAATTTTGAAGTCGTACTTGGGGAAGATGAACTTGTTCGTCCACCCGTTGTACGGCTTCAACGTTTGTGTCGTACTCACAGAAGTCTCCATGGCGCGCATCGCAGTGGCACCCACAGAAACAATCCGCTTGCCTTCTTCTTTGGCTCGATTGACCCGGTCTGCACAGCTTTCTGGAATGATCAATTGTTCAGAGTCCACCTTGTGCTTGGTCAAGTCTTCCACCTCCACGGGTCGAAACGTACCGAGTCCGATGTGCAGCGTGAGATAGGACATATCAATGCCCTTAATCTCCAATCGTTTCATCAACTGCTTCGAGAAGTGCAGACCTGCCGTTGGCACGGCTACGGCTCCTAAGTTCTTTGCATAAATCGTTTGGAAGCGCTCGCGGTCGTCTGGACCAACCGGGCGTTCGATGTATTTGGGCAAAGGCGTCTCTCCGAGCTGGAAAATAACAGCCATAAATTCCTCGTAAGAACCATCAAACAAGAACCGTAAGGTGCGGCCTCGAGATGTCGTATTGTCAATGACCTCTGCGACTAACTCGTCGTTTTCTCCAAAGTAGAGTTTGTTGCCAATCCTGATTTTTCGAGCGGGATCGACCAAAACATCCCAAAGGATGCTTTCACGATTTAGCTCGCGCAGCAAGAAAACTTCGATGACAGCACCTGTCTTTTCTTTGTTGCCGTACAGTTTTGCCGGGAAAACCCGCGTATCGTTGGCCACGAAAACATCACCTTCATCGAATTCGTCCAAAACATCCTTGAACATTTTGTGCTCGATGGTACCCTTGTCTTTGTCCACGACCATGAGACGGCTATCATCACGGTTGTCCAGTGGGTCTTGGGCAATCAAATCGGGCGAAATGTCGTACTTGAAGGAGGATAATTTCATAAAGAATCGGGTTTCCGAGGCGCGTGTAAATGGTCGGCAAACTTAATGAATTCGCAGTCAAAGGTCAACCGTAAGTTATTGTTCGGCTTGTGGAAGCGATTCGATGACTTGAATAAGGTCGGGAAGTTGAACACATTCAGCGATTGGAAAAGGTCCATTTTGAGTCCTACGCAATGCAGTCAAATGACCGCCAACGCTCAATTTATTCCCTAAATCGCGAGCAATCGAACGGATGTATGTGCCTTTGGTGCAATCGATGACGACATCAACATCGACAACGGAATGACCGTCGACTTCGAGGTGCTCGATTGTTTGTACTTCCATCTTTTTGATTTCGATCGAAGCGCGTCTCAGTTCGATTTCGCCCCCCTTTCGTGCTACGGCATATGCTTTCTGCCCATTGACTTTTTTGGCACTATACAACGGAGGAAGTTGTTCAACAGGCCCGCGGAGTGATGCCACCGCTGTGCCGATCTCCTCTTGCCGCAAGTGCGAAGCATCGACCCAGGTTTCTACAGGTAATTCGGCATCGAGGCAAGGTGTGTGAGCACCGAGCCGGATGGTCGCAGTGTATGATTTGTCTTGCGCTTGCAGTTTTTCAATGCGTTTGGTGGCTTTGCCTGTGCAAACAACAAGGACACCTGTGGCCAAGGGATCGAGCGTGCCTGCGTGGCCGACTTTGATTTTTTTCACTTTAAGCGCATGGCGCAAATGTCCTCTCACTTTGTTCACCACGTCAAATGAAGTCCATTCAAGGGGTTTGTCGACCAACAAAACTTGTCCTTCTTTGAAGTCCGCGAGTGCGCCAAAAGTCATTACCGGAAGGGAGTCATCATTTGTCATCACAATCGGTTTTAGTCAACAGGCGATTCATACTTGGGCGCTGCCTCTTCTGCGCGCAGGCCAGCGATGTCCTCGAGAACGCGCAAGGCCGCTAAAGTAGACTGAATGCCTTCAATGCTCATCCGCAGGGCGCCATTGCGTTGGTACATTTTGGTGTCTTTCGCGTGATGTTTGAGGTAATTTAAGATCCGAGCGAACGTTGCACCTTGGAAGAAGGAACTTTCTTCATTCGCGATGAAGGCTGCAATCAACTTTCCGCCTTTGAGTACGATTTTCTCCATGCCCAAGAATTCGGCTAGCCAGCGCAATCGAATCGTATCAATCAAATCCTCAGTTTCTTGAGGCAATGGTCCGAATCGATCTTCGAGACGTTCCTTGAATGAGGCCAACTCTGATTCGTGGTCAAGGTTATCGAGCTCGCGGTAAAGCGAGATGCGTTCGGGGATGTCGTTTACGTAATGGTCCGGAATCATCAAGGCAAAATCGGTTTCAATTGCCGCCTCTGTCACGTAGCGGCGATCGGCTTTGCGCTCCTCTTCAAACAATTCCGCGAAGGATTCCTCCTTCAACTCCTGCACTGCCTCGGATAGGATTTTCTGGTACATCTCAAAACCAAGTTCAGAGATGAATCCACTTTGCTCGCCTCCCAAGAGGTCTCCCGCACCTCGGATGTCGAGGTCGCGCATGGCGATTTGAATTCCACTGCCGAGATCACTGAACTGTTCAATGGCTTGAAGGCGTTTTCGGCTTTCATCTGGAAGCAGGCTAATGGGCGGTGCGAGCAAATAGCAAAAAGCTTTCTTGTTTGAGCGGCCAACGCGTCCCCGCAACTGGTGGAGGTCGCTGAGACCAAACTGATGGGCATCATTGATGATCATCGTATTGGCGTTGCTGATGTCGATTCCTGACTCAATGATGGTCGTGGCGACGAGCACGTCAAAAGCGCCTTCGATGAATTGGGCCATCACATCTTCGAGTTGTTTTCCATCCATCTGGCCATGGCCAATGCAAACGCGGGCGTCAGGCACGAGCCGCGTGATCATTCCGGAAACTTCTTGAATGTTTTTGACGCGGTTGTTGACGAAATAAACCTGCCCGCCTCGACTGATTTCGTAGGCGATGGCGTCGCGGATCACCTCTTCGCTGAACGAAGCCAGGTGAGTTTCAACCGGCTGCCGGTTGGGTGGAGGCGTAGCGATGGTGCTGAGGTCGCGAGCCCCCATCAGGCTGAACTGAAGCGTACGCGGAATGGGAGTGGCGGTGAGGGTCAAGGCGTCAACATCAGCGCGCAACGTTTTGAGTTTATCCTTTACAGCTACACCAAACTTTTGTTCCTCGTCGATGATCATCAAGCCCAGGTCTTTAAACTTCACACGCTTTCCAACAATGGCATGGGTGCCGATGAGGATATCGACTTGACCAGCTTCGAGTTTTTTTAGGGTTTCAGAGAGTGCTTTACCTGTTTTGAATCGATTGATGTAATCAACGGTAACGGGGAAGTCCCTCAGGCGACGTGAGAAACTTCGGAAATGCTGCATGGACAAGATGGTCGTTGGAACGAGTACAGCGACTTGCTTGCCGTCTGCAGCTGCCTTGAAGGCAGCTCGTATGGCAACTTCGGTCTTGCCGAATCCAACATCACCACAAACCAATCGATCCATTGGAATCTCCCGCTCCATATCTTTCTTGACCGCTTCGATCGCCGAGTGCTGATCTGGCGTTTCCTCGAACATAAAACTCGCCTCCAGTTCATGGAGCATGTAGTTGTCTGGAGCGAAGGAAAACCCTTTGGAGTTTTTACGCTGGGCGTATAGCTTGAGGAGGTCAAAAGCCAATTCCTTGACCCGGGTTTTGGTTTTGGCCTTGGTGGCCGCCCAAGTGCCCGTGCCGAGCTTGCTGATTTTAGGCGTGGTGCCTTCCTTCGAGGTGTATTTTGAAATCCGGTGCAGCGAATGGATGTTGACATAGAGCACATCTCCTCCCTTGTAGCTCAGGCGAATGGCTTCTTGTTCCTTTCCGTTGACATCAATCTTTTGCAGTCCGCCAAACTCACCGATGCCATGATCGATGTGCACGACAAAATCCCCGGGTTCAAGCGCCATAAGCTCCTTGAGTGTAAGGGCTTGTTTGTTTTTACGGAATCCTTCCTTGAGCCGAAAGCGGTGATAACGTTCAAACAATTGATGATCGGTGTAAACGAGCAGTCTCAGGTCCTTGTCCACAAATCCATTGCTCAGTTCCAGCGGGATGGGATGATGTGGCACCTCTTCCTCTCGATCAGCGAAGATGTCGTGTAAACGTTCAATTTGGGTGGATTGACCGGCAACAATGACGTTGTGATACCCTTGCCGGTGATTGGCCTGCAAGTTTGAGGTGATCATGTCAAAATTCTTATTGAAGCTCGGTTGCGGAATCATATTCCAGTCGATGACGACTCGGTCAGGGAAGGTTGTTCCGCCGTCGAATTCAATGACGTGGAATGGGTCCAGTAACTTCTGTAACTGGTTAGGCTCGAGGTAAAGTTGATCTGGCGGCGTGAAATTCAACTCAGAAGAAACGCGTTCAAAGGCTTTTTCTGCCTTCTCCATGGCTTTTTCAAGTTGCTTTTCACAGCGCGCGGCATCGGCCAACCAGATCCGGGTATCAGCAGGGATGAAATTGAAAAAAGGCTCGACGGCCTCGTGAAGGGCTTGGTCGCCAATGTTGGGGACCACCACAGCTCGTGTCATCTTATTGATGCTTAGCTGATTCGTGGGGTCAAACTTCCTGATGGATTCCACTTCATCGCCAAAGAACTCAATACGATAGGGATGATCAAATGAAAAAGAAAAGACATCCACAATGCCACCACGTACCGCGTATTGTCCGGGTTCATAGACAAAATCGACCTTGTTGAATCCGTATTCTATGAAGACTTCATCTAAGAAATCCATGGTGTACTTCTCACCCAACGCCAGTGCAAACGTTTGTTCGGAGAGCTCTCGTTGGCTGATCACTTGCTCCGCCAATGCTTCTCCGAAGGTCACAATGGCCAGTCCTTTTCCGTCACGGTTGATCTCGTTCAGGACTTCAGCGCGCATGGCAATGTTCGCATTTTCCGTGACTTCTTCTTGGTACGGCACACGCGCTGAGCGCGGAAAAAATAAAATTCGGTGTGATTTACCGAGCAATTGCTCCAGATCATTTAGAAAATACGCGGCTGTTTCTTTGTCATCCAATACGAAAAGGTGGCTCGGTTGATTGGTCAGTGATTCCGAATTGCCCACCTCGCGGAAGAGTGAAGCAGCGAGAAGAGGCGTCGCAGAACCGACGATGCCTTTGAGTTCAGTTTTGGAACCTTCGTGGTCCCATGTTCGCCTCAGCAGTTGGGCACGGGCATCGGCCCTGTAAAATTGAATGAGTTCGTCGACCCGCATGGTTGGGATGAAATTGCAGGCGCGAAGTTAGCAGCAACGAGGGTTCTGTCCTCACTTAGGGGCTGTAGTTGACATCCAACAGGAACGAAGGCCTTGAATCATATTCAAACTTCCCACATAAAACGGGGATCGCTGGTGGAGTGAGGTAGGTTGTATCTCTAAGATGTTGGAGCTATTGTCCTCGGCGTGACCTCCAGCTTGTTGGGCAATGAAAGCTAGGGGATTGCATTCATACATCAACCTCAGCTTCCCTTCGGGGTTGTTTTTGGTGCTGGGATACAAATAGAGTCCACCTTTGATGAGGTTGCGATGAAAATCCGTAACGAGGCTACCGATGTAACGTGCTTTTAGACCAAGGCCTTGGGCTTCTCGGCAGCCTCCGATGAATTTTTGCACAGGGGGCGGCGACGCCTCGAGCAGGGCATCATTGATTGAATAAATCATTCCGGTTTCTGGAAATTGCATGGCGGGATGCGAAAGGAAGAACTCGCCAATCGCGGGATCCATTGTAAATCCGTTGACACCGGTACCCGTGGTGTAGACGAGCATGGTGGATGATCCGTATAGAATGTAGCCTGCCACGACTTGCTCTGTGCCCCTTTGGAGGAAATCTTGATCACTCAGCGGTTGGTCAAGCGGAGTGACACGCCGGTAAATGCTAAAAATGGTTCCGATGGAGACATTGACATCAATGTTCGAACTGCCATCAAGTGGATCGATCATCACGACATACTTCCCTTCTTTGCCTTGATCGTGGCACAAGATGTAGTCGTCCTGCTCTTCAGATCCGATTCCTGCAACGGATTTGCCTGCAGTCAAAATGCGCATGAAGGTATTGTCCGCAAAAACATCAAGTTTTTGCTGGTCTTCATTGTGTGTGTTTTGCGAGCCGGATTGACCAAGGATGCCGGCGAGCCCTGCACGATTCACTTGGTGATTGACAATTTTGGCGGCGACACCAATGTCAGTGAGTAGCCGGGTTAATTGTCCCGAGACAAATGGAAATTCCGCTTGGGAGTCCATGATGAACTCCTGAAGTGTAATGGCTTTCGACATGCTAAGAGCACCGGTCATTGCGGTGGTATAACGAAGGTACGAAAAGAGCGACCGTTTGTTGCGCTCAAGCGGAGGGAATAGAACCCGCCAAGCTGGCGAACTCTGCTGGGGACAATTGCTCAGCACGCTGCGTCAAGAAGGCTTCGTCAACGTTGGAAATATCCAACCCGCCTGATCGAAGAGCGTTGCGCAATGTTTTGCGCCGTTGATTGAATGCGGCCTTTGTGACGCGTTTTAAGTGTCTGTAAGAAACTCCTTGTGGTTGCACAGGCTTTTTAACCAAACGAATCACTCCGCTTTGAACTTTCGGCGGCGGTATGAAAACATGGGGAGGCACAGTGAAGAGGTATTCTGCGTCGTAATACGTTTGCAGCAAGACGCTGAGTATTCCATAGACCTTAGAGCCATGAGCAGCGCAGACCCGTTCAGCGACTTCTTTTTGGAACATACCCACCAACTCGACGCAATTTTCTCTCCAGTCGAGCGCACGAAATAAGATTTGCGAGCTGATGTTGTAAGGAAAATTACCGACGATGACCACATCTGGGTTCGAAGTCAGCTGGTCCAGAGGTACTTTGAGGATGTCAGCGTTGAGGATCTGCTCTGGTGCTATCCAGTTTTCATTGCGCAAGTGGTCGATGCTTTCTTGATCGACGTCCAGTGCAAGCAGGTTGCTGCCGAATCGATTGATCAGATGCGTGGTGAGGGCTCCTGTGCCAGGCCCAACCTCAATGTAGGTTTGATGGCCAGCGCATTTTACTGACTGGGCAATGCGAAGTGCAGTGGCTTCATCATTGAGGAAATGCTGGCCTAAATGCTTCTTGGGGCTTACCGTTTTTCGCTTCATCATGCTCGAAGGGGCAAGTTAACTCGAATGCATTTGGTCTGAGCTTTCTTTTAAACCTCTTCCCACATGCCTTCTTCTAGAATGCTTAAAACTGAGCGATATGCGACGGCGTCTCCTCCAAACTTAGCCAAATGTTCTTGCTGCAATTTTGGTGCATGGTTCGCATTGTATTTTTGCAAATCTTCCATGCTATGTGCGATATACTGCACTGCAATGGTGGTAGAATCAGCTTGTTCGTCGATGATTCTACACATTCGATAGCTTTCGAAACAGTTGCTTGCAAAAATTTTCGGAAGATGCTCTTCCCGCATAAAACCCATCCATTCCTCGATTTTCGTAGGGTTTATACCGATGGTTACGTTGTATAAAACACGGTTTGACCGAGGTTTAATATAAATTTGTCGCATTCGTTTGGTGGTTTATCGAGATTTTTCTTGTATATTCGAATTCTGAAATCTTAACCAAGATAAAGTGATGCGAACACTTTTCCTCTCCCTGCTCTGTTTATTCGGAGCTTTAACGGTCCTGCAAGCGCAGGATCCAGGCATTGCCTATCAGGCAGTTGCCCGAGATGCCGATGGCGATCCCCTGGCGGACGCCGAACTTAATGTAAGAGTCACGCTGTACAGCGCTGACGACGCTACATTATGGCAAGAATCTCATGCCAGCGTATTAACCAATCAATTCGGCAACCTTGCCCTCACCATCGGTGATGGCGCGGTTACTCCCGGATTCAGTGCACTATCAATGGTGGACTGGTCTGCCGCCGGCTTACACTTCGGAATAGAAGTGGACGCAGGTGCAGGATATGCCTCCTTTGGAGACGTAGACGTGCAGGCTGTTCCTATTGCAATGTATGCATTGAATGGACAGGAAGAAGAGATTGCTGCATTGCAGTCGCAACTTGATTTGCTCGATGGAGACGTAAGTGCTCTCGCGGGTGATTTGGGTGATGCGGTTGCTGAGCAAGAAAATGATTACGCCTTCTTGTTGGGCCTCATTGAGGACAACGATGGCGACATTTCTGTATTGCAATCTAATGTTGCACAAAACACCGCAGATCTGGGCGACTTGCTCTCTGTAATTGGCGTTGACCCTACAGGAATTACTGTAGAGAACATGACCGTTACCGGGACCTTGGAACTCACTGGTGTCTTTAGCGCAGCTACTGGAATCTTCAACTACTTGAGCTCCAACAACGCTGACTTCGAAGACATGATCGCTGAGGCGGCTCAAGTTTCTGAATTGACATTCGTTTCAGGTCGCGCTTTGGGCGAGACTTCTGAGTTGGATATCGATGGCGTTTTGAACGTAGACGGAAACTCCACTATGGGTGGAAACCTCGACGTTGACGGCACGATTACTAGCCAGGGTTCTTTGCTCACGACAGAAGCATATGTTGATGGCGGAGACGCGGCTGTTCAAGCAAACTTGAATGCAGAAGTAACACGCGCAACTGGTGCGGAGAACGCACTTGATGGTCGATTGATCATCGCGGAGTCTGACATCGACACTGCTGAAGGCGACATCGATAGTTTGGAAGGTCGTATGGATACTGCTGAATCTGACATCGATGGTGCTGAAGGCGACATTGATAGCTTGGAAGGTCGTATGAATACCGCTGAATCTGACATCGATGGTGCTGAAGGCGACATTGATAGCTTGGAAGGCCGTATGAATACCGCTGAATCTGACATCGATGGTGCTGAAGGCGACATTGATAGCTTGGAAGGCCGTATGGATACTGCTGAATCTGACATCGATGGTGCTGAAGGCGACATTGATAGCTTGGAAGGCCGTATGGATACTGCTGAATCTGACGTGGACGACAACGAATTCCGTATCGCGGCTTCTGCTGCTGACATGGGCTTCGGTGAAAGCACTGTTGGATCAGTAAACAACGTACCGCAACACCCAGGTTACGCTAATGCGAACTACCTCGGTGCTGACGACAACCTTGTAGAAGCTGATGGAGCATTGGATGCTGCTTTGAAATCAAACGCTGATGCAGACGCTCAGCAAGCGATTGATGATGCTGCTGCTTTGTCATTGAATGCAACTGCAGACGCTGGAGAAACAGCTGCTCGAATTGCCGCTGATGGTGTATTGCAATCAAACATCGCAGCTGAAGAGTCTCGTGCTCTCACTGCTGAAGGCGTACTGCAAGGCAACATCGATGCTGAAGAGACAGCTCGTATTGCTGACGTGAATGCTGAAGAGTCGCGCGCTACTGCCGCTGAAGGCGTATTGCAAGGCAACATCGATGCTGAAGAGACAGCTCGTATTGCTGACGTGAACGCTGAAGAGTCTCGTGCTCTCACTGCTGAAGGTGTGTTGCAAGACAACATCGACGCTGAAGAATCAGCTCGTATTTCTGCTGACAACGCATTGCAAGGGCAAATTGACACAAACGATGACGACATCTTGGCGTTGCAAAATGGTTTGGCTGCTGAAATCACGCAACGTGGTTTGGGCGACGCTTTGAACCAGAACGCAATCTCAACTTTGAATGCACAACTCGGTTTGTTGGACGGTGAGATGCATGATTCTATTGCTTCTTTGACAGAAACTGATGAGTACCTCGAAGATTTGATCAATCAAATTCCTGGTTCTGTTTATGAAGTTGAGTCTATTGTAGAAGCAAATGACTACTTCGATGACAATGGTTCAACCATTTACCTTGAAGAAGGGTATGATGCTATTTCCGTTGACGGAAGCATTATGGCTAACACTGCATCGTTTGATGCGATGGACGCTCAGGACATCGACGTTGATGATGCAGAGATCCAAAACTTAACAGTAGAATCAAACGTCTATTCTCCAAACGGAACAATTGACGAGTTGAACACTACAGACTTGACAGTCTATGAAACATCTGATTTGCAAGGAGCTGTAACAGCAGGTTCTACAGTAGCAGTCACAGGTGCAACAACCTTGAACTCAACTCTAAATGTCGCTGGGGAGACGACACTGGGAGCCAACGCAAGTGTTACAGGTGATGTAACAGTATCAGGAAACGTAACTGCTTCTGACGCTACTGCTGCAACGCACCTCGCATCATTCGGACAATTGACTACTGCTGCTGATTCACTTCAGGAGAACATTGACGACGAGATTGCTGCACGCATTCTTGACGTGAACACTGAAGAATCTCGTGCTATGACAGCCGAAGGTTTGTTGAACGACCGTGCTGATTCATTGGCTACTGCTGTTGGATCAAACGATCAAGACATCCAGACCAACTCGAACAACATCGTGACGGTTAATGATTCGCTTCAGGAGAACATTGACGACGAG
>Ga0233396_1000466_pt1 | contig 19822 bp, 16 predicted proteins | sample 32DmetaG_FD_183169 | JGI IMG/M metagenome (GOLD analysis project Ga0233396, IMG submission 183169) | Seawater microbial communities from Monterey Bay, California, United States - 32D | ecosystem: Environmental > Aquatic > Marine > Coastal | place: USA: California | collected 2016-10-19 | reverse complement strand
TTCTGCCCGGCGAGCGGGACATTCACGAGCTTCGCCGCCATCTGGAAGACAGCCCTGCCCGCAGTTGCGATATACTGCCGCTGTTTGGTCGCCTCGCCAACGCCGACCAACAACGCATCTTTCACCCGCAAGGCCGCCGCCGCATTATCCTATCGACCAACATCGCCGAAACCTCGCTCACCGTGCCCGGCATCCGCTTCGTCGTCGATACAGGCCTGGCACGCATCAGCCGCTATAGCCCACACTCGCGCACACAGCGCTTGCCAGTTGAACCGATTGCCCAATCGAGCGCGAACCAACGAATGGGCCGCTGCGGTCGGGTGAGTAACGGGGTTTGCTACCGTTTATATTCAGAACAAGACTTCCTCAGCCGCCCCGAATTTACTACGCCGGAGATCCATCGGTCCAATCTCGCGTCGGTGATCCTGCGCATGCTCGCCTTCCGACTGGGCGACATCCGCACTTTCCCCTTTATTGACCCTCCTGCCGATAACGCCATCCGTGGTGGCTACCGACTTCTAGAAGAACTCGACGCCGTCTATGTCGACCAGCGTAGTGATAACGAAGACTCCTATCGGCTCACCAAGCTCGGGCGCCGCTTGGCCAAAATTCCGGTCGATCCGACCGTCGCTCGTATGTTGCTGCAAGCAAAAGAGGAACATTCGGTCGAAGACGTACTCGTCATCGCCTCAGGCCTGTCAATTCAAGACCCCCGCGAACGCCCCTCAGAAATGGCCAAGGAAGCAGACCACATGCAAAAATGCTTCGTCCATAAAGAATCAGACTTCCTCACGCTACTCAATATATGGACTGCCTACCACGACCAGATGGAGCGCCTATCCCAAGGCCAACTGCGTAAATTCTGCAAGCAACACTTCATCTCCTATCAACGTATGCGCGAGTGGCGCGACGTACATCACCAGCTTGAGCGGGTGCTTAAAAACCTTAAGATCCTGCCTAATAGCAAAATCGAATTCGGCAACAAGCAACCACTAACAACCAACAACCAACAACTAACAACCAACAACCAACACCTTACCAAAGCCAGTTACGCCGCCATTCATCGATCCATTCTTTCGGGTCTGCTTAGCAACATCGCTGTTAAAGAAGATGCACACAACTATCGCGGTCCACGTAACCGCAAAGCCCTGCTCTTCCCTGGTTCTGGGCTGTTCGATCACGAATCAGCCAAAAAACAGCGCAAAGCAGCCTACGCCAAAAAAGCCAAACCGAAACCTGCCAAGACCACCGCGCCCGCATGGATCGTCTGCGGCGAATGGATGGAAACCAGTCGCCTGTTTGCGCGCACCGCAGCTAAGGTCGAAGTGCAATGGATCGAAGCCATCGCTGGTGATCTGTTGAAGCTCAAACACTCCGAGCCATTTTGGAGTACCAAATCCGCCGCCGCATTGTGCAAGCAACGTAAGGTGCTCTTCGGCCTCGAAATCGGCCGCAACAATGTTAGCCTCAGTCGTATCGATCCTGAGGAATCGACCGACATCTTCGTGCGCAACGGCCTTATCGAACTGGGTATTCGTGAGCGTCCCGACTTCATACAACACAACACCGAAGTCAGCGCGCGTGCCGAATCCGAACTCGCGCGCCGGCGCCTCGGTTCTGGTTTTGCCGTCGAGGATCGACTCTTCGACTTCTACCGTCGACGCCTCAATGCCGTCGGTTCCTATGCCGATCTACGAAGCTTTGCTAAGCGTGAGTACGGCGGATGCCTTGACTTCCTCAAAGCTAATATTGACGACCTCTTGCCCGAAAAAGAGCAAGACGACAGCGTCGAAGCTTTTCCAAAATCGCTTGCAATCGGTGGCAGCGAACTACCCCTGCGCTATCGACACGAACCCGGTGGCAAAGACGACGGTGTGACACTTCACGTACCACTGACACAACTCGGTGCCATCCAACAAGGCACGCTTGACTGGGCTGTCCCCGGTCACTTGGCAGAAAAAATTGAAAGCCTGTTGCGCGGCCTGCCAAAGCAGATCCGCATACAACTGCACCCGCTCAAAGAACGCGCCGCCGAACTCTCTCAGCAACTCAAGCCATCAGCTCGTTCTCTGCGCGAACAACTCGCCGATAGTTTGCGCGATCTATATCAAATACACACCTATAAAGACGACTGGTCAAAGACCGAAATACCGGACTACTTGCAACCACGTATCCAAATTGAAAATACAAAAGGCGAGTTCCTTGCCGACAGTCGTGACCTCGACACACTCCGCGCCACGCTAGAAAGCGCTGCCAAAGAAGTCTCAACGGGCAACGGCCTAGACGCGATTCCCGCATGGCAACAAGCCACTGCGCAGTATGAACGCGAAAATTTAAGTAGCTGGGAGTTTGGAGACCTGCCAATGGAGATTGATCTCAGTGGTGATTCGGGCCTACCGCTCAAAGCCTACCCTGCCCTCGTCAAAGAAGGCGAACGCGTGCACCTACGCCTCCTGCCCGATGCTGCCGCCGCACTTGAAGCCACTCGACATGGCTGGCCCGCACTCGCCACCACAGTCATGGGCCGCGACATTGCATGGCTACGCAACGATCTCAAAGATCTCAAGCAGCTCGGCGCCCTACTCCTGCCCCTCGGCAACTTTGACCGCATCAAAACCAGCGCATGGAATCATCTACAGCGTCACCTCTTCCGCTGTGGCGACTATCTGCCCCTCAAAGAGTCACGTTTCAAAAAAGGCCTCGCCCGCGCCGACGAAGAACGCCGTGGTATCGTCTCAAAACTGTGCGACCAATTACGCGCGCTCTTGGATGCACGCCAAGCGGTGATGCTACTGCTCGAGCAAAAAAAGACCAGCACCGCCATTGTCTATCCTGGCATGCGCGCGCAACTGGATAGCATCGCACCCGCTGATTTACTGAATCAGTACACTTTCAGTGAACTGCCGCACCTCACCCGCTTCCTCAAAGCCATGCGCCTGCGCGCGGAGCGAGCGAAAGACAGTATTCAGCGCGACATCGAAAAATCTAAACGCGTGGCTCCATTTGAAGCCCGCAGTGCTGCACTACTCAAATTAGCCAAGACCCCTGCTCAGCAGAGCGAGGTAAAAACCTACCGTATCCTGCTCGAAGAGTTTAAGGTCTCCGTCTACGCGCAAGAATTAGGCACGGCTCAAAAAGCTTCTGAGAAACGGCTGGATAATTTAGCTGAGGCTATTGAGCGGCTATTGAAATAATGCGACTGCAAAGAACGCAGCATCGTATCTGATAGTCTTGCATCCCCTGCCAATTCGAGCTTTACTCGAACTTTATGGATCCGACATCAACTACGACTCAGCCGAACCCAACACCAGCAGCAGAAAACCACTGGCCAGCACTGTTGCGTGGCTCCGTGCTGAGCAGTGCACAGTCGAAGCATGTGCAGTACATATCACTAGCTGATCGCCGTGCGCAGGTCGTCATCACTATCAATGCCTTTTTAATTCCCATCGCGATCTCTGCCTACCAAATTCCAGAAATTCGTATCGGTATCACACTCTACGTAATGGCAGCTGCACTAAGCATATTCTTTGCTGTAATATGCCTCATGCCCAAACGCTACCAAAGTGACGCGACCGGCAAAACAAATCTTCTGCACTTCTCGGGGATCTGGTTGCATGATGAAGCCACCTATAAAGCACTGATGCGGGACTCATTGGAAAACCGCAACTCAATCACAGAGCTGATGGTCTCTGATATCTATCATCTCAGTCATGACGTACTACGACCCAAATTTCGCTGGATGCGCCTGAGTTTCTATGCCTTTCTCACGGGCTTGCTCAGCGCGCTACTATTTATCGCGCTCCCGCTAGCACTGTAACTAACAACGCTGCAGATTACAGCGCAGTGCCAGATTCAACTTTGCACGCATCACAGATACAGACCGCTGCACCATCGACTGCCCTATAACGGAAGTGCCTTTCGGGATGAGTCTTATCAGTCGCACCGCACTGTGCACAGGAATGAAAAGCCTCGTTGTCCCGCTCAATTTTTTCCTTCGCAAAGGCCTTACGGCGCTGGCGACTCTCAACCGAATTTGACAGATCCTTGCGAAAAAACAGGAAGAAATTAATCAACGGCCCAATGAGCGCAATGCGATGACCCCAAGACGGGGCGCCTAAAAAGGAGAATGCGGTCATCGCGACTGCGAACCAAGCCAACCATTTCACCTTTACTGGCAAGATCAGCATGATCGCAAATTCCACATTGGGATGGTTGACCGCAAAGGCGAGGAAGACACTCAAATACAGAAAGTCGGGAAAGATAATTATCGTCGCCGCGGGAGAGATAAACTGACCCACAAATGCCGCTGCAATGGTAAAGATCACACCGCACAGCAAATACAGATTGAGGCGAAACGCGCCCCAGATCTGCTCAAGTGCCGAACTCATCATCCAGAAAATATACCAGAAAAATGCCAGAAACAAGGCACTCAATGCCCCACCAGCAATGTTTGGAGGCGCAATAAGAAATGAAAACAAGCGCCACCACTCACCGCCCAGCACCGCCTTCGGAATGAGCGGCAGGGTTATAAATGAAATCTGCTGGCTAATCACCAGCGCATACACCACTAGTTGCGCAATGATGACATAAAGGACCACATTGGGCACTGCCCAGTGCCCGAAGCGCTTCTCTAATTTATCTACAAAAGTCATGGCTTATCTATCAGAGGCAGTCTATCGAAGGGCAAGCGATAGCAGCAGAAATCATACGAAGAACACCCTCTGATTATCACTGTTGCTCCTTAAAAAAAGAAGTGCAGCAGCAGATGCAAGACGATGCAGGAGGCAACACCCGCAGCAAGATCGTCGACCACGCAACCAAGACCACCTGGCAAATTCTGCAACTTCGATATGCCAAACGGCTTGGCAATATCGAATATTCGGAAGAGCACAAAACCTGCGGCCAGAACCGGCCATCCTCCATGTTGCTCAATCAGTCCCTGCGGACCACTCATCCCTAAAAAAACCAATGGTACTGCGATCAATTCATCCAGAATAATCATTCCCGGATCACGCATCTGCAAGCGCTGCTCGGCAGTATCGCAAATCCCCACAGCAAAATAAGTCAGCAAGGCCATGAAAAATAAATAGCCCAACGGTGTGGCGCTGTAAAATAGCACGCAGTACAATCCGATGCCTGCAACGCTGCCCACTGTACCCGGTCCTTTTTTAACCAGACCTAGCGGACCCAGAGTGGCAAGATTAACGACCAAAGGAGTCGGTAGAAAGTGAGTCCATGGAAAATAGCGCTGTAACTTATTCACTTGTCTGTTCGTCCTCCCCGATAAATACCGACCAATATTTGATCATATACACCGTACCCGAGGACACAGTCAAAACGGCTGCCAATACAAAGAACAGCACACCAGCCCAGTGCAGAATTCCGTTGAAGGAATAGCCGAAGATCTCCGGAAAAAGATTTGGGAAGTCCTTACGAATCGCAATCGCCAACAGCAATAGGATCGCAGACACAATCTGTGACACTGTTTTGTGCTTCCCCGATTTCTCAGCGGCGAGAATAATACCTGAACTGGCGGCCACCAAGCGGAGGCCTGTGATCAGGAATTCTCGACTCAAAATAAGCAGCAGTAAAAACAGCGACCACAATCCGGGTAACTCACCAAGCACCACCATCGTAATAAACAGGCCCACCATAAATACCTTATCAGTAAGCGCATCCATCAGCTTGCCAAAATTAGAGACTAAGCCCTGCTTGCGCGCGACGTAACCGTCTGCCCAATCAGTAATCGCACCAATCACGAACAGAATAAAAGCCATCGTGCTGGCGCCAGTCATCGGTAAATACAAGAGTGCGACGACTCCAAAGATGATTGGAATACGCGACAGTGTCAGTAGGTTTGGTAGATTCACAGTGTAGAGGGTGGCGATTACGTAGCCTATCGGCTAGCCAAAAATACAGCGGTTTTTTTGAGGTGATTAAACTGCGCTCAGCAACAACCTTGCATCGCTGGGGCGGATTCTATGCCTCATGTCCTCAAATCCCTCAAACCGCAAACTATCTCAGTTGATCAAGCTAGATGCGCTTAAAGTTGGACTTCTGGCACAATATGGACTGAATCCTCTCCTTATCATGAAAATAGCAATCTATCCGGGCTCGTTTGATCCAGTCACCAATGGACATCTTGATGTGATCAATCGCGGGCGACATATCTTTGACAAGGTTGTTGTCGCAGTGGCGCGCAATCTCGGCAAAGACCCGCTCTTTACACCTGAAGAGCGCGTTGAGTTAATTAAGGCCAATGTGCAAAATCGGCCCAATATTGAGGTCATTGCGTTTGATGGCCTGATCGTTGATCTCGCCGAAAAGCTCAATGCAATTGCCTTGATCCGAGGACTCCGCGCAGTCTCCGACTTCGAGCATGAATTTCAAATGGCACAAATGAACCGGCACTTAGCGGACAAGATTGAGACGATTTTCCTCATGCCCAATGAGCAATACTTCTTCACCAGCTCAAACCTAGTGAAGCAGGTCTTTAAATTTACCGATCGAGAAAAACACTTAATCCCCGCCAACGTACACGCTGCACTTTCAAAAAAGTTTGGACATACTAAATAATTTTATAACCAGTCGTTCGAAGCTAGAGTTTTAGAGTGAGTCACCGAAGCACGAGAATCTCACCATAACCCGTAGCCTTTCCAGGGCTTTTAAAATTCGAAGAATCAAACTCCTAGCACCTAACTTCTATCTGTTAATTTCTGACTTCCGCATCTAATTCATATGGCAGCTGACGCAGTACCCTCCACTCCCCAGGCAACCCAAGGTAAACGTACACTTGGGATTATTTTCCTTACACTCTTTCTGGATCTGGTCGGATTCTCAATTATCTTCCCATTGTTCCCCGCGATGCTCGACTATTACCTGCCCAATGGTGCAGGTGATGGGAGCTTACTTGGCCAGTTAATCGCCCCACTCTCCGCTTGGGCAGAGCGCAGTGGTGCCGAAGATCCTCGGCTCATGACTGCTGTGCTATTTGGCGGTGTATTGGGTTCACTCTATTCCATCCTTCAATTTGTATGCGCACCGCTCTGGGGTGCCTACTCCGATCGCGTCGGTCGACGCAAGGTCCTGCTCATTACTATCGCTGGGCTCGCACTCAGCTATGCCGCATGGTTTTTTGCCGCATCGTTTTGGGTACTGGTGTTGGCACGTATACTCGGCGGTGCAATGGGCGGGAACCTTTCGGTCGCCACCGCTGCAGTCGCTGACAGCACCACTCGAGAAAAGCGCTCCAGCGGCCTCGCAATCATAGGTATTGCGTTTGGCCTGGGCTTCATCGTCGGCCCCGGAATTGGCGGCTTGTTTGCTAAACTCAACCTGATTGAGATGGTGCCCTCACTCGCCAAGTTTGGCGTGAACCCATTTTCTGTGCCGGCTTTGGTCAGTTTTGTGCTGACGGTATTTAACCTGCTCTGGGTCGCGCGTAGCTTCAAAGAAACCCTTCCTCCCGAAAAACGCGACCAGACCAAATCAGACCGTAACGGCATACCCGTATTTCGTCTCTTTAAAAGTCCCTCGCCCGCAACAAGGCGCACCAACTTGGTTTATTTAATCTACATGCTCGCATTCAGCGGGATGGAATTCACCCTCACATTTTTGGCAGTCGAACGCTTCCAGTTTTCTCCTGCTCAGAACGGTGGCATGTTTGTCTTCATCGGCTTTGTATTGATCCTTGTGCAAGGTGGCATTGTCCGCCGACTAGCAGGCCCGGTTGGCGAAAAACGTCTAGCAATAACTGGCATGGTTTGCGGCATCACAGCCTTTCTCGTCTTAGCGATAGCCCTGCACCTCGGTTTATTTTTTGGTGCGCTTGCGCTCATGGCCTTCTCGATTGGGCTAGTATCGCCGACGCTCAATGCACTGGTCTCGCTCTATACCAAGGAAGCGGAACAAGGCGCCGCAATCGGAGTCTTCCGCTCCGCTGGGTCACTCGCACGAGCGATTGGCCCGCTACTGGCCGCATTCGCCTACTTCGCATATGGCTCTAAAAGCGCTTATATGTTTGGTGCTATCATCCTGCTGCTACCATTCTTTCTCACGCTTAAGCTTCCTAAACCTACCCAAAATGGGCACTAACAATACGTGTTTTCACGAAACTACCAAAACACACTCTAGTGTTGTAAAAGAATATAACTCCTCAAATATACTCGCCTTCTGAAAAGACACAGCCTTTTCGTAAGTTTTCCTTAACCTGAAAATAAAAAAGACAACATAAATTAATCATGCCAGTAGCAACACCCAAGCAATACGCAGCGATGCTCGATGCCGCCCAAAAAGGCAACTATGCCTATCCAGCAGTCAATATCACCTCGATCACCACGATCAACGCAGCGCTAAAATCATTCGCCGACGCTAAGTCCGACGGCATCATCCAAGTTTCCACAGGAGGCGGCCAATTCGCTTCTGGTCTCGATGTTGCAGATGCAGCCTTCGGTGCGATCGTACTTGCCGAAGCCACACACTTGCTCGCTGAAAAGTACGACGTACTCGTCGCGCTCCACACTGACCACTGCCACCCTGAAAAGGTTGAAGGTTTCCTCAAGCCACTGCTTGAAGCATCTCGCAAGCGTATCGCAGAAGGCAAAGGGCCACTCTTCCAGTCTCACATGTTCGACGGTTCAGTAGTGGAACTCGACGAAAACCTGAAGATCTCCAAGGAGCTTCTTAAAGAGTGCGCTGAGCTAGATATCATCCTCGAAGTTGAAGCAGGCTGCGTCGGCGGCGAAGAAGACGGTCACGACACATCCGGTCTTCCTGCAGAAAAACTCTACACCACACCCGAAGACATGGTCGAAGTTTACGAAGCACTCCAGCCGATTGGTCGCTTCCTCTTCGCTGCGACATTCGGTAACGTGCATGGTGCTTATAAGCCAGGCTCTGTTCAGCTCAAGCCTACTATCCTTCGCGATGGCCAAAAGGCAGTAACTGACAAGCATGGTGACGATGCACTGATGGACCTCGTCTTCCACGGCGGTTCCGGCTCTGAGCTCAGCGACATCCGCGAAACCCTCGGCTATGGTGTCGTGAAGATGAACATCGACACGGATACACAGTATGCATTCACACGCCCTATCGTGACTCACATCTGCGGCAACATTGAAGGTGTGCTCAAGATCGACGGCGAAGTCGGCAACAAGAAGACTTACGACCCACGCGGCTACCTCAAGAAGGGTGAAGCCAGCATGGCTGCACGTCTCGTACAGGCCGCAGAAGATCTTTGCTCCAACGGCAAGACCATCTTCGGCACTGTCTAAGGCAAGTCCAAGGCATTCTTTTCCCCTGGGGTTGGCCGCTTTTTGCGCCCAACCCCTTTTTGTGCCCTCGACTTGGAACGAGCAGCTCTAACGTAGAGGAGCAAAATCCTCTTTAACAAACATTTGTGACTGGTATAATGTATTTATAACTGCAATTAATGCCAAAAGCATCGCGATAGAACCATAATTATAATATAAATTCCGCTTAATAGGAATTAGTCCATACATACATAATGAAGCGCTTTTTTGCTCCCCTGGAAACCAACACTATTGAGCCCCGCGCCACTGTCGCGCCAGTCACAGTCAGCAAACTCTGTACACTCGGCCTCGAGGTTTTAGTTCAAACTGGTGCGGGAGCTCAGTCTGATTACACCGATCTCGAGTATGAAAAAGCGGGCGCGAAAATAGTACCCGATGCCACCACTGGTTATGCGCAAGCTGATATCGTTGCGCGCGTAAGCAAGCCCACCATCGCGGACTTAAATCATATCAAGCCGGGCACACTACACATTAGCTTCCTCGATCCGTTTAACGAAAAAGAGCTGATCGACAACCTCGCCAAGCGCGACATTTCCGCAATCAGCTTGGAGATGATTCCGCGCAGCACACTGGCGCAAAAAATGGATGCCCTCTCCTCGCAAGCAAATCTCGCTGGTTATGCCGCTGTGACCATGGCAACGGACCGCATGACGAAAATCCTGCCGATGATGATGACGCCCTCCGGTACCATCTCTCCAGCGCGCTTCTTTATCATCGGCGTCGGCGTCGCCGGCCTCCAAGCAATCGCCACTGCGAAGCGACTCGGCGCTCGCGTTGAAGCATTCGACACACGCCCTGTGGTGGAAGAGCAGGTCAAATCACTCGGCGCAAAATTCGTCAAGGTTGACCTAGGTGATATGGGACAGACTGATCAGGGCTACGCTCAAGAACTCACGGCCGAACAACTCGAAAAGCAACGCCAGGAAATGGCCAAAGCATGTGCCCGTGCTGACGTGGTCATCACAACTGCTAAACTCTTCGGTCGCAAAGCACCACTGATACTTAACAACGAAGTGCTCGATCAAATGCAACCGGGCTCGATCCTGATTGACCTAGCAGTTGAATCCGGGGGCAACGTCGAAGGTTCGAAAGTTGGCGAAGAAGTCGTTACTCATAACGGAGTCCGCATTATCGGTCCCGAAAATCTTGAGGGGTATTATCCGAAAGATGCTACACTGATGTTGGCTTCCAACTTCTACAATTTCATCGAACACTTCTGGGACAGTGAGTCAAAGGACTTTAAATACGACCTAGATGACGAAATCTTAAAGGGATGTCTTATTACTAGAGGCGGCGAGATCGTGCACGAACGCTTTAAGAGTTAATGGTTGCTAGTTATTAGTTGAACGTTGTTCGAACTTAACCGCAGCAAACAGCTACCATCCAACAACAAACAACTTTCTACAAACAACACTCAACAAACAACACTCTCCATGGAACTGATCCTCTTACTCTTCATCTTCGTGCTCGCAGCCTTCTTAGGCTTCGAATTGATCGCCAAAGTCCCCTCGCAGTTACACACGCCGCTCATGTCCGGCTCCAACGCAATCTCGGGCATCACGGTTGTCGGTGCGATCCTTGCGGTCAACACCAGCTCTGACAGTCTTTCTGTGTGGCTTGGCTTTACCGCTATAGTCCTTGCCACTGTGAACGTGGTGGGTGGCTACATGGTCACTGACCGTATGCTCGGGATGTTCAAGAAAAAGAAATAAGCGACTACTCACTTCGTCTCAATATGGAAACTTTTGTTAATCTCTCCTACATCGCTGCAGCGATTCTCTTTGTCTTCGGCATCAAGATGCTCGGGCGCGCCGATACTGCGCGCAGGGGCAATCGAATCTCTTCGCTTGGCATGGCGCTGGCTATTGTCGTCACTCTTCTGGATCAGGGACTCGACTACAAGCTGGTGCTTGTAGGGATTGCCGTTGGCTCTGTCGTCGGTTTTGTAGCTGCTAAGCGGGTGCAAATGACTGGTATGCCGGAGCTCGTCGCACTTTTCAATGGCTTCGGTGGGCTCGCCTCGCTACTGGTTGGCTGGGCTGAATACCAGCGCTCGATTAACAGCGCACTTGATAGCATACAGCTCGAATCGATCGGCGCATTTACTGCAAGTGTCATCGTCTTGGCGATTCTCATTGGCGGCATCACCTTTACGGGGTCGCTCTACGCATGGGGCAAGCTATCGGGTAAACTTGGTGGCCGCGCGCTCACCTTTGGCGGGCAGAAAGCATTCAATGCACTGCTTGCAATCGGCATCCTTACTACTGGCGCGATCTTTATCCTCTCCCCTAGCACGGAGCTCGCCTACCCGATGCTAATCACAGTCATCGCACTGTCACTCCTGCTCGGCATATTTGCCGTGATGCCAATTGGTGGTGGCGACATGCCTGTGGTGATCTCATTACTCAATTCCTGCTCTGGTCTCGCGGCTTGCGCAGCAGGGTTCGTCATTACCAACAACGTGCTAATTGTCGCGGGCTGTTTAGTTGGCGCATCAGGATTCATTCTCACGGTCATCATGTGTAAGGCTATGAACCGCACACTGACCAATGTACTCTTCTCCGGGTTCGGCGCCAGCGCCAGCAGCTCGAGTAGTAGTAGTGGTGGCGAGATGAAACCCATCTCCGGAGAAGATGCCTATTACATCCTTGAAGCAGCAAAGAATGTCATCGTTATCCCAGGCTATGGTATGGCTGTCGCTCAGGCACAACACGCGGTGAAAGAACTCGGTGAAGTGCTTGCAGCGAATGATTGCGAAGTACGCTTCGCAATCCATCCAGTCGCGGGTCGTATGCCCGGCCACATGAACGTGCTGCTGGCCGAAGCTGACGTGCCCTATGAGCAACTGGTTGAAATGGATGATGTCAACCCGACTATTGAGATGGTCGACGTCGCAATCGTGATTGGTGCCAATGACGTGGTCAATCCGGCTGCGGCCGACGATCCGGCCAGCCCGATTTATGGAATGCCAATCATCAAAGCGCACAAAGCCAAAACAATCTTCTGCCTCAAAAGAGGTAAGGGAGCTGGCTTCTCCGGTCTAGAAAATGGCCTCTTCACCGCAGAAAATACACGCATGCTCTACGGCGATGCCAAAGCCACCGTCACCGATTTGGTTGGTCAGTTCAAGGACAGCTGACCGCGCTACGCGCGGAGTGACAAATGACGGGTGATTAGTGTGACTGAAAACCGCACTGCTCACTACCACTCCTTACTCGCCGAAGGCGTCACTCGACCGCAGATCGGCCGTCACACTGTGCGCAGCACAACTCTCACTACTCGGCTTCGCCGCGCTTATTCGATGCCCAGTTTCAGACGACCTTCCGTCGAGATCATATGCGGTGTCCAAGGCGGATCCCAGACGATATCGACCTGTGCAGAAGACACATCCTTAAGTGCTTCGATACGAGTCTTTGCATCATCGGCGATCACTGGTCCCATACCGCAACCTTGAGCAGTGAGGGTCATCTTAACGCTAATGGCATGCTGCCCAGCAGCATCTGCGGTAGCCACCTGCATATCGTAAATTAAGCCAAGATCTACGATATTGACTGGGATCTCGGGGTCGAAGCAGCCCTTCATCGCCTCCCAAACTTGATCATCACTAAAAGGTTCACTGCCCTGCGCCACCTCTGCAGCTTTTGCTGCAGCATCGAGTTCCGCTTGAGCCGCTTTGCCCAATGCATCCCAATCTTTACTTGCAAGGCGAAAGAGACCTGAATCTGTTCGAATAGTGACCGTGCCACCCAGCGCCTGTGAGATCACCGCGCGTGTACCAGCTGGTAACATCTGCTCCTCCCCGGCAGGAATCACCGTAGCAGTTGTATCGCGGACGAGTATTAATTCTTCATTAAAGTTCATGCAGGCAACAACACCCATATTCAAGCCCATGTCAATGCGCGGTGCCTCTGGATATAATTCGGAATACTTATTTTCAAAATTATTCCGTTAATTCACTTGGCAATCTAGGGAAGTAACACAGCATCATAACTCGCTAAATTTCTCCCTTAGTTTCATCCCTGTGCAATCCTTATAATGTCTATCTTGTCAGCATCGGCCCACTGCCGTCTGGTCATTGCGTTTATCTGCTTGTTCCCGTTCTCGGCACAATCGGCAGCGCCTAAAGAAGAGCCAATCGACTTAAGTATCATCGAGCAAAGTGATGCGCTGCATCCCTACATGAGCTTTCCGCAGCGACAGGCTTACGCACAAGCAACAGAACTCGTCGAGCAAGGACAGTCCGATATTCGCAGTGGCCAAAATCTTCAACTACAGAAGCCTTCAGCGCTAGATCCAAATAGAGATCTCAAGCAGATTCACGAGCGTGGTGAGCGCCTGGAAATCGAAGGCCAAGCAAAAATCAATGAAGGGCAACGGCAACTCGTCGCAATCTTAACTCTGGTACAGACCCAACGAACGGCTGAAATGGCAATAGCAGCAAAAAAATATAATTTCGACCTGATCGAATTCGATTACCAAACAGCTCTCGAACAGGCAACGCTACAAACACTCGAAACATGCCGTGCCGCTGACTACCAAAACATTTTTTTTGATTGTATGCAGCTGGTTCAATCCGAGCAAACCACTAAAGCGCCACCGACCATTCACAACGCGCTGTATGATACCTTAATCCAAGCAGACGGTACGCAATTTAACCTCAAAGTACCTCATAGTCTCAAACTCAAACAGGACGCAAACACTGGCAAAACCTCTTTTCACTACGATAATGCCGAAGCATTTGAAGGTGAGAAGAATGCCCTGCTTGCCATTGAACTGATCGCCCCTGGAGAAGGAATTGACGCCGTACTAGCACTGCGCGCCTTTGACATGAATTCGCAGCAACTCATCAGCAGCGTGCTCTTCGCCATCACAGATGCAAGTAACGTGCTACACACAAAAGCCGCTGAGCCAAAATTTATTACCATTCCGACGATCCCTGATCGAGTGAGCTTCAGCGACCCAGATCAAATCATCGACAAACTTGCTGGGCTCAAATCTCCCTACCAGTTCGAAATACTCAGCGCCAATCCGACAAACGCGCATTCCATCTTAGTCAGTAGTCTACTGAAAGACACTCTCTTCAAGCACTCATCGATTATATTGGTCGAAAGTGATTTTATTCAACGCACCTACCTTTCAGCGGATGAACGTTCTAACGGCTTTTTAAACGCAGCGACTGGAGCACTCACTCTCTCACTAAATGGGAGCAGCTATACTCTCACAGCCGAAGCCTATGGCAGCGATCGAACCCTGGAAGTAGGTACAATCACACTCTATCTATCAAAGTGAGTGAGCACTAAAAACTGCTGCGAAATATTCTTGAAGAATGCGCCACAGTTCGCCTTATGCTTCCTGTATGGCAAAAGTAATCATTATCGGTGCAGGTGGGGTCGGCAACGTCGTTGCTCATAAATGCGCACAACTACCTGACGTATTTGCTGAGATCGTACTCGCCTCGCGTACAATATCAAAGTGCGAGGCCATTGCGGCAGACATTCAAGCCAAACAAGGCCGCACGATTCGCACTGCTGCAATCGATGCTGACGATGTCGAAGCAACGACAGCCTTTCTAAAAAAAGAGCACCCGCAACTCGTCATCAATGTAGCGCTCCCCTATCAAGACTTACCACTCATGGATGCTTGCCTGGAAGCGGGTGTCGATTATCTCGATACTGCTAATTACGAGCCAATCGACGAAGCAAAATTTGAGTACAAATGGCAATGGGCCTACCAAGATCGCTTCAAAGACGCAGGCCTGACCGCGCTGCTAGGCTCTGGCTTCGATCCAGGAGTGACTAATATGTTCTGCGCCTATGCCCAGAAACATTTATTCGACGAGATTGAAACGATCGATATTCTGGATGCCAACGCGGGTGACCACGGCCATCACTTCGCCACCAACTTCAACCCCGAGATCAATATTCGCGAAATCACTGCAAATGGTCGCTACTGGGAAGAAGGGGAATGGAAAGAAGTCGAGCCCATGAGTGTCCATCAAGTCTACGACTTCCCAGTCGTCGGCAAACAAGACGCCTACCTGCTCTACCACGAAGAGCTCGAATCGCTCTGCCAAAACATCAAAGGTCTCAAGCGTATCCGCTTCTGGATGACCTTTTCTGAGAAATATCTCACCCACTTACGAGTGCTTGAAAATGTCGGGATGACCTCGATCGATCCGATTCAAGTGAATGGCACACACATCGCGCCGATTGAATTTCTCCGCCATGTGTTACCTGATCCTGGCAGTCTCGGACCACGCACCAAGGGTAAGACTTGTATCGGCTGCGACATCGTTGGCACCAAAGACGGTCAGAAAAAACGCATCTTTATTTACAACACGTGCGATCACCAAGAATGCTACCAAGAAGTTTCCAGCCAAGCGATTAGCTACACTACTGGCGTACCCGCCATGATTGGTGCACAAATGATCCTGCGCGGACTTTGGAAGCAACCCGGGGTCTGGAACATGGAACAAAATGATCCGGATCCATTTATGGAAGAGCTCAACCAACGTGGGCTTCCGTGGCAAGTGATTGATCTACCCTTGGAAGGATAAACTATAAAACAAAGGGTGCGCGTAAGCACACACCTCAAGAAATAACAAAAAAGGCCGAGACACTTTGCAGTGAACTCGGCCCTTTGTTTTTAAAAATAATCTTGGATTTAAATGATCATACCGGCTGCGACAGTCGCATTGGTCAATTCATCAATCAGCACGAAACTTCCAGTGATACGGTTGGTCTTGTAACTATCGGCAATCACGGGCGCTGAGGTACGAATCTTAATACGACCGATATCGTTCAGTTCCATCACCAAGTCATCCTCAATCTTATGCAAAGTATTGATGTTCACTTTATAGCACACCTCATTGACGATCGCCTTCACTTCCTTAGTGGAATGACGCAAGATATACTTGCCACGACCAGCCAGCTTTTTCTCAGAAGAGAACCAGCAGATCATCGCGTCGATATCTTGTGTCGGTTCAGGACAATTATTCGCCTTTACCAATATATCGCCACGAGACATATCAATCTCATCCTCAAGCGTAATCGTCGCCGACATAGGCGCGAACACTTCTTCTTGTGGACCATCCATCGATTCAATCGCTTTGATCTTCGAGGTAAAGCCTGATGGCATCACGGTGACCTCATCTCCTGGCTTAAATACACCACCAGCAACACGCCCGGCAAAGCCGCGGAAATCGTGATACTTATCGGAGTGCGGGCGAATCACCCACTGCACCGGGAAACGTGCTTCGACGTGATTTTCATCCGCACCGATGTAAACTGTTTCTAAATGATAGAGCAGGGTCGGACCTTGATACCAAGGCATATTCTCAGACTTATCGACGATATTGTCGCCCAACAGAGCGGAGGCCGGAATAAAAGTCACTTCGACAATGTTGTCCAAACGGGAGGCGAATTGCTTAAAATCATTAACGATCTTGTCGAATACGGCTTCGTCCCAGTCGACGAGGTCCATCTTATTCACACAAACAACTACGTGCTGAATACGAAGCAAATTCGCGATGAAAGAGTGACGGCACGTTTGCTCGATCACACCCTTACGCGCATCGATCAATACAATCGCAAGATTCGCAGTCGACGCACCGGTCACCATATTTCGGGTGTATTGGATGTGCCCTGGAGTATCGGCGATAATGAACTTACGCTTCGGCGTCGCAAAGTAGCGATAAGCCACATCGATAGTGATGCCTTGTTCACGCTCGGAGCGCAGACCATCAGTCAACAATGCAAGGTTCACATTCTCATCACCACGGGCTTTGGAACTGGTTTCCATCGCCTCCATCTGGTCTTCGAAAATTGCCTTACTATCGTAGAGCAGACGCCCGATCAATGTGCTCTTGCCGTCGTCAACGGAACCAGCAGTCGTGAACCGCAGTAGGTCCATGTCGAGGTATCCTGAATTTGTTTCTTCGCTCATTTTATTTTTAAAGTTTGAAAGTGAAAATGTATGAAAGTGGGAATGTATAAACTGGTTTCGGCTTTTCCTAAAAGTATCCCTGTTTTTTACGGTCTTCCATGGCTGTTTCTGAACGCTTGTCATCCGCACGCGTGCCACGCTCGGTCTGACGTGCCGCTGCCACCTCGTCGATAATATCATCCAGGTTGTCTGCGGTTGAAAGGCAGGCACCCGTGCAAGTCGCATCACCAATGGTACGGAAACGCACGACCATTTTCTCGATCTTTTCATCAGGCAATAGCTCAACGAAATCACAGACACCCATGATCACACCATCTCGCACAAAGCAATCACGCTCATGGGAGAAATAAAGATGTGGCAGCTCGATATTCTCAGCCTTAATGTATTGCCAGACATCCATCTCGGTCCAGTTACTTAATGGAAATACACGGAAGTGCTCACCATGGTTTTTGCGTCCATTGAAAATATTCCAGAGCTCAGGACGTTGATTCTTTGGATCCCATTGCCCGAACTCATCACGATGCGAGAAGAAGCGTTCTTTCGCACGCGCCTTTTCTTCGTCACGACGACCGCCACCAAGCGCCGCGTCATATTTGCCCTCTTCAATACCCTCAAGTAGAGCGACCGTTTGCAAGCTGTTACGGCTCGCACGTGCACCCTTCTCTTCGACCACCTTGCCTTCGTCGATCGCCTTCTGTACGGAAGCGACAATAAGCTCAGCACCTAGTTCTTTAACATACTTATCACGAAACTCCATGGTCTCTGGGAAATTATGCCCGGTATCCACATGCATCAATTGAAACGGCAGCTTGGCAGGCCAGAATGCCTTCTTCGCTAGGTGCGCCATGACGATTGAGTCCTTACCTCCGGAAAAGAGGAGAACTGGCTTCTCAAACTGAGCCGCAGTTTCACGAAGGATGAAAATCGCTTCGGACTCAAGCTGCTTGAGGTGTGTGATTGTGTAGTCTTTTGCCATTGTCTGTATATATGAAATGCTTTTTAGGATTCAGTCTTAGGTTGAATGAGCGGTAAAATCCGCTCTAAAAGTTCTTCAATGCAAGCCTCTTCGGACTTCGAATCCGTCGAAACCACCCAATCGGTATCGGCCTCAATAGGGGCTTCAAAGGACGAATCTTTACCGGTAAAATGCTGTACACCGCCCACAGCTGCTTTCGCGTAGAGGCCTTTGACGTCACGCTCAGCGCAGGTTTCGAACGACGCCTCAATATATACTGGCGTGAAGTCAGCCGCGCCAACAATCTCTGCAGCTGCTGCCCGTAAATCGCGCTTGGGTGTGATAAATGAAGTGAACACCACCATGCCCGAATCCAGAAACAAGCGGGCCACCTCTGCAATACGACGAATATTCTCCTGCCGATCTGTATCGGAAAAGCCAAGGTCACTGTTCAAGCGGCTGCGGATATTATCACCATCCAAAATTTTTGTATGTACGCCCAGCTCAGCAAGACGACGCTCCACCGCGTTGGCCAATGTGCTCTTACCCGAACCAGAGAGTCCATAAAACCAAAACACATGCCCACGCTGACGCAACTGCACCTCCTTAACCTCGCGGCCAAGCATGCGGTGAAACTCTGTGTGAATGTTTTCGGGTGTGCTCATGAAAAGAGATGCTTAGATCTAAGCTGAATTCTCAAAAAAGTACATGGGTTATTCTTATTATAAGTTCTTAAGTCAAGAACTAACAATAAGAGCTGAATCCCACTCAAAATCTAGCCTATTGCAGGCAATCACTTTTGGGTCTGCTTGGCAGGCACCTTAACAGGTGGTTGTTTGAGTTTACGCGCAGTCAGTGTCCACCCCGACGCCAGAGTGACCTGCCCCTCCTCCGTCGCTATTTTTGCACCACCCTCTAGTAGCCGGATTCGCAGCGCCTTGGCCTGCCCCTTACGGGCAATCAACTGCTGATACAAATCCAATGCCAAGGCACTTTCATCGTACTGATGCAACAAGTTAGCAATTTCCTGAACCAGCACTACATCATCGTCTACAAAATTGCTCATATAACGAACCAGCCTCAAAGCTTCAGTCGCCTTTTGTATCTCACCATTCGCCGCGTACAAATTTGCCAGTCGATATGCCATCGGTAAAGTAGGCTGACGTACAAATTGCTCGCGTGCATATGCCAAGGCCTCGTCTGGTTTCCCCTCAGCTTTCAGGCGATTAATTTGCCGCAACGACAAATAAGTACTCAACGGCAAATCCATTGAGCGTTCTAATTGTTCATCCAAATCGACTTTAAACGGCCGGTAGAGTGGATCTCCGATTGCGACTCCCTGCCAACTTAACGCAGGGTTACTATACATTACCGCTTCACCAAATGTGGCACCCTCTAGCAGCGCTCTTAACAATAGCTGCGGGTGATGCGTGTAATCCAAATAAGGCTCGTATACATTTCCAACTGTCGCGCAGTAGCCCTGATTCACAAAAGCACCTAACCAGCCTTTTTTAGTCGAACGCACCGTGACCGCCGAAAAACTGTGCAGATGAAACCCGATCGCGCCTGGTGGCACCGACCACTTGGGCTTGCGCCACATACCATATGCATT
>Ga0233396_1000463_pt1 | contig 19843 bp, 16 predicted proteins | sample 32DmetaG_FD_183169 | JGI IMG/M metagenome (GOLD analysis project Ga0233396, IMG submission 183169) | Seawater microbial communities from Monterey Bay, California, United States - 32D | ecosystem: Environmental > Aquatic > Marine > Coastal | place: USA: California | collected 2016-10-19 | reverse complement strand
ATGGACGAAGCGAAAATTGTTTTGGATCAAGCAACGAAGCGTTGGAGTTCAATTGGCGGTCCTTTTAATTTGCTCGGTTATTGGTACATGGACGAGAATAACATGGAGAAGGCATTGGATTGTTTCAACATGTATGTTCGGTTGGCTCCGGATGTTGCCAATGCTTATGATAGCAGAGGAGATTATTATGCGAAAGTGGGAGACCTCGCTGCGGCCAAGGAGAATTATTCAAAAGCCATTGAATTGAGCGCGATTCTCACCTCTTCTCAGGAAAAATTGGATAAGTTGGAAGAAGAATCTTGAGCCGAAAGAGGTTCTTGAATTGAAAAAGGCCTAGCGAATTTCGCTGGGCCTTTTTTTGTTCAGAATGAGGTCAATCTTCAGAGCTTGACGAGGTCGTCAGTTTCATTGCGCTAAAATTGCCCGTTCTTTGGCTCGAGCCGCAGCCGTGTAGTCTGGCTTGATTCGCAGAGCTTGTGTATAGTCTTCGACGGCTTCAGAAGTCATGCCTAGGCTTTCAAAGGCCAAGCCACGATTGAAGAATGCTTGGTGGTAATAGGGCAATCTTTCGATGGCTAGCGAAAACCAATGAACGGCACTGTCATACGCAGTGAGGTATTCGAGGTGGATGTAACCTTGATTGAACGATGCGGTGGCATTGTCTGGATCCAACGTTAGGATAACGCGGTACAAATCGAGCGATTCCTGCAGGCGTCCTTCGTTCTGATAAAACATCGCCAGATTATAAATGGGTTCGACGGCCGAAGGTTTCATTTCCATCGCGGAACGGTAATACTCCTCGGCCATGCTGTCTGAGCGTTCGGCAAGGAATATGCCCAACGTGATGAATCCTTCATAAAAGTTGGGATTCACTTCAATCGCGGTTTGGTATGAACTCAATGCTTTGTCATCGGCACCAGTTGTCGCGTAAATCTTACCTTTCATCCAATACGCCTCGTGCAATTGGTCATCCAGGCGCAGGGCATCATTGAGATACTGAAACGCTGACTCAAACTGCTGCAAGTGAATGGAAAATTCTGCTCGTTTGAGCAGGCAAGTCGTACTCTCTGGAGCATGCAGAAGGCATCCGTCAAGTTTTTCAAGACAGTCTTCAAATTTCTGCATTTGGAAAAGCATGTCCGCCTGTTGCTCCCAGGCTAGGGCGTAACTAGAGTCTGCTCGCAAAGCCAGATCCCAATCGTCAAACGCGCCTTGAGGATCAGATTGTGCCATCTTCCAAATGGCTCGATCGTGGTATACGGCAGGGGAGTTGGGTTGTTCGAGGATCGCTTGATCCAACACGAGCAAAGGGCTGGTGACGGATTCATCCGAATGAATTTCGGACGGGGAATTATCCATATCACAGCCCATAAACAGAATGGCAAAGGCACCGATAATCGGTGCCTTTTTTACCATTGATAAGGTGTCGAATACTGAGGGAATCATGGATGTGCGTTAGGCCATTTCGGCTTCTTCAACAACTTCGGGATTGTTCTCCTTGTGGATTGCAGCTTTGATTTTCGCTTCAAGCTCATCCTGCAATTCGGGATTGTCCAGGAGCAGACCGCGAACGGCATCTCGTCCTTGCCCCAATTTGGTTTCGCCATAGCTGAACCACGACCCGGACTTTTTAATGATATTCATATCTACGCCGAGATCAATGATTTCACCTGCCTTCGAAATGCCTTGTCCGTAAAGAATATCAAATTCAGCTCTTCGGAAGGGTGGCGCAACTTTGTTTTTGACCACCTTGACTTTTGTGCGGTTACCCAAGACACGGTCTCCGTCTTTTAGTTGTGTAGATCGACGAATGTCGAGGCGTACCGAACTGTAAAACTTGAGTGCATTTCCGCCCGTTGTTGTCTCGGGATTGCCGAACATGACACCGATTTTCTCACGCAACTGATTGATGAAGATGCAGCAACACCCAGTTTTACTTATTGAACCGGTTAATTTCCGCAAGGCTTTGGACATCAATCGAGCTTGGAGTCCGACGGATGAATCAGCCATTTCACCTTCAATTTCCGCGCGAGGAGTGAGGGCAGCTACGGAGTCAATAACGATCAAATCGATGGCTCCTGAGCGAATCAAATTATCCGCAATTTCCAGGCCTTGCTCACCGTTGTCCGGTTGAGAGATCAATAAGTTTTCTGTGTCAACCCCAAGGTTTTCGGCATAGAACTTATCGAAGGCATGCTCGGCGTCAATGATGGCGCAAATGCCGCCTTGCTTTTGCGCCTGGGCAATTGCATGAATTGCGAGTGTTGTTTTCCCTGAACTTTCAGGACCATAGATTTCGACGACACGGCCTTTGGGGTAGCCCTGTATGCCGAGTGCTAGATCGAGGGTAAGTGATCCAGATGGAATGGACTCAATGGATTCCACCGCTTCATCGCCTAACTTCATGACGGCGCCTTTGCCGAAGGTCTTGTCCATGCGGTCCAGAGTCATTTGGAGCGCCTTGAGTTTTTGTGTATCCGCAGACATTTTTTCTTGTTTTGGACGAAGGTATCTTACCTACATCGTAAAGAACTTACGTTGTGGGGTGTTTTTTGTCAACGAAGAACCAACGTTTGTTTATGCAGTCTTTTTACAAGCCGAATCCAGCGAGGATTTCCCGCGCGTGATCTTTGGTTTTTGGCTTCAAGATGACATCGTGTATTTCACCATTTTCATTGATTAAGAAAGTGGTTCGGTGCGTTCCCTCGTATTCTTTTCCCATGAACTTTTTCAAGCCCCAAACTCCAAATGCGTTGTGCATGGATTTGTCTTCATCGCAGGCGAGGTCAAACCGGATGTCATACTTGGCGATGAATTTCATGTGCTTTGCAGCTGGATCAGGACTAACCCCTAAAATTTCGATGCCCGCCTCTTGAAGTGCATCGAAATTGTCGGTCAAATTGCACGCCTGAGCGGTGCAGCCTGGGGTCATGTCGCGAGGGTAGAAATAAACGACAAACTTTTTTCCGGCATAATCGGCAGATGAGCGTTGAGATCCGTCTTGGATGGTGGTTTCAAATTCCGGAGCTTTCTGCCCGGTTGCAAGTGGTGAAGCGATTTGTGTCATGCAGGTATAACAAATCTATTTCCTACAAGTTCGTAACCAAGATGTGCAGTTTTCTTCTCAATTTGCCGCTTCAATGAATGCTCAAGGAAAATATGCAGATGTGGTGGTTCCTTTGCCGCTTCCCAAGCTATTGACATATGGGTTGATTGATCAGGAGGAGGAAGTGCTTCCGGGCATGCGAGTCGTCGTGCAGGTGGGGACGCGAAAACGATACATAGCCATTGTGTGGCGCGTTCACGATGATGCGCCGACGACTTATGCACCGCGTCCGTTGGAGGCGGTGGTAGATGCCTATTCCATCGTGCCTTCGCAACAACGAAACCTCTGGGATTGGATGGCCAGTCACTACATGTGCACCCGTGGTGAAGTGATGGCTGCAGCGCTTCCGGCAGGGCTCAAGCTGAATAGTCAAGCTCGTTTTTTGCCACATCCTGAACCGCCCAACCGTCAAGATGTGGTTTGGCGCGACTTGGATGAACGCTCACTCTTCTTGTACGAGGCGGTCGTGGCTCAAGGTGGAATTCAGTTATCTGAAGCGGCTTCAATTGTGGATTTGAAACATCCACAGCGGATACTCAATGGTTTGGTGGAGCGAGGTCTCATTGTATCAGAAGAAGAGTGGAAGGAACGATACAAGCCTAAGAAGGCGTATTATCTCCAGTTGAACGCTGATTTTCGCGAGGAAGGAGCACTGGCGTCTTTGCTAGATCAGTTGGAAGGCAGAGCTCCCAAACAAGCACGTGTGCTCACGGGTTTTCTATCCTTGTGCAGAGAGCATCATTGGGATGCAGAGTTCGCTGAGAAGGAAGTGCTTGAATCGGCCAAGGCTGACTCTGGTGCTGTGCGGCGTATGGTGGAAAAAGGAATTTTTGAACGGACCAAAAAACCAGAACAACTCGAGACAAGGACCACTTCAACTGATGCGCAACCACTGCCCAAACTCAGTGAAGAGCAAACTCGAGCGTACCGCGGTCTTGCTGAAAGCAATCTTTCGGGCAAGCGCAAGGCTTTGTTACACGGTGTGACAGGGTCGGGGAAGACGGAGGTTTATATCCATCTGATTGCAGATGCCTTGGAGAAAGGACAAACCGTTCTTTTTTTGGTTCCGGAAATTGCATTGACGACCCAATTGATTCAGCGTTTGGCGCTTCATTTCAAACGCTTTCTCCAGGTTTACCACAGTCGATTTACAACCCGCGAACGGACAGAAACTTGGTTGGAGGTTTTAGGTAAAAAAGGAAATTGCTCACCGGCTCAGCTGATTGTAGGTCCTCGTTCTGCGATGTTTTTACCGTTTCAAAATTTGGGGTTGATCATTGTCGATGAGGAGCATGAGGCGAGTTTTAAGCAGCATGATCCCGCACCGCGTTACCAGGCGAGGGACGCCTCGATGTGGCTTGCCCGTGAGGCCAATGCATTCTTGGTGCTGGGTTCGGCAACGCCTTCGGTAGAGACCCACTGGTTGACGGAAGAGGGCCGCATTGATCGTGTCGAAATGACCGAACGATACGGTGGAGTCATGCTTCCAGAAATATGGTGCGCAGATCTCAAGAAAGCCCATCGCCAGCGCGCGATGACGGGCCATTTTTCGCGTTTGCTTAAACTGGAAATTGAAAAGGTGCTGAATGCCAATCGACAGGTAATTCTGTTTCAGAATCGTCGCGGTTTTGCGCCTGTTTGGCAATGTGGCACGTGTGCTTGGATTCCGGAATGTGAGCGCTGTGATGTTCCGTTGACTGTGCACAAGTGGAAAAACGAATTGAATTGCCACCATTGCGGTTATGATGTGGCGCCTCCGCCCCAGCTGTGTGGCTCATGTGGTAAAAAAACAATGGAGCCGAAAGGCTTGGGAACGGAGCGTGTGGAGGAGGAGCTGCAGGAGTTATTCCCAAAGGCGCGCGTGGCGCGGATGGATCGAGATACCACCCGCAGTAAGCATGCGCACGAGCGCATGGTCACGGCCTTTGCGAATCAAGAATTTGATGTGCTGGTGGGAACGCAAATGGTGAGCAAGGGTTTAGATTTTGCTCATGTTGGCTTGGTGGGCGTGCTCAATGCGGATCGCATGCTCAATTTTCCGGATTTTCGGAGTTTTGAACGGGCCTTTCAGATGCTCACGCAGGTGGCCGGTAGGGCCGGTAGGTCGGGTCAACGTGGAAAAGTCATCTTGCAGACATACAACCCCGATCACTGGGTGATGACGAAGGTCATGGCCAACGACTACCATGGCCTTGTGCGCCAAGAGTTGCAGGAGCGCAAGAATTACCGATATCCGCCATTTGACCGTTTGATACGCCTCACCTTGAAGCATTCGGATGAGCGGAGACTCGATGCGGCATCTGAAGTGCTTGCGGGACGCTTGCGACAGCGCTTCGCGGCGCGTGCAATTGGTCCTGAAACACCACAGTTGAGCAAAATAAACGACTTATACCTTCGCGTGATACTGCTCAAATTCGAGCGCTCTTTGTCTCCAAAGGATTACAAGGACCTCTTGGCGCAGGACCTCGACGCGTTTCAATCAGACGATCGTTTCAAGCGGATCCGCCTTACTGTAGACGTGGACCCGTCTTAACGGAATAAGTCTTTCCAGAAGGAGAGAGGATGTGCCAAATTGTTCCGGCATTGTTCTGAAGGCCGAGCCGCTCAGGAGAAATTCGGATGGGAGCATTGGGCAGTTCCATTTCTTTAGATGCCAGCAATTGGCCGGCTGTTGAATAAGAGGAAAGATTCCAGGTTCCAGATAGATTCGACTCAATGCGGAGCTCTTGACCATCCCAAATCACAGATTCGGGGTTTACAGTTTCGTTGATGTCACTTGTGGACCCGAAGTAGTGGAAAGATGGAATGCCTGTTCCGCTGTTGGCTACTCCCAGGGTGTCCGTTTCGAGGCTGTAGCAAATATCAGCTGGGTTTGAAAGGCCTTCCACATAACCCTGGACCACTGTTTCGGATGAGCTGAAATCATTGGAGTATCGCGTAATCCGGGCTGGAGACCAGGAACTGATGTAGAAACGTCCCTCTCCATCCATATCCACACCATCGAGGTTGCCCAAGCCGGTGTTGGCGACTACTGTGGTTTGTTCCTCATTTGTTAAATCAATCGCCAAGATTGAGGCATAAAGCCCCCAATTCACGACAATAGCTCGGTCATTGACTTCGTCAATGACAACACCATTGGGTGTGGTTCCAGTATTGTTGATCAAGACTGAGCTCGACATATTGGCGGGGTCTGTGATGTCCACACGATGAATCTTGCCATTTGAGAAGTCGCTGACAACCAGTTCTTGCGCACGACTGCCCATGCCGTTTAGGAAACCGGCACCGGGGATCGAATAGCTGCCTGCCAGTTCTGCTGTTTCGAGGTTGTAAGCGCGGATGACGTTATTGCCCAAAGCAAAGAGATGTCCATTGATGACCTCCATTCCGTGTGACGCTGTGGCACTGCCGAAATAAGCATAACTCTCGCCGCCGTCATATGTCTCGAGCAAACTTGAGTTGTTAGAGATGAACCAGCGATTGCCGGTGGGGTCATACTCTGCAGATTCAATGTTGCCCGGAGTCTGAGCAAAAGCTGCTCCATTGATGGTGATCAATGCGATTCCAATGGCTGCGACTCTGAACGAAAATTTGAGGTTATTCATGGGATTCATGGGATTCATGGGATTTAGGAGTTTGCTGTGAGTCTTGTGTGGCGACATACAACCGCGCAATGATCAACCAAAATAGAGAGAAGATAAGAGCCGCTCCGAGTCCGTAGGAGATAAATGATGCAGGTTCGGCAGTCTCGGGGATGGGGGGGGCGTCCCAAACGCTACCTGCTTCGCCTTGCAAAATGGCCTGAATCCGTCGCCAGGCATTTCGAGTGAGGTAATAGCTTCCGACACCAACAATGGGCATGAGGATGAGCCATGACTTGAACCACGGATCGTAGAGCCGTCGCCAGTCGTTCGTAGGCTTCGGGGATGTCTGGCTTTGTTTCATCGACTTCCAAAGATTGAACTTCCAATTCTCACCATGGTGGAACCTTCATCAACTGCTATTTTCCAATCACCACTCATGCCCATGGATAGCGTATCCCAGTCATTGTGAACGGAGGAGGCTGCGTCGAAAGTTTTTTTCAATGCCCGAAATTCAGTACTTATTTGTTTGCGGTCGTCAGTGAATGTGGCCATTCCCATGAGTCCGCGGATGCGAACGTGCTTTAAATCTTGCCAAGATTGTTCTTGCAGGAACGCATCGAATTCTGCGAAGCTCCAGCCAAACTTGTTGGTTTCCGTGGCGATGTGAATTTGCAGCAGCACATCTGAGATTTTACCGATGCTGTGACTTCGTTTGTTGATTTCCTGAAGAAGACGCTCGCTGTCCACGGCGTGGATAAGATCAGCGTGGGGGACGACAAGTTTGACTTTGTTGGTCTGCAAATGACCGATGTGATGCCATTTTAAATTCAGATGACTTAGGGACTTCGCCTTCTCTGCCAATTCGGGCACTCGATTTTCCCCGAATTCGATCTGTCCAATGGAGGCAGCAGCCTCGATTGCTTCTTTCGGTTTGGTTTTGCTCACAGCAATCAATGTCACGTGATCGGGAATGTTCTTCCGAACACCAGATAACCGATCCTGAATGTGGCTGGCTTCAGATTTCATGAATGAAGAGTCCGCTGCGTAATTTGGGTTCAATCCAAGAACTTTTGGGAGGCAAAAAGCCTCCACGATCCGCAGTGTTTTTGATTTGGGCAGTGCTCATTGGCGACATCTCGAAGATGCATCGGTCGATCTGCTCATCGCACTGTGCAATGAGTTCATCGCTGTCCATGGTTCCCGGAATGTAAGCCAGCTGGGGATTGTTTCGAACATCTTCAATGCCAAACAGCCCTTCGAAAACATGGGTTTGAATGATTTCAGCATCGACACATTCCAAGCTGCTATCGTTCAGTTTGAGAATCCAGCTTTCCCCGGCAGCGTGGAGGTGAACCGTTCCAACGTTCGTGGGAGCAGAAAGGGTTTGCCGGGTCGTGCGATGGCTAGAAATGTGAGGGGACAGACTTTGCAACGCTGCATCCCAACGGTCGGCGTTCCAATCCACGCCTTTCAAGGCACGGTGATAGCCACGGATGAGAAGTTCTGACTCTGGAATGATGAAAGCCATGAGACCCTTGCTGGCGTTGTTCACGCCATTGAGGTTTTCAGAGGCCAAGCTTGATGCTACACGGTGGTGACCATCAGCGAGGTAGAGCGGAGTCAACGTTTGAGTTTGGAGAGCCAAGGCCTGCGATTCCGCATCGGATAGAATCCAGACGGAGTGACGGATCTGATCGGTCGTGGTAAAATCCATTTCCGGGCGACCTTGCGTCAACTTACCAAGCGTTTTTTGAATTTCACCCGCATCGGACTTTTCGTTGTCGTCATAGGCGCAAAGCACGGGCTCTGCATTGCATTGAACGGTGCTCAAGTATTTGGCAAAGAGTTGCTCTCGTTTTTTCAGCGTTTGTTCGTGAAGCTTGAGCTGACCGTTTCGAATTCCATCGAGCGAAAGACTAGCCACAATGCCAGTGCACGTGTGCTCCGGTGAAGACTGCCTGTAAATCGCCAGGCGATTTTCGCCTCGGAAAGTGAGCCAACCTGACGCCTTGAACTCCAAGTAACGTTCCCTCACAAGTTCAAAAAATGGTTGCGTACCGCGTTTGACTTTGGAGGATCCGATTCCGGTGGGGTTGATGACGTGCAAGTACGAATATGGATTGCGATCCAATTTGTCGCGCAATTCGGCCTTGCTGTAAGTCAAATAAGAACGAGACGCAACCAAGTGAGATTTATCACCCGGTGGCGCAATCAAGGTAAAAGGTCGAATCCAGTTCAAAATGCTTCTTTGGAACCAATTTCGGCTACAATTGACGCAATTTCCAAACCAATTCGCTCTTGTGCTTCGCCAGTAGCGGCTCCAATGTGCGGAGAGAGTGAGATGCCAGCGTGGCGCATGAGGTCCTGTCGTGGCTTCGGCTCTCCGACAAAAACGTCAACACCTGCACCTGAAATTTGGCCTGAATCCAATGCTTCGAGCAATGCGTCCTCATCGACCACGCCACCTCGAGCGGCATTGAGCAGAATCACCCCTTTTTTCATTTTGCTCATTTCGGCAGAACCGATGACGGCTTGTCCATTGGCTTGTGCTGGAATGTGCAGGCTTATGGCATCCGCCACAGGAAGCGCTTCATCGAGCGTTACGACCGGGACTTCAACGTTTAGCGGTTGATTCCCAATAGCGACTTCAATGTTTTTCGTTCCATTTTTTTGATCCACTCCAATGACGTTCATGCCACACCCCAAAGCGTATTGTGCGAGTGATTGACCAATGCGACCGAAGCCAACAATGGCCAGTGTCATTCCACGCAATTCGCGCCCTTTTCCGTAGGACTTCTTCAAAACTTTGAATTGTTCAACACCTTCTACGGGCATACGTCGGTTGCTATCATGAAGGGAACGGCTGATGGAAAAGAGGTGTCCCATGACCAATTCAGCCACACTTTGTGAGCTTGCGGCCGGCGTATTGCGGACCTCTCTGCCGTTTTCCCTTGCGTACGCAACATCAATGTTGTCCATTCCAACCCCTCCGCGTATGATGAACTTGAGGTGTGGACACGCATCAATGAGGGGTTGTCGCACTTTGGTGGCACTTCGTACCAACAAACCGTCAATGGCATTTCCATTGATGAAGCTTTCGAGGTTTTGGGGCTCGATGAACTCGGTCCAAAGCTTGTGGCCTGCGGCTTCTAATGCTGCATGGCCTGCTGGGTGAATGCCGTCGTTTGCGAGAATATTCATATCAGTTGAGTCTCAAAGGGTTGATTTGGTAGTGGGTCGTTAGGCTGTGCGTTCCAATTCCTTCATCACATCGACAAGGACCTGGACGGATTCTTTTGGGAGCGCATTGTACATAGAAGCTCGGTAGCCGCCAACGCTGCGGTGACCTTTAATGCCGGAAATACCAGCCTCCTTCCACATGGCATCAAATGCCGTTGCGTGAGCATCGTCTTGGAGGCGAAAGGTTGCGTTCATGGTGGACCGACTTCCCACGGCTGCATGTCCTTCAAAGAGCGGATTGCGATCAATTTCTCCATACATCAAATTCGCTTTTTCGCTGTTTCGGACTTCCATGGCTTTCACGCCTCCCATGGCTTTGATCCAACGCAAGGTGAGCATGGTGACGTAAACAGGAAACACAGAGGGTGTATTGAACATGCTGTCTTTGCTTGCATGCACTTGCAGATCCAGGTAAGATGGAATGCTCCGTCCGGTTTTTCCTGCTGCTTCGGTGTCGAACGCATACATGACTGTGCCTGCAGGTCCCATATTTTTCTGGGCGCCAGCGTAGATGAGATGAAATGGATTCGCATCAAATTCACGGGAGAAAATATCCGAACTCATGTCAGCAATCAGAGGCGCAGAAACCTCGGGTGTCCTTGCGAATTGAGTTCCAAAAATCGTATTGTTGGAAGTGTAATGCAGGTACGAACTTCCAGCAGGAGCCGAATCTGCAGCTGGTATCCGATTGTAATTGGTCGCCTTCGATGAGCCGATGACTGCGATGTCTCCCAAATGCTTTGCTTCTTTCACAGCTTTGTTTGCCCAAGTGCCAGAATCGATGTACGCTGCCTTGCCGCCTTCTGGAAGAAAATTGTAAGCCGCAGTCAGAAATCCGAGACTCGCACCTCCCTGCAGGAAGAGCACGTCGAAACGCTCGGGTAGGTTCAATAATTCTTTTGTGAGGGATCGTGCCTCTTCCATAACAGCCACAAAGTCAGGGCTCCTGTGAGAGATTTCAACCAAGGACAAACCCAAGCCGTTGAAGTTAGAAACAGCTTGAGCTGCCTCGTTCAATACGGTATCTGGTAAGATGCAGGGACCTGCTGAGAAATTATGAATTTTCATGCTGCAAAGTTGCAGTTCAGAACCTTGAACTCCGAACAAATGTTTTGGAATTTTCGAAGAATTATCCCCGCTACATCAAGGTTTATCCAACAGCTGAAGGGCCTTTTGTGCCATGAACTGCAATTGAAAGATTTCTTCCATGTCCATCGGGGTCCACAAGTGGTCAGTCTTAGGGATTGTTTTGAGCAAATCGAGCCTGCGATCTTCGCTCGGGATGCATTGCAAAAGTTGCTTGACTTGCAGTTTATCCAAACATTCTGTGTCGATGGTGTGTTGCGCCAATTGCACTTTTCCTGATTCGAATATGATTTCGTCCATCTTCTTTTGAATCACCAACATTTGCTGATCAGATGCAGGAGGGAAGCAGGAGGAATGCGTTTCGGATGCAGCGGCACGAGCATGTAAGTCCGGCAAAGAAGTGGTCATTTCGCCAAGAAATGTAATCTCGGTATTGCTGTTTTCGTCTGCTTCGAGAATGCATTCCACTTCCTGGATAAGTGAATGCGTGAGAGACGAATCGATTGGATCGAACCATTGAAAGTGAAACAAAGCTGCAGGGGTTGTGCACGCCCCTTGCCATTGCCACACAGAATCTGTCCAAAGGCTATCGACCTCAGGACGTGTGCGAACCGATTGAACATGCACTGCGAAGTAAGTTGAAAGAGAGGTGTCTTTCGGCGCGTGTTTTTCAATGGCGGAAACGTCAGAGTTTGTGCCTCTTGCTTGTGCGTTAAGCCTCGCCGAAGAGCAGCTCCACACGAGTGCAAGCCCAAGAATGGATGGAATAGCAGCGGGTAAAGTGTTCAACGGATCCTTTTTTGGAGGGCAGCAGGCAAATAAGCCGTCCATTGCGCTCGAAGTTCAATATCTCCGCCGTCCACCACTTCAGGATGCATGGTTGCTGAGATGATGAGGGCAACAAGCACGCTGACTGCAGCCAATGCAGCATGGGAGAGGTGCACTGTGAAAGGCGAGGGGGCGCTGCTCAGTTCGGTTTGCAGTTGGTGCAGTCCCATCGTCAGTAGCCCCATGATGATGGCCGCAAAGGCGAGAGCTTTCAATCCAGGCACCAACGCTTCAAGGGCCTGTTTGAATTTCCATTGAACGGCGCGTAGGGTCCACCAACCGAGGCACAGAAATTGAATCACGGTCCACACGGTCACCGACCATGCGACGCCTTCGATTCCCCAGCCGCTGGACAAGGTGACCCAAGCCGAAACGGTGAGACCAGTGAGGAATAGGGATTTAATGATGATGGCAACATTCAACGCATCAACCGCTCGAATCAAGGCGTCAGCCAATTTGATCATCGAGCGAAATGCGACGCCGATGAAAAGGATTCTGACAACGGGTTCGGCTTCTGCATAAGGCTCACCAAGGAGCAAGGCCGCGACGTCTCGGGAGAACCAAATGAGAGCAAGGCTGCCGGGGAATGTTAGCCAGGCAATGAGGCCGAGTGCGCGCCGAAGCACAGTCTGGAGGGCGACATTGTCAGATTGAATGGAAGACATCCCACTGAATAAAACGCTATCACCAAGTTTTCCCAAGACGCTGATAGGCAGTGACATGAGGTAGGCAGATCGGTCGTAAAGTCCTGTTGTAGTCCATCCTTCTGTGCCGCCATGGATTGGATTTTCAAGATCGGTTTGACCGCTCTGAGCATGGTGCCCAACCAAGACGGTGTCCACTTTGCTTGAAGCATAATTCAATAAATTGTAGACTGTAGCGCGACCGCCATAGGACAGCATGGGAGCGAGGATTCGCCAATTTTCGAACTTCCATGAACCTCGGGCTTCCTCGGGCTTGAGCAACCAATACATTGCACCGAGCAGCGCATTTTGACTCAGGAGGGCAGCAACATAGGACCAAACACCAAAGCCGGCATAAGCCATTCCGAGCCCAATGATCAGGTTGCCAATGACCATGCTCACAAGTGATGAGATGAACAAGGTTTTAAAAGCCATGTTGCGAATCAGTAGACTCCGAGGGATCAGGGCTAAACTCGAAAGAATAAAGCTCAACGCAATCCAGCGCAGGACCTCAGCCAGTTCTGTACTTTCGAACCACTCGCCTATTGCCGGCGCCAAGGCGTAGGTCAATAGGAAAAATATTCCACCTAGGAATACGGAGAACGAGAAGGCCGCACGAATTTGTTGCGGGGCGAGTTTTTCTCTTTGGATCAAGGATGGGCCAATGCCGATTTGCGCGAATATTTCGACAAAGCCAACAACCACCAGTGCGATGCTCATCAGGCCAAAGTCGGCTTTGGAAATGAGACGCGCGAGAAGCACGATGAAAATAAGTTGCAAAACCACCTGGGTCACCACATTGACTGATTGCCAACGGATGGAAGAAGCGAAAGCTGGTTTTGCCTGCTGGCTCATCAGCGGGCGATGCTCACCGATCGTTTTTCACGAATGACCGTGACCTTCACTTGACCAGGGTAAGTCATTTCATTCATGATGCGCTGTGACAAATCAATCGAAAGTTGATCGGCCTGCTCATCTGAGACTTGGTCACTTTCGACCATCACACGCAACTCGCGCCCTGCTTGGATTGCAAATGACTTCGTGACGCCGGGGAATTCGAGTGCTAGGTTTTCAAGGTCACGCAATCGCTGAACGTAAGCTTCAACCATCTCTCGTCGTGCTCCAGGTCGCGCGCCGGAAATGGCATCACAAACTTGGATGATGGGAGACAGCAATGTCGTCATTTCGATTTCGTCGTGGTGCGCTCCAATGGCGTTGCAGATGTCTGGCTTTTCACCATGTCGTTCGGCCAATTTCATTCCGAGCAATGCGTGCGGCAATTCGCTCTCCTCGTCGCTCACTTTTCCAATGTCGTGCAGGAGACCAGCTCGTTTGGCGGCTTTGGTGTCTAACCCAAGCTCTGCGGCCATTGTCGCACAAAGATTCGCCACCTCGCGACTGTGCTGGAGCAAATTCTGACCATAGGAAGAGCGGTATTTCATCCGGCCGACCATGCGTGTCAAATCGCCCTTCATGTTGTGAATGCCGAGATCGATGCACGTACGCTTTCCAATCTCGAGGATCTCTTCTTCGATCTTCTTCTTGACTTTTGCTACAACTTCTTCAATGCGTGCAGGGTGAATTCTGCCGTCGGTAACCAGTTGGTGAAGAGATAAGCGAGCCACTTCTCTCCGCACAGGGTCGAAGCAGCTGAGGATGATGGCTTCGGGTGTGTCGTCCACAATGAATTCGACACCTGTAGCTGCTTCTAATGCGCGGATATTCCGACCTTCTCTTCCGATGATACGCCCCTTGACGTCGTCATTGGTAATGTTGAAGACGGAAACGCTGTTTTCAACGCTGTGCTCCGTTGCCACGCGCTGAATGGTCTGGATGACAATCTTCTTCGCATCGTGGTTCGCCTTTTGCTTCGCCTCATCGAGGATGTCTTGCACTTGTGTGGAAGCCATGGCCTTTGCCTCCTGAAGAATCTGTTCTTGCAAGGCTGATTTCGCATCGTCCGCAGACATATTGGAGATTTGCTCCAAGAGTTCCACAGATCGCTGGCGGTTCTTTTCGAGTTCTTTCGACTTGTTGTCAAGCGCATTCAGGCGTTGCTCGACTTTCTCTTTTTCCTTTTTGTTGTAGATGTCAGAAGATTTAACTCGGTCTTGCTCCTTCTTCAACTGATTGAATTCGTTCCGGATTTTATCTTCACGTGACTGAACTTTGGCACTTCGCTCCTTGATTTCAGAGTTGTGCTTCTCTTTCAGTTGAATGAATTTTTCCTTGGCTTGGAGAATTTTCTTTTCCTTTATGTTCTCGCCTTTCGCTTCGGCTTTGTTCAGAATTTCCTTCGCCTGCTTTCCAAGCATACGGTTGAAAATGAAATAGCCTAATCCCGCTCCCAGCGCAAGGCCGGCAAGGGATCCGATGATCAATGATGTGGGTTCCATGGGTACTGATTGTTCAGACCTCTAGAAGCATTTGAATTCGTTTGGACAATTCGTCCAAGTGTTGAACGGCAGATGGAGAGGGTTGATTCACTCTCTCCATTGCAGGTTCACGTTTGTGCACAGCATCTTCTGATGCGAAGTGGAGCGCGGTCATAGCCAGCAAGTCAACAGCGTCTTCCACAGCAAATTGATCCTTGAAAGCCGCAAATTGCTTGTTCACTTCGTTGGCAGCTTCTTTGATGCGTTCGATTTGAGCAGTTGGGGCTTGGAGAGGATAATCTCGTCCTGCGATATGTACTTTGACCGTTTCCATTTAATCTTCAAGAAGGGCAATGCATGAATTTATTTCTTCCAATAGCTTTTGAACCGTTTCCGGATTGAAAGCTTTGAGGTCTTGTGATTGGGGGGGTTGGGGTGAATATTGTGTGTTAGAATCCCGCATGTCTGAAGAGTGGTTCCATTTCTGATCAGCTTCTGAAAGTTGTTCTTGCGCTGATTGTTCTACCTCCGGAACGCGATATGCATGCCCCTTCATTTCGAAACTGGACTCATTTTCGGCTTTTTCAGGCTGTTGAATTGATTCAAGCTCGAGTGTTTTTCGAGTTTGGTTCAACTCCATTTGCGCATCACGCAACGCAGACTTTGCTTCCAATAGTTCCTTTTTTTGAAGGTTGTGCAACTCAACGAGCGCTTGCACTTGAGCCAGGAAGCGTTCCAATTTCATTGGATTCCAAGGTGCGTCAGTGCTAGTGCTCGGCGTTTCAGTCATCATTTAGGGTTCTGTACAAACTTAATCAAATTGAACACGAATTCATAGCTAAAGACGTTAACATCCTGGCTTAGTTTTGCCGTCCTCCATGTGGAATACATTCGACTTTCGACACATCGCCAGACCGCTGCTCTTGTGCGGTTATCTCCTGAAGCTAAATGCTGTGGGGTTGAGTTGCGTTGTGTGCGACGATTCGGAGTGGACGCCAATGGTCCAAGATTCGAGCATTCGAGCGGGTTGGGCAGGTGAGCGCAATGGGATCTTGTCTCCATTGAATATTCCATTGATTCTGTCAGGGAATTTTGGCGAGTTGCGCACGGACCATTTTCACACCGGATTGGACTTTAAGACTCAGGGGAAAGAGGGGTTTCCCGTTTTGGCCGCGTCTGATGGGGTTATTTCGCGCATCAAAATTTCACCCTTTGGCTACGGTCGTGCTCTGTATTTGAATGATCCTAAAGGTCTTACCACGGTCTATGCGCATCTTCAACGATTCGCACCTGTAGTAGAGCAATGGGCATTGGATCAGCAATACGATCATGAACGCTTTGCATTGGATGAACGGCCGACTCAGTCGTTTGTTTATCAACAAGGCGATACGATCGGATGGTCCGGAAATTCAGGCGGGAGTGGTGGGCCTCACTTGCATTTTGAAATCAGAGAAACAAAAACACAGAAGCCGCTGAATCCGCTGCTTTGGGATTTGCCAATCGCCGACAATAGAAGCCCGGAATTGCAAGGAGTTTGGTTGTTGCCGGTTGATGTGGGGGCCATCAATGGTCGCAAACGACCGGTGAAGCTGGAGCGCGAAGGAGTGGTGGTTGCGGAGGGCGGTTTTAGGGTGGCGATTGATGCTTTGGATCGCTTGGATGCTGCAAACAATCGATGCGGCATTTATCGGGCTGAAATGCAGTTGGACGATGAGGTGGTTTTTGCCTGGGAATTGGATGCGTTGGATTTTTCGGTGAATCGTGACATGAATGCACATGCATATTATCCTGTTTGGAATGCGACTGGAGAGCAGGTTCATCGCATGCATCGACTGCCCGGAAACCGGCTGCCCATTTACACCAGGCAAACAACATCAGGGGTCATTTCATGCGATTCAACCGAGAAGTGTCAACGTGTTTTAACTGTCCGAGTTTGGGACGTTCATGGCAATGCCGCCCAGCATGAATGGGACATTGTCTTTAAGTCCATTGGACCTGAGACAAGCCACGGCGAGACGGCTTCGGATGACTTCGATCGTTCAAAGACACACGTGCTCAGCACTGCGGATGACGATATCAAGGTCACATGTCCGGCAGAAGCATTTTATGAGGATTTCGTTTTTGACTTCGCTGTGATTGACTCCAATTCATTTCACATCGGTACGCCGGCATTGCCCGCCTCAAAGCCATTGCGGGTTGCTCTGAAACGAGGCAGTGAGCAGTCGGATTCCGATGGGGGGTGTACGGAGCAGACGGCTGTTCGCTTTGTGGGCGAAGACGGAGAGGCCGGTGCATGGTATCACGGTGAGTGTCAGGATTCCATGTTTTCATTTTCGACACGTCAGTTGGGGCGTTATGAATGGGACGTCGATTCCATCGCGCCTGTCATTAGTCCGCATCGCCGACATCGCACTCAGCAGGACTCAATGTTGCGGGTGGCTGCAGGGAACGAACTCCGTTTCAATCTGGAGGACGTTGGTGTCGGAATCGATTCTTTCACGGCAGAGCTTGATGGTGAATGGATTTTAATGCGCTGGGATCCTAAGCGGGAACGGATTTGGTACGACCTTGGAGATCGACGCCATTCCACAGGCACGAAGCAACGTCTAATAATCCAGGCAAAAGACCAGTCGAATAACCTTTCGCGGTGGGAAGGTTGGGTGCAGTTTTAGCGTGCAGACTGCGCGTGGAGTCGTGTTGCGTTTGCCGTTTTGATTAGCCTTGGAATCCTTTGATTCCTTGCTTGAATCTGCTGTAGTCAAGGAACATTACAGCTCTGATAGACAGGCTATTAATGAATCCAGATTCAATCATTCTTTCGAAGTTCTGTCGGTAGTTCGTAGGCAGGAGTTCACCGACATCATCTTGCTGCAGTTGGTTTTTCCAAACCACATTGATTTCAGAGCCAGGCGCGAAGATCCAACGGTAAACCATGTCGATGCTCCAAGCATTGTAATTCACATCATACGCACCATTTTGGAACATTCCCGGCAGTGCATTTACATCGAGGTTTTCCAAGATTCCAGCGGTAGATAAGGTGTAAAACTGATCGTAACTCACCTGGCTCCAGCTGTGCCTCACGCGTGTGCTCAGACTCATGCGATTGCTGAATATGTAGGTGAGATTTAGCACTTGGGTGCGTTCGATGTTGTCGCGACTGCCCCAAACACTCTCGGGTCGAGAACCACCCAGTGAATCGACCATGAGCCACCCTCTCTCATTATCGCGTTCAATGATTTTCCAAACGTACGTGAGCATCGCTTGATCGCTGATTCGAATCCGTGGAGCAAGGCGCAGTGTGCGCTCTTTCCAATCGCGATAGGTGTCACCGCCGCCGTACCAACCCCCAACGTCCATGGCGAAGGTTTTTCGGTAGTCACTGCTGAACCAGCTTTCAATCGAATACCATCCGGGTTCCTTCCAGACCAGTCCGTCAATGCGGGAAGAAAAAATATCGTTCCCAGTGGTTGGCTGTGAATTGATGCTGAGGTTCCATGTATTGAAGTTGCGTGTTGTGGCTCGACCGCCAACTTCGATGCCCCAATTGTTGAATGTCCGAGGCGTTTCGATTTGATTGTGATCAACGGAAATGAAGGCTCGCATGCGGTTGAATCGTCCGCGGGGCTCGTACATGCGATAGTTAAACGTCGCAAAGGTGGAAATTTCGTTGGGAGCCGCGAGGTAGCCTAGGTCGTTGGGGTCATAGGATTCGGATTCGAGGTAATGTCCTGCGTCAAAGGTGAAATTTCCCGAGATCTTCTGAATGCCAATCCCGTAGGAATGTCCTTCATCGTCCTCGTTCGGTCCGGCATTGAATTTTTGATTGATTGATCCGTTGCCTGTGATGCTCCATGTATTGTCTCGATTTCTGAGTTCGAATTTTGCAGCTTGCACCCATGCGTCGTAGCCATCACCCTCGCGAACCACCATCGTTCCCGAGGTGGTGACGTAACCATTGTTGGGAAGGTTTTGATCCACTACAGCAACCGTGTAGGAAACCAAGCTTGTATCTTCCTCTGCAGTGGCAATGGATTGAAGCAGTCCAAGTCCCGTGCCTGATCGGTTCCGTCCAGAAATTTTGGTTGCGTTGAGCAATCGTCCTTCTTCGCCCATACGACGGGAGTAAAACGTTCCAGTTTTGTTGAAGATGTCGGTTCCCTCCTTAAAAAACTGACGATTTTCATCAAAACGCAGTTCAAAAGGAGAGAGGTTCAACACGAGCGCATCCGTCACCACTTGTCCAAAATCCGGAATGAGGGTCATGTCCAATGTGAAGGCATTTCCGAGGCCCACTTTCAGGTCCATGCCACCATTGTAGGATGAAGAGAATTCTCCATCTGCTGCGACGCCGTATGCACTGAGATACGGAAAGAGGCTTAACCTCAAGGGGGGGGCAATGTTCGATATTCCACGCAGTACACCTCCTTGATTCAATAGTTTTTGCGTGGGGTCCATGGGGTTCCATACACTTTCTTCTCGCGAGCGCCGGAGTGTCCGGTACATGTTCATTCCCCATGCCTGTTCTGTTGCATCTGGAAATCGAAAAGCCATCCACGGAATTCGGAACTCGGCAGTCCATCCAAAGGAGTCGATTTGGCACGCGACATCCCAAACAGCGTCCCACGATTGGTCATTGTTGTCGGGGGACAATTGCTCGTCCACTTGCACTCCATCTGGTGTGGTTGAGAATCGAACAGCATTCAGTCCGTCGTCGAAGGTGCTGAACCAAATGCCAAATTCGTCGGTGTTGGCCATACGGTCACGTTCGCTGAGTTGATGCAGAATAGAATCCGGTGCATTGTCCCACATTCGTGCTCCAATGTAGAGCGCTGCATCGTCAAAGGCGAAACGTACTTCGGTATCGAATTGTGGCCGAGTGCCCGGTTGGGGCGATAATTCCTGGAATCCTCGCGCTGACTCAATTGTTTCCCACGCTTGATCGTT
>Ga0233396_1000460_pt1 | contig 19917 bp, 15 predicted proteins | sample 32DmetaG_FD_183169 | JGI IMG/M metagenome (GOLD analysis project Ga0233396, IMG submission 183169) | Seawater microbial communities from Monterey Bay, California, United States - 32D | ecosystem: Environmental > Aquatic > Marine > Coastal | place: USA: California | collected 2016-10-19 | reverse complement strand
ATTCATATCTCCTACTGTAGAAAACTATATGGAACTATTGGAAGCAAGCGGCAAGGAATGCAATCACTACAAACATGCGAATTTGGGTATTGGTATTCACTCCATGCGAGGTGTAGAACCTACAGAAATAATAGAAGTATCAAAATCGGCTCCTCAAAATCTCCCATTCCACATTCACATTGCAGAACAATTAAAAGAGATTGAAGCCTCAAAAGCCTACCTTAAAAAACGACCCGTTGAATGGATGCTTGATTCTATTGAGCTGACCGATCGTTTTCACCTAGTGCATGCTACGCATCTCACAAAAGCTGAGACCAAAGGAATAGCAAAAAGCAAAGCCAATGTCGTTCTCTGCCCAAGTACCGAAGGAAATTTAGGAGATGGTATATTCCCACTGCGAGAATTCCAATCGTATGGTGGAAAATGGAGTATTGGAACTGACAGTCACATTGGATTAAACCCCCTTGAGGAGCTCCGGATTTTAGATTATGGACAACGTTTAATCAGTCACAAACGAAATACATTTACATCTGAAAAAACCGGGAATAGTGGTGAATTTGCCATCGATATGACAGCTATAACAGGTAGAAAAGCAATGAACAACTTCGATGCGAATTACTTTTCTGTAGGAAGTATTTTGAATGCTTCAATAGTTGAACAAAACAGTCCACTTCTCGCCTCTTGTTCGACTGACAACCTTGCATCAACAATTGTATACGCAACCGATGCAGCGCAGCTTCAAGCAACAATATCTAATGGAGTCTATTTGGCTGACGGCCGATGCAGCGCATACGAGCAAATTCAAGACGAATTTATTTCCACATTAAATGAATTGGACAATCGCTAATGAAAATTATCAAAACAGAAAACTGGAAAACAACAAAGTGGTCTGGCGGTACAACTTCAGAAATTTTTATTTATCCAGAAAACGCATTGTTCAAAAAAGGAAACTACGAAGTCCGAATTAGTATTGCCACAGTAGAACATGAATACTCAGAATTCACTCCGCTTCCTGCTGTTGAAAGAACATTAATGGTGCTTGAGGGGAGTCAAAAATTGACCCATCGAGGGCGGCACACTTCAGAACTGAAACAATTCAATCAAGATACATTTCACGGCAATTGGGATACGAGTAGTGAGGGCATATCGATTAATTTCAATGTCATATACCAAGACGATCAATTCGTTCGGGTTCAATCCATCCCATTGATAAAAGGAATGAAAGGAACCTTGGATTTCTCAGATACATTCGTATTTGTTTATCTAAAAGAAGGAATACTAAGAATTGGTGAACATGAAATAAACGCTGGAATGTCTGCAGTGATTAAAGAGACCATTCAAATTGAGGCCATCAAAGATGCCATATTGATCGAAGTGGTATTTTAGCCCAAATGAACGAGATATTCAATCAAAGGTTACTCGAATTGTACTTTTTCCACCTCCTAGCTTCACGATCTAAAAGCGCATTAAACTTGGGTGGCTGTGCGATAGAAATTTCAATATCGCGCTCTTCAAAAGGATGCCGAAACCCCAAATATACTGCAGCTAAAAAAAGTCCTTTATGACGCATTATGTTCCCCTCTATACCATATTGTTTATCTCCAACGATAGGAGCATTGATTGACAAACAATGCTTTCTAAGTTGATGTGTGCGTCCAGTTATAGGATGAAGTTCAATCAAAGTTAAGAAATCATTCTGCAAGGAGACCTCAGCCCGAATAGCCCGAACTATTGAAACAGCAGCTTTACCATCGATATCTCCCCGTATTGTTTGCGAGGCGATCTTTCCCTGAACTATTGATCTATATTTCTTTTGAATCATTTTATCTTCAAAAAGTTTGGACAACTTACGGTGGGCCTCACTCGTCTTTGCTAAAATCACTAAGCCGCTTGTCGCAGCATCCAATCGATGTACCGGCTTTGCCCACTTCAAGGCATCGATTTGATTTGATTGTTTCAATTTATGGACCATTGCATTTTCTAAAGTGCGATGTAAGTTCCCACTTACAACGATTCCGGGTGGTTTATTGACAATTGCGAAATAATCATCCTCATAAACTATCTCAATATTCATTGGATACTCTTTTGGCAATTGGTGCTGTAGATCAAAACATTTAATCTCATCTCCATTCTGGACCCACAAACCGGTATAGGCTGGCTCTCCATTCAAAGTGAGCCTACCTCTTTTTAAGGCCTTTTTCACTGAATTCCGGGTTGAAAATGGTGGAAAAATACCTATACAATAATCAATAAATCGCTGCTGACCATCGATATTATTTACAACGTGTCTTTCAAGTAGTACCATAAGGCTTTGCTTCGTATAAAAAAACCTCTCTCCGAAGATCGAAGAGAGGTTCTATAAGTTTCTATGAAACGATTATCGCACTTTAAAGCTCACACGTCTACTCTTAGCAAGCGCTAAGTCCTCATCATTTTCCAAGTCTTCATCTGTCACTTCTGGATTCGGTGACTCACTTCCTTTCGGCGAAGCAATCAAACGACTTTCAGAAATTCCTTTGTCAATAAGATATGCGAACACCGCAGATATACGTTTTCCATCCATGTCCATGTAGTAGTCATTTTCAAGACCCGCTTCGTCTTCCATGGCATTATTATGTCCTTTAACTTGTAATTTCATTTCAGGGTGTGCTTTCATTGTTTTCGCAATAAAGTCTAACGAAGCTTCACCTTGTGCGTTCATTTTATTTCTTCCAAACGCAAAGAAAACCTGTTGCTCCTCAATTTTATCTTTTGGAGACATTTCCTCGGTAATATTAAAGACTTTCTGATAAATCATGGTTGAGTATGTCTTCCCCGCTTCCTCAGCAGCACATTCACAGATCTCACCTTTATCAGTGTCTAAAAGTTGTACCGAGACTTCGTCTAGATAATAATAGGCCGCGATAAATTCTTTCACTTTGATCTTGGAGTTCTTGTCCTTTTTCATGCGCTCACTCTTGGTGTCTTGATCTGACATGAAATTTCCAAGAGTAATATATTTTTCTCCACCTTTCGCAGTGTAAACTCCACAAATCTCAGACCAATTGTAGCGCGCTGAAATGATTTTCATGTCGTTATTGAAATGCACCAAACTTGGCTCTTCTATAATTGGTGCTTTTGATCCATTGACAACTTGCTTTTTCGTAAATAGGGCTCCCATATTATTCGTAGCATATTTAGAGGCTTCAGAGAGGGAAACATTGAACTTCACGCAATATTTCATTCCTTTTTTCATTGGAGCTTCCAACTTTGACATTATATAACTACGAGGCACTTTGTTTCCGTAAGAATACGAAACTAAGCCTGCATAATTACCGCCATCTTTTGGTTCCTCACTTCCGTAAATATTCAAAGGAACATTTACATCTGGAATTTTACTGGCAACGAATAAATCCGCTCGAACTCCGGTTGGAGAAATCCAGCCTGTAGCACTTTCAATGGACCCCAGACGCTTCACTTTTTTACCCGTTGATTCAAAACTTGGGTTCGAAATTAAATTTTCGCCATTCTGAGCGAATGTAAAAAACGACAATGCAACAAATGCGACCGTCAGTAATGACGTAATTTTTTTCTTAGTAGCTAATCTCATAATTTTTAACTGTTTGTATAAATGTTTTTACCTTTTCTGGATCGACATCCGGATAAACACCGTGCCCTAAATTAACAATATGTCTTTTACTTTTAAAGGAATCTAGCATATTATTCGTCAGTCTTTCCACTTCATCATGCGATGCGTATAAAACACATGGGTCTAAATTTCCTTGCAGTGTTCTGTTTTCCCCAACAAGATCACGAATCTCATCAATCCTCATATTCCAATCAACTCCAATCGTATTACAATCCATTTTTGCCAAATTCGTAATCGAGTTATAGGCGCCTTTAGAAAATAGAGTAACTGGAACTTCGGAGATTGCAGCGGCAATTTTATCCATGTATTTTAGTCCAAATTCAGCATACTGCTCTTTACCCAAAATACCGGCCCACGAATCAAATACCTGCACCATATTTGCTCCAGCCAAAATCTGAGCCTTTAAATACTGAATTGTCACATCTGTGATATAATTAAGCAACTCGTGTGCCAAAGTTGGATTCGTGTATAAAATTTTTCTCGATTCTGAGAAAGTTTTTGACCCCTGACCTTCAGTCATGTAACAGAATATTGTCCAAGGTGCACCGGCGAAACCAATCAAAGGTACACGGCCATCCAATTCTTTCTTTGTTATCTCTATGGCTTCCATAACATAGCCCAAACGGTCTTGGATGTCAAAATTGAAGTCCAACTTTTTTAATGCGGCTTCAGAACGAATCGTTTTTTCAAACCAAGGTCCTTTCTTCTCTATCATTTGATACTCCAATCCCATTGCTTCAGGAACCACTAAAATATCAGAAAAAATAATTGCAGCATCAACACCAAGAAGATCTACAGGTTGAATCGTGACTTCGGCAGCCCGCTCGGGTGTTTCAACAAGCTCTTTAAACCCAGATAAAGCACCACGTACCGCTCTATATTCAGGTAAAATTCGACCTGCTTGGCGCATGAGCCAGACAGGATAGCGCTCAATGTTTTCACCTCGTGCCGCTCTCAAAATTAAATCGTTCTTTAAATTCATTGGGGCAAAGATAATAAGAATGAAGTATTGAACTGTTCAATTCATCGTTTAAATAGCGAGATTCTAGGAGTTTGAAGGTTCCACAGCCATGGGCTTCTACCAACGAATTGGTTTTCTATTCTTTGAATTCAAATAGTCGTTTATCTTCGAAAAGGGTCGACTTCCAAAAAAGCCGCGATAAGCAGACAACGGAGACGGATGTGCAGACGTCAAAACCATGTGTCTTGATCGATCAACTGAAGCAGCTTTCTGTTGCGCCTTATTGCCCCAAAGTACAAATACTAACTCGGACTTTGAAGCATTTAATTTTGAAATTACTGCATCTGTAAAGGTTTCCCATCCCACATTCGCATGACTTTCAGGTATTCCTTCACAAACAGTTAATATTGCGTTTAACAGAAGTACACCCTGCTCGCCCCAATGCGATAAGTCGCCGTGATCTCGGGGAATAATTCCCAAATCCGTTTCCATTTCCTTGTAAATATTCCTAAGACTTCTAGGCAATGGTCGAACAGCAGCATCCACAGAAAACGACAAACCATGAGCATGACCTTTTGTTGGATAAGGGTCTTGACCGAGAACAACAACTTTAACATCATCGAAAGGACAAGAAGAAAAAGCTCTAAAGATTTCCATTTTATTTGGAAATATCGCCTCTGGGAAACGATCATATTCGTCCGTTAAAAACTCTTCGAGCGACTTAAAATAAGGCTTTAAAAGTTCATCTTTCAATTGGTTTTTCCACGATGCATCAAGCAGTTTGTTCATGATCCTAAATTTAATACAAAAATCAATCAGAAGCATTATCTTTGGAATCATGAGATATTCTGTTTTACTTCTACTTGTGGGCTCATTTGTAGCATGCGCGCCTAAATCAGAGGATATAAAACCTGTTGTAGAGAAGACATCGGCGAAAACCAAACACAACTCAGTTGAAGAAATAATGATTGGACACATTGAGTCCAAGCTAAATATCAATGCAATCGAAAAATATGAAATTGAAATTTTCAAAGAAGAGTTAAACCGTGATGATAGCACCGATTGGATTGTTTCGGTCAACCTTTTGGATCGAGCACTCAACCAAGCCGCTGCAACAAATCGAATAAAACAGATGGAAGCTGTTGGATACATGGGGCAGTTCAACTACATCTTTTTTATGGATGGTAAAACAAAAAAGTTCTCCCCAGCGGTGGTTATTCCTTCAAGTGCCTATGCTAAATTAATAGTGGAGTTTGATTACATAACATCAACAACGAGCAAAGACTTTACAGTCGATTTAAAAATTAAAAATTCAAGACGCCGACGTTTCTATACAATACAAAATAACATACCTCTGCAGATTTGTGAAGAAGTAATCTACTACAATTATGGCAAAGAGGGGGCAGAATTGAGATCAAGTGTAATCCGTTTCGAAGATTCAAATGATTCTCCATTCAAAGACATTGCTGTTTACAATGGAGATTTAAAACAAAAAGTATTTGATAGTATAAATGACATCTATTTATCGGATCCAAAGATTTCATCCACGGGGAAAATGATTCGAAGGTGGTATTTTGATCCACGTTCCAAGAAGTATTATATGAAGAAAGGTGAATTCTAAAACGTCGCCTTTAATGAAAAAATGAGATTAAATCCAGGTGCCGAAACGCCTGACCCAAGTGACCTGTATAGTACGTTGGTAATATTCTCAACTCCGACATTCAGCGCCAAATGCTTATTGAAAAAATAAGAAGCCTTAAAATTGAGCGTATACCAAGCTGGTGCATATGAAAGACCATTCTCATCTCGAGCATAAGAAGCATCGTTTCGTTCATTGAGTGGAAGCTCGTTGTTTGCTACTTTTGAATGATAAACTGCATAAAACTCCATTTTCAATTGAGGACGATAATAGCGTAAGGCCGTGCGCCCAAAAATTGGAGCAACATGTGATTTGGGAAAAAACATTGAACTATCAATGTTCCATTCATACCCTTTTTGATAACTAAAGGAGCTGAAAACTGAGATACCTTTAGCAAGAGACACTTCAAGCCCAGCTTGAACTCCATAAACATGCGCACTACTCATATTTTGGATTGCTTGAACTTGACTCATTAGACCGTCATACAAAATACTATCACTTCCTTGGAAGGAAGTGTTGGCGCGGGCTAAGGCATTTTTGAGATAAGTGTAATAAACAGCTCCATCGAGTTTAACTTTTCCTTTTAATGCGTGCATAAAACCTAACTCAACATTGTATGCATGCTCCGGTTTCAAATTCGTATTCGGAACAACAACACTCTCCGGTGCTGATTCGAAAACTTTGCCAATGTCATCGATGTTTGGTGCTCGAAACCCGCTCGATCCATTCAGATAATAATGTGCATTTTTCGTGTGTCGATAAACTAACCCCAAACTTCCATTCATGGCACCGTTACTGTTCGTTGTTGAAGCGATCGGATAGTGAAATAAAGCTGTATCGAAATCAGCTTGAATGGAATAATGACTATAACGCGCACCTACATTTAAAATCCAATCATCTGAGAGAAATTGTTTCAAGCTTATATATGCTCCGTAAGACTGCCATACAGCCCCATTCGGATACCGTGAATTGATTGTCACTGTTGAATCTGAATCATAATCTCGAAAAGCCGCTGACTTTACCAAATTAAAAACCCCTTCCAAACCATAAAACAATTCAGATCTTGGTCTAATCGCCTTGTCGAAATCAATATTTACGGAAAAGGCATCAACTTGCTCAAATTGACGGCGAATATTGTCACTTTTATATTTTCTATCATTTCTGCTCTCTTGAAAGTTTTGATATGCTGCAATTGCCTTGAATTCGTCAAAAAACCAGGTCTTCTTCGAGACATTAAGACCAAGTCGCTGCATCATCCATTTTTGCGGCCCATAGTACCACTCTCCATAATCCAAATTGCCATCGCTATCGTTATCTAAAGTCAATCGATCGTATCGAGGCGCATCACTCAAGTTTGTTGCATATGTCAACCCATAATCCAACTTTAAATTGTCACTTGCTTGAAATGATAGTTTTTGTAGGAGATTCAATTGATTGTAACCCGTATGAATTTGATCCCTTGGATTCGGATTAATACGAGTTAATCCATTGTCTTGATAGGTCGGTCGAAGCAGGTCGTCATCTCCAAATTTTCCAGACTTTAAATCATCAAACTGTGAAAAAGAAATGGCCGTATATGATGCAAACTTCTTTGTTCCAAAATTAAAATCGGCATGTCCAGTCATTTCATTACTTGCACTCGAGTATCTGGAAAAAACATTCGTTTGTGTAAAGCGTCGAACAGAATCGGGAGAGAACCTTGCCTTCTTTGTAGTAAAATCCATTACACCACCGATTGCGTCACTGCCATAAGTTACAGCTCCGGGACCAAAAAGAACTTCAACCTCATCCAAAGCATTGGCATCAATTGAAATTACATTTTGAAGATTTCCAGAACGAAAAATAGCATTGTTCATGCGAACACCATCCACCACAATCATAACTCGATTGGTTCCAAAACCACGTAATTGAGGTGAACCACCAGCCAATTGACTTTTTTGAACAAAAACATAACCACTCGACTCTAATAAATCTGCTGCTGTCTGAGGACTCTGCATGTCTAAATCCCTCATTCGTATATTTGAAATACGTCCGGGAACTTCCGATTTGTCTTGTTTCCATCTGTTTGCAGAAACTTTAATTCCAGAAAATTCCAATTTCATTTCAGACAATTCAATCCAAACCGTCTGCTTTAAGTCTTCAACAGAATAAAAAACTGGTTCATAACTAGGATACGTAACAGAAATGGAATCATTATCATAAAAATGCTTCAATTGAAATCTTCCATCAATATTTGCTAGGCGCTTTACTTTTCCATTTAGCGATACAATTTTTGCACCTGGGACATGCTTTCTGGTCAATTTATCGACAATTGTAATTTCTTGTCCAAAAAGTTTTGGAGCCAAAAAAAGGAGACCACTTAAAAGTATGTGTTTGATTAAATTATCCACTATGCTAAAATACAATATTCCTGAATCTAGCAATCAATGTGCCAAGTTTAATTCAATTATATTTGTGTCTTCTATGGAGTATGAATTCAAGCACACAAAAAGCTTCCGCTACGAGCTGATCAATGCACAGCCTGAACCACAAATTGTGCTTTATGTCTTGCATGGTTACGGTCAACTCGCAAAGTTTTTTATCCATAAATTTCACAATCTCCCATCAAACGTAATGATCGTTGCACCTGAGGGAATGCATCGGTTTTATCTGAAAGGATCAAGTGGACGCGTAGGAGCCTCTTGGATGACAAAGGAGGCGCGCGAATCAGATATTACCGATACAACGGCATGGTTGAATGAGATGGACCGACAAATCGCGAAGAAGCATACGATCACCCGACGAATTCTCCTCGGTTTTTCTCAAGGAGGCGCAACAGCTGCGCGATGGGGAAAAGAGGGAATTGTAGCCTTTGACTTAATGGTGCTTTGGGCATGTGTTTTCCCGCCAGATCTTGAACAAATAATGAGCGCATCAAATGTGAAGCATTCCTATTTTGTAATTGGATCAAATGATGAGTATTTCGATGACAAAACTCAAGAAGAACTCATAACGCATTATACAAGCATTGGTTTTGAAATCAAACGATACAATGGGAAACACGATATTAATATGGATACACTCACTCAAATTCTAAGTAAAACCAAATTAATTTAACTCAACCCCCTGAAGTTTTGGCACAATTTTAGATATTTGTATTTCAAAATTATAAAAAATGAAATTTGCGCTTACTTTCTTTGCTTTCGTAATATTTTCAGCGTTTGGACAAGACACAAAAGCTGATGCTATTTTAAGCAAGCTATCTACTAAACTGAATTCACATTCATCTTTTTACATCGAATATACGGTCAACATAAAAAATGAGGCAACCGGAACAGATGAAAACAATTCTGGCAAAGGATGGGTGAAGGGCGATAAATACCATGCCTCTTTCGGTGACAATACGATTATTTCAAACGGGAAAAAGACCTGGACAATTGTGAAGGAAGAAAAAGCGGTTTATGAATCAGATGCTGACGAAGATGATGATGAATCTATCAACCCTAAAAGACTAATGACGATATGGGAAAATGGCTTCAAAAGCAAATACGGCAAAGAGACCACATTGAACGGCAAAACTGTGGATGTTATTTATTTATATCCAAAAAATCCGAGTGAGCAAGATTACCACACAGTCGTGTTGTATATTTCAAAGAAAAATAATGAATTGAGTCGAGTTGTATTGCGATACAAAGACGGTACAATTATGACATTTAAACTATTAGCTTACAAAGAAAATCCAACTGTTAACGATTCAAAATTTGTATTCAACAGACAAAAGTATCCGGGTTACCCCGTCGTTAAAGACTAAAGTTTAACCTTCTAGTATTCCATCAAGGAACCGATAGCCTCACTGAGGCGGTCAACAGGTAAGAATTGTTTTTCAAGATCCGCAGCAAAGGGCACTGGTGTGTCCAATGAGGCAACTCTTTTGACGGGAGCATCTAAATCTTGAAAGCAATGCTCAGAAATCAATGCAACGATCTCGCCACCTATTCCACCAGTCATGCAATCCTCATGCAATACAACCACTTTACCCGTTTTTCTAACGGACGCATAAATCATCTCCGTATCCAATGGCAAAAGTGTTCTCAAATCGACAATTTCAATACTATGATTTGCATGGTTTTCGGAATAATTCTTCGCCCAGTGCACTCCCGTTCCATAAGTCACAATCGTAAGATCCTCTCCTTGTTGAACAATGTTTGCTCTTCCGATTTCAACCGTGTAATAATCATCCGGAATATCCTCTCTAATACTCCTGTATAGGAACTTGTGCTCGAACACCAAAACCGGATTTGGATCTTCAATAGCTGCTGCAAGCAATCCTTTTGCTTCGTATGGAGTTGACGGAAAAACAATTTTCAATCCTGGTGTATGAAAAAACCACGCCTCATTGCTTTGAGAGTGGAATGGTCCTGCTGCTGCACCTGCACCAGTTGGCATTCGAACAACAACATCTGCATTTTGCCCCCAACGCCAGTGCATTTTGGCTAAATTGTTTACGATCTGATTAAATCCGCATGTTACGAAATCAGCAAATTGCATTTCAACAACAGCTTTCATCCCCGCAATAGACAAGCCTAGTCCTGCTCCAACAATTGCAGATTCACAAATCGGAGTATTTCTAACACGTTCTTTTCCAAATTGATCAACAAAACCTTCTGTCACTTTAAAAACACCACCATACTCAGCAACGTCCTGCCCCATAATAACGAGATTATCATACTTCTCCATGGACTGTCGCAAACCGTCCTGAATCGCATCAACAAATCGCTTCTCTGATTTGGCTCCAGAGGCAATCTGAAGCACTTGTTGATGGGGAGCATAAACATCTCTTAACTCAGCAGCAAGTTCTGGAACAATAGCATCCTCAGCATAAGCCAAATCCAAACCTTCTTGAATTTCTTTTTTAATTTCATTTTGATACGATTCCTCAGTAGAATCTGTTAGAATCTTTTCCTCTTTTAAGAAGTGGTTAAACGCATCCAGCGGATCGTATGGTGCCCAATCGTCTTGAAGTCCCTCAGGATAATATTTTGTTCCGGAAGCTTCTTCATGACCACGCATTCGGAATGTCATTAATTCCAATAAAACAGGCTTTGGATTTTTACGTATATCTTCAGCAAGCTTTCTTACCGTAGCAATTACCTCTAGAATATTATTTCCATTTACCTGAATGGCCTCCATCCCGTATCCAATACCCTTATCAATAAATTGTTTGCAACGGAACTGCTCAGATGATGGAGTGGACAATCCCCAACAATTGTTTTCAACAGCAAATATGACAGGTAAATCCCAAACAGATGCAACATTTAATGCCTCGTGAAAATCTCCCTCACTTGCGCCTCCATCGCCTGTAAATACGAGTGTTGCTTTCTTTTCATCTCTTATTTTAGAAGCCAAACCGACCCCACCTGCCAGAGCCATTTGCGGACCAAGATGGGAAATCATGCCAACAATATTATATTCTTGTGTCCCGAAGTGAAACGAACGATCTCTCCCCTTCGTAAAACCAGACATTTTACCTTGAAATTGAGCAAACAAACGATTCAAAGGAATTTCTCTAGTGGTAAACACTCCAAGATTACGATGCATGGGAAAGATATACTCCTCATCTTTTAACGCGTAAGTCGAACCTACAGATATCGCCTCTTGACCCCATCCAGAAAACCACTTCGAAATCTTACCTTGACGAAGAAGAATTAACATTTTCTCTTCTATAAGTCTTGGCTTCAGGAGTTTCCTGTAAATGCCCAAAAGTTCAGCATCATCAAATCCTGTTCGATTGAAGTCAATGGTTCTTTTTTCAAGGACTGCCATAGTTATTTATTGTTTGAAACAAATCTAACAAATAGATTAGATTGATTCTTAATTTTCAAATGAGAATTCATGTATTTTCTCATCCTATTTTGACGAAGAGTTGCCCCAAAAAAAAGTCGCTCGATATTCGAGCGACTTTTAATCATTTAATTTCTTCTAGCTATACGATTCCTTGGTCAATCATAGCGTCGGCGACTTTGACAAATCCAGCAATATTTGCTCCTTTTACATAGTCAACATAGCCGTTATCGTCTTTTCCATACTTCACGCAGGCACTATGTATAGAAACCATAATACTGTGTAATTTCTCATCTACCTCTTCACTCGTCCAATTAAAACGAAGCGAGTTTTGAGACATTTCTAGTCCAGATGTTGCGACACCTCCAGCATTTGATGCCTTTCCAGGAGAAAATAGCACACTCGCCGACTGAAACGCTTCAATTGCTTCAGGCGTACATGGCATGTTCGCTCCTTCTGCAACAGCAATTACGCCGTTCGCGACCAATTGAGCAGCCTCCTCGCCGTTCAACTCATTTTGCGTTGCACACGGCAGAGCAACATCACATTGAACTCCCCATGGACGTCCATCTGCAATAAACTCAAAACCTTCAAATTTATCTGCAATCTCTTTTACTCTTCCTCTTCTTACATTTTTCAACTCCTTCAGAAATTCCAAATGTTCTGAGTGAAAGCCAGTTGGGGCATGTATGTATCCTGATGAATCAGAGACCGTTACCACTTTACCTCCCAAATGAATCACTTTTTCAAGTGCATATTGAGCAACATTTCCTGAACCAGAAATTGCCACTGTTTTTCCCTTAAAGCTGTCATTTTTAGTAGCAAGCATTTCTTTCGCAAAGTAGACAGTTCCATATCCTGTTGCCTCTGGTCGAATTAAGGAACCTCCCCAATTCAGTCCTTTCCCCGTTAACACTCCTGTAAATTCATTACGAATACGCTTGTATTGTCCAAACATGTAACCAATCTCTCTTCCTCCTACGCCAATATCTCCCGCTGGAACATCTGTATTTGGACCAATGTGTCGTGACAACTCAGTCATGAATGACTGACAGAACTTCATTACTTCATTGTCTGATTTTCCTTTCGGATTAAAATCAGAACCTCCCTTACCTCCTCCCATCGGAAGTGTCGTCAGCGAATTTTTGAATATTTGCTCAAAACCCAAAAATTTGAGTATCGAAAGGTTAACCGATGGATGAAATCGTAAACCACCCTTGTAAGGTCCAATTGCAGAATTGAATTCAACACGATATCCTCTGTTGATTTGAACATCTCCATTATCATCTATCCAAGGAACCCTAAAAATGATCGTCCGCTCAGGTTCAACCATACGATCAAGAATTTTCGCAGCCTTATACTTTGGTGTTTCTTCGATCACTGGAATTACCGCTTCAGCGACTTCATGCACTGCCTGAAGGAACTCTAATTCATGACCATGTAAAGCTTTCATTTTGTCCATGAAAGCATCAATTTGTGATTGATATTTATCTGACATTTATTTTGTGGTTTATTATGGCACCAAATGTAACTATTTTTTGAATCTAAAAATCAAAAACACAAAGTATGTTTAAAATTCCAAATTGATAATTGGATGCGCTCAAATATTCATTTAAAGAAACTCTTTAAAACACAAGTATTAGCTTTGATTGAACGGAATCAAAGTAGAACAGAATTATTGAGCCCAAAGCAACGATTTTTTTCCACCTACGTCTTGAAATTATAACTTTACATGCTACTAAAATTAAACACATTAGAATGACGTTAAAAAAATTACTCACCTTTTTTATAGCACTTCTGTGTATCTCAGTGAACGTCAGAGCGCAAAACCCTGTTTGTCTTGGCACCGATGCAACCGTTTGCGTTGGGAACTCTGTGCTCATACAAGACTGCAACCCTGGTGTAATTTCAGGCACAACCATTACAAATCCAACAACTGTTACGCTGACGGATGATTCATGGAGCGCAGCTGTGCCTATTGGGTTCAATTTCAACTTCTATGGAAACACCTACAATCAGTGTGTAATTGGTTCAAACGGTGTTGTTTCCTTCAATACAGCTAACGCAAATGGATACTGCCCTTGGGCCCTAGGAGGAGTTGGTGCTCTGCCTTCTCCAGCTTTCGCAGCTGCATTGAATAGTATAATGCCTGCGTATCACGATATTAATCCTGGGGCTTCACCTGGGGGTTCCATATACTACAAAACCATTGGAACTGCTCCAAACAGGCGGTTTGTCATAGTGTACAGTAACCTCGCAAACTTCGGACCCGTGGGGTTTTGTGCAGATATGGCCGTAGTAATGAATGAAACTGCAAATACCTTCGAGTTCCATTTGGGCTTTAAATCAATGTCACCAACTTGGAATGGTGGGTTAGCCATTCAAGGCTCTCAAAATAGTACGGGTACCATAGCTCACATAACACCCGGAAGAAATAATACACAATGGGTAGCTATTCAAGACTCAAAAATTTGGACACCCACAGCTCCAAATAACACCGCAAATTACACCATCAGTAATATCCCGTATGAAGTATTTGTTAATGGAAATGTCAACAATACTTTGGCTTGGGCAAACACCGTGAACACCACTACATGGCCATACAATGGGGGTATCTTAAACGTACCACAAGCGATGCCCGGTGTTACTGGCTATTTCCTGAGTAGTGTAACTCCAGCAGCGTGCTCGAACAATCCAGTAACTTCATTTTCAGACACAACATTTATCACAGGTGTATCTTCCAGTGTAACTGCAACAGCTACAGATGATATTTGTTCCTCGGGACAGGGATCGGTTACTGCTATACCACAAAATGGTCAGCCCCCCTTCACATTCAATTGGCCAGGATTGGGAAATGCCACAACAGCAACCGTTAACAATATTTTTGGCGGAACGTATACCGTAGAAATGACTGACTCATTGGGTTGCGTTTCAACGACGAATGTCTTGGTTGGTGATACCCCAGCAATTTTCCAAGGAACAACAACGAATGTAACTTGTCCGGGTGGTAGCGACGGAACTGCCTTCGCTGAAATAATTCCAGCGAATGGAACCATTACTTATCAATGGGATGATCCATTAGCGCAAACAACGCAAACTGCAACTGGTCTTTCCGCTGGAAACTACAGCTGCATCATTAGCTCAGATATTGGTTGTCTCGATACAGTCGAGTTAGTTGTAACAGAAATACCAGGTATGATCGCTACCATTGTCAGCCAAACCGATGTTTCATGTTATACAGGAAATGATGGTATTATTGATGTCGATATAATTCAAGGATCACCCCCATACACCTATGTTTGGGATAACTCAGCCTCGACAACAAACATTGCAAACGATCTTGTAGTTGGTCAGCATACATTAACAATTACTGACGACAATGGTTGCGTAATAACAATCACAGGAACACTTGGAGAACCGGATCCACTGGACATAACATTTATCACACCAGATACACAAATTTGTTCTGAAGATGACATTCTTCTTTCGGCAATTGGTTCAGGCGGTTCCTCTCAATATATATTTACTTGGAGTCAAGGAGGTGCAATCATAGGTACGGGAGATCAGATTTTAGTTGATCCAACGGTAACAAATACAACCTACTGTGTTGAACTTTCAGAGGTTTGCGGTTCACCAGTAGATAATGAGTGTGTGCTGATTTATTTCCCTACCCCAATTGCACCAAATGCAAGTCCAGACGAAGTAGAAAAATGTCTTCCTGGTGCTTTCGAATTCACCAATACGTCATCGAATCAAGGAGAAATTGCATCAACATACTGGGAATTTGGTAATGTCTACTGGGATCAATTAGAAGTAGGTAATGACTCTACCTCCGTTGAATTTGGACAAGTTGGATTTTTTGATCTAACCATGACCGTTACCTCAGTTTTTGGATGCGTCTACGTCGATTCTATTTCGAATATTGTAGAAGTCAAAAAAAACCCGACGGCCGATTTCTTATTTACATCAAACCCAGTAACGATTTTTGAGACAACTGTAAAAATGCAGGATAAATCGTCAACTGATGTTGTCAGCTGGGAATGGTACAGTCCGAACTCAATTCCAGTTTCCAGTACACTAACAAACCCAGAATTTGTATTTCCTGAAGGAATAGTGGGGCAATACCCAGTTCAGCTTTCAGTCGTGACAGAAAGAGGTTGTGTTGATACCATTGAATATCTGTTCAATGTTATCTATGATGTCCTATGTTTTGCGCCTAACACGTTCACTCCTGATGGAGACGAATTCAATGAAACTTGGCAACCACAAATAACTGGAATCAATATCTTTGACTTTGATTTGTATATTTACAATAGGTGGGGGGAACTCATATGGGAATCACATGATCCAAGTGCCGCGTGGGATGGTACTTACAACAACGAGAAAGTTCCCGATGGAGCATACGCATGGTGGGCAAGAGCCTCAACGAATTATGATGACGAGAAAATCGAATTTAACGGAACAATCAATATAATTCGATAATTCCATCAACCAAACAACTTCAAAGTCCTGATTTACGATTAGGACTTTTTTTATATATGGCATTGCTTTTGTATTGTACATTAAGTTATTAAGTTTGGAAAAAAGAAAAATGAAAAAGAAATTCGTTCTACTATTTACATTGACATCGGTTGTATTCTCATCTTGTGATGTACTTCAAGATGTCGCAGATATTGCTTTGAGTGACACAGCACAAACAACAACCCCAAGTTTAACTGAAGGAGAGGTTGCCTCAGGGCTAAAAGAAGCATTGACATTAGGAATTACGAATGCCGTAAATACAACCTCCATTACAGACGGATTTCTAAACAATGTGAACATTCGATTGCCTTTTCCAGAGGATGCCATAAAGGTTCGTGAAAAGGCAATTTCTTGGGGGATGGAAAATAAAATCAATCAATTCGAAGAAACGCTTAATCATGCAGCAGAGGAAGCGTGCAAAGAGGCACTTCCAATTTTTAAAAATGCCATCGTGAGCATGAGTATTCAAGATGCATTTGGAATTTTAAATGGTGGCGATGGTGCAGCTACAAAATATCTAAAAGCAAATACAACAGCTCAATTAAGCAGTGCATTTCTTCCAAAAGTAGAGGCCGCAATTGAAAAAGTCCAGCTAACGAGGTACTGGGAACCAATAATCTCAAAATACAATACATTTCAAAAGTTCAATGGAGGGACACAAATCAATGCCGACTTGAATGCCTATGTTACAGACAAGGCCATTGATGGACTATTTTTTATGGTTGAAAAAGAGGAAAACAAAATAAGAAAAGACCCTTTAGCACGCGTGACAGACATCCTCCAGAAAGTATTCGGTAGCCTCGATAACAATTGATTCGAATTTGAATGCAAAAAGGGAAAAGCAGTAAAAGTTCTCTGTATGTCTTATCAATAAACTTAAACTATGCAGTATCCACCGACTGAACTTGTTTTAGATGCCAACGGGAATGTATATCATCTCGGTCTTTCAAAGGAAAATGTTGCCGATACGATTCTACTCGTTGGAGATCAAGATCGTGTTGATTTGATTGCTTCACTTTTTGATACACTAGAGCATGCATCTCAACACCGTGAATTTGTCTGCAAAACAGGAACCTACAATGGTAAGCGCATCACAGCACTTTCGACCGGGATAGGTACAGACAATATTGATATCACCATCAATGAATTGGACGCCATCCATAACATAAATTCAAAGGAGAGAAAAGACAATGCGAAATTCAAATCATTGAATCTCATTCGTATTGGTACATGTGGAATTTTACATCCCCAAATACCTCTACTGTCTTATATTTTATCGTCACACGCCTATGGCTTAGATAATGTTGCTCATTTCTACAACATTGATTTTTCATCAGAAGAAATTGAGTTAAACACAATCATTAGTAACCATATTGGACTGCCAAATGAAATAAATACATATGTATCTGAAGGAGATCGTGAATTGTTCAAAAAGTTGAGTTCTGAAAGAACCGAATCTGGAATAACAATCACTTCAAGTGGATTTTATGGACCGCAAGGACGTCAATTGCGCTTGAAAAATAGAACCCAAAAATTAAACAACAACCTCTCATCTTTCCAACATGAGTCGCATCGAATAACAAATTTCGAAATGGAGAGCTCCGCCCTTTTTAGCTTGGGAAAAGCCCTTGGCCATCGCTGTGCAACAATATGTCTCGGAATAGCCAATCGCCCCAACAAGGAATTTGCCTCCGGATTCGATAAAGACATGGTCGGTCTAATAAAATATGTCCTTGATCGACTCTAAATTTCAATCAGAAAGCGCAACGGCTGATATACTAAAGCAGCTCATTTAACAGGCTTAAAACGAGGTTTTCATCCACTTTCAGTGTATTCTGCGAAAACATTGAAGTGGGATCTAGTAGTTCCATTTTCGTTCCTGAAAAATGAATCGCATCCGGAGTAACTTTCTTTTGAATCGTATTTATATTGGATGGATTTACTCCACCTCCGGGCATAATTTGAATGCGTCCTTTCGCATACGTTTTCATTTGGGATAGTACCTGCATCCCTGACTCAACATTATCTGCCAATCCAGATGATAAAACACGGTCAACTCCCAAGCGAATCAAGCAATCTAGCGATTTTTCGAATTCAATAGTATCATCAAAAGCACGGTGAAAGGTCAACTCAAGATCCTTCGCTTCATCACGCATTAAACCAATGGTATCCTCGCAGATCAATCCATCTTTGCTGAGCGCACCAACGACTACACCTTCTACGCCGATAGACTCACATCCGTTAATATTGCGAAGCATAATTCCAACCTCATCACTTGTATATTGAAATCCTCCGGGTCTTGGGCGAATTAAAACGTGGGTTTCAACACCTGATTCCAATGCATATTCGATAAGCCCTTTAGAAGGCGTAGTCCCTCCTTGTTCAAGATTTTGACACAGTTCAATTCTATCAATTCCTGTTTTCTTTGCCAATTGAATCGCTTCAATTGAGGCTGCACAAAGTTCTACTTTCATTTAACTAATTTCTAATAAATTGAATCTCATCAATAAATGTCCAAGGAAGAGTTCCTGCTCCACCATTCCCAAAAGGGATAGCATCTAATGGTTTAATTTCCACTTTGAAATAATTCGCTGCACTTCTTTTGAAATTTAGCTTATTTATTCCCGATTGAATATCAAATCCTCGAAGAATTTCCTTCCATTGAATTTTATCATCAGAAACATAAACACGCACAATATGTGGCAAGTAAATCCATGATCCATTGTCTTCCTTAAATCCAATTTCAAGTCCCTCAACGAAATCTGAATCGTTCATTTCAACAATCATTTCAATAATTGTGTCTCTGAAACCGAGCCATTCACTTCCTTTGAACTTCTCGCCACTCCAGACACCATCTACAAGGTTCAAGCTTCCGTTGTGATCGTATTTTGGATGCGGCGGTGTAATCAATTCAATCTCACGACCCAAATCTTTAGTCGTATGAAAATCATAAACTAAAGTATCATCAAATTGATCGGAAAGCAGTTCGAAGCGATCGTGGGCCTTCTTCGAGAACAACATGTGTTTATCGCTATTTGAATTAGTGACTTTTTCCGGTATTCCTTGAACCATGGAAGTTCTTTTAACGGTAAATGTTTCATTCGCGTTTGATCCCAAAAATTGAAGTTCAATACCTCCCTCTACACGAGCAATTTTTAAATCTGGGTAATGCACGGAACGAGCAAAATTAATGTCATTTAATTTCAAATATGACTCATGAAAACGCAGATAAACCTTTAAAAAAGAGCGGTAATCTGGTTTATTAAAACACCAAAGTGATTGAATTAATGCGAGCGCTCTTGGATAAGCCATGTACTCCACATGATCCATACTTGACATATATTCGGT
>Ga0233396_1000454_pt1 | contig 20139 bp, 5 predicted proteins | sample 32DmetaG_FD_183169 | JGI IMG/M metagenome (GOLD analysis project Ga0233396, IMG submission 183169) | Seawater microbial communities from Monterey Bay, California, United States - 32D | ecosystem: Environmental > Aquatic > Marine > Coastal | place: USA: California | collected 2016-10-19 | reverse complement strand
AAATGTATTTTCCTCTTACTTCTATGATATCTACTTTATCACCTACTGCGAGATTGATAGGTTCGATTATCGTAGCTGATGCATTAGTTATTGTTGCATCTGCTATATTCATAGCTTCCGTAACATTTACCATTTGTGGATCTCCACCATCAGAGGATATTTGTGATATCTGCGGTACATCTAATACTAGTGCATTGGAGTTAAGATCACGATTTATCATCCATCCTACGATACCCCATATGATTACAAAACTTGATCCGAGGAATATATTTCCTAATGGATACGAGGCGAATGTTTGTTGGAACAGTTTGAAAAGGACATAAGTAATAATAGCAATAGGCACTACTGTAATAATAATATTTACAACGACAAATATCGTCGCCCAATTATCAGACATTACTCTACCTGTGAATTGCTTAGCGAAGATGGTCATAGATCCACCAGCCTGCTCAAAACACATCCAAAAAACTACTGTCATTATAGCGAATACTACAATAGCAATCATTCTATCTCTCGTCTGAGTAGGGTATCTAGTAATTCTTGAAATAAGTAATGTGATAAAAAGTAGGAATCCTACTAATATGTAATATCCAGATATATCAGTTCCTCCCATCTCTAAGAAACTAACTCCACCGATTTTTGATATTGGATCATTAATTACCCAAGTTACACCTATAAATGCTGCAACAGCAACCATGATTTTATCTAAAGAGGTAAACGGATTGTATCTGTCACCTTCAAATTCTAATTTGCCTTCTGGTTTTTCGCCATCTACAGCTTTTGTAACTTCTGGCTTGTCTCCAATATCACCAAATATTTTGCTGGTAAAGTAAAATTGTAACATACCTAGAAGCATGAAAACTCCTGCCAATCCAAATCCATAAGACCATGATACTTTCTCTCCGATATATCCACAAAGCATGATACCCAAAAATGCTCCAGCATTTACTCCCATATAGAATATAGTGTAAGCTCCATCTTTTTTCTCAGGAGTATCTTTATACATTTCTGATATAATAGATGTTATATTAGGCTTGAAAAAACCATTGCCAATCACCAAACACGCTATACCTATAAACAAGAATATTTTTGAAAATTCCATGGCCATAAATCCATGGCCTAATGTCATTATGATAGCTCCAATGACAACAGCCTTTTTGTAGCCTATTTTATTGTCGGCAATCCATCCACCTAAAATCGGTGTGAGATAGACCAAAGCGGTATAGGTTCCATAGAGGGATAAGGCTTCTGAACTAGTCCAGTCCCATCCACCTATACCGATAGAGGATATCAAAAATAGTACAAGTATAGCACGCATACCGTAGTAAGAAAATCGCTCCCACATCTCTGTGAAGAACAGAACCATCAGTCCAGCAGGGTGCCCCATTACCTGGGATTTAAACATATCGTTTTTCATTGATTATATATTAAGTCAGTTAATTGATTGTTGTAATTTAGTTTAAAGGCTAGGCCTGTCAGTTTTCTTTATATTAAGTTATTTCTTAGTCGGCTAGATCAAATCCTTCTGCCTCTAGGTCTTTTATGATATCATCTTCAGCTCCGTGAGTCAGCCTTTTCAGAGGTTTGATAATTAGGATTACTAATATCCCGAATATCGTACAGAATACTGCTATTCCAGTGAATATTTTGAATTCACCTAGAGATCCTGACCATTCACCAAGTAATCCTGCCACTTTATTGCCTAATCCAGTTGCTGCAAAATATGCACCCATCATAAATGCCACCCAACGCTCTGGAGCAAGTTTTGTAATAAATGAAAGTGCAACAGGTGAAGCACAAAGCTCTCCTATGGTGTGGAAGAGATATGCTAATACTAGCCAATGCATTCCAGATTTGTTAAGTATCTTACCTGCAGCATCGTAAGTAACTTCCATACTAGCCTGACTCATAAATAGGAATCCCCACCCCATGATGACCACACCTATAGCCATTTTGAATAATGAAGAAGATTCTCTACCTCTAGTTTTCCACCATCCCCAGAACATCCCTACTATAGTAGCGAATACAAGGATGAATATAGCATTCACTGATTGAAACCATGATGCTGGTACGTCAAAGCCACCTAGTGATAGGTTAGTCTTATTTTTTGCATATACGTTCAGTAGTCCTCCTGCTTGTTCGAATGATCCCCAAAACACTATAATGATAAGAAAAGATAGATACGTAACTAAGATCCTATCTTTTTCGATTTTGTTACCGTCGTTATATATAACGATACCAATACCAACCGCAAAAGCGATACCTAATACCAACGCTCCATATGACCATCCAGCAGAGATCCATACGTACGCGCTCAAGGAAGCCGTAATTAAAAATCCTATAAGTGAGTTTTTATGTTTGAAAATATCCAAAATCAAACTGGGTCGATCTAGTTCTTTTCCATCTTCAGCCACTACGAGATTACCAACGTGAGTAAGATATTTCTGCCCCCACATGTAAGTAAGTTGACCGATAACCATACCGATTCCTGCCATACCGAAACCATAATGCCACCCTATATTTTCTCCTACGTATCCTACAGCAATAGCAGATATTGCTGCTCCAAGGTTGATTCCCATATAGAAAATATAGAAACCCATATCTCTTCTTTGATCTCCTTTAGGATACAGTCCTCCGACCATAGTAGATATATTCGGCTTGAGACAGCCCACACCTAAAACTATGAGAAGAAGTCCAGTGTAGAATGCCCAGGGAGCTTCAATGGCAAGTATTCCATGCCCTAAGCAGAGAAAAATTCCACCGAGGTAAACGGCTTTCTTTTGCCCCAAAAACTTATCTGCTAATATACCTCCGGGTATAGACGCGACATATACAAACATAGTATACCATCCGTATAATGCATATGCATCACCTTCTGTCCATCCTAGTCCAGGATTGTCTCCTGCTGTAGTAGATACTAAGTATAATACAAGTATTGCTCTCATTCCATAATAGGAAAACCGCTCCCACATTTCTGTCAAGAATAAAATAAATAGACCTATTGGATGTCCAAACAGCTCTTTTTGCCCTGCGAATGCTGGATTATCTTTCATATTGTTTTGGAATTATAAAGTGTATATAGTGAACTTGCTAAGACAAGGATGTCTATAGAACCATACTTTTGGTAGTGTTTCTAGGTCAGTTATCACTTTTAATATTTGATTAAATAATTAACGAGTAGCTAAAAATAGTCCAATTATCGGGATTGTGTGTAGGTATAGTCAATGAAATCAGTGAAGTTACTGTCTGTAGGTAAAGTTATTATTCTTACTTGACTAAGTTATAGTGCATAGAATAAAAAATAGTTTTATTAAAGTAGTACAAGCGTTTTAGACTAGAATGCAATTATCATTATTTTAGACAACAAGCGACTTTTTGATATACCTGTGTTCGAATGCAGAACATTTTTGCCGAGTATAAAAAATAGGATATGTAAATCAGTTTTTTTGAATGATTAGCTCAGAAGTAATACTAATAATAGTCTGAGGTTTTAATGTAATAATTACGATACATAATTTGTAAAATACTATTTAAATTAAAATATAAATTTTATTAATCATTTATTAACAAAATTTAATTAGATAAAAAACAAGGATAATGTTTTTTCTTAAAACGCGTCATTTCGTTTATTTCTATAATTTATCATATTTACATATAACGGTTAATTATATGTAAGAATATTGGTTGATTTTAAGCCAAAAAAGCTCTATTTTAGTTAGGTTTGACGCTGAGATGCGTTACAAAAAGTGTAATAATGTGTTGTATCGTATCAAATCATATTGTGCTCTGTTTTTAACTATAGATTTTGAGTTAAGTGTGATCATCTTTTTGGCGTGTTTAGGTACACTTTGATCCGTCTTTATAAGTTTCTCGAAAGAGAGACTTTCTATATTATTAAATTAGGGTACTTTAAATCTATATGAAAAGAAGCAACGCATTTAGAATTGCTGTAATAAGCATAATTGTTTTATTGATAATCCTCTTACTTCGGAATTGTAGTGGAGATTCTACTACTGAGCGTGCTGAGAATTTCAAAATAGATCAATCTTACTTATCTATTCCCCCTGAAGCCACTTTTATTGCTGTGTTTAATACACCTGAAATTATGGATGATGTTGGATTTGAGGAACTTAGAAAGACAAACTCATATTTACAAAATCTTCAAGCCTCTTATAACCAAAACCCACCATTTGCTAGAGTATTTAATGATCCTGAAGGTGTAGGAATAGATGTACAAAAAAAATCAGTATTTTATCTTTCGGTAGGAACAGAAGCGGATGAGGTATATACTAATACCATTTTTGCATTAGCAGATTTATCTGCGTTCGAAATTGCGATTTCAAAATCAGGAAAAGGAAAATTTAAGCAAAATGAAAATTTTAAACATCTCGTAATTGACTCTAATTCTTCAGTGGCTTGGAATGATAAATTTGCATCTTTCGTTTCTACTATTTCATCCTATGATAAAATAAAAATATTTAACCGGTGCTTTATAGATAGTAACACTAAATATTTTGATTATAACAATAAGTTTTACGACCATATTTTCAACAACAAATCTGACTTTTCATTCTGGGGAGATTTCACTTCTTATTCAAAAAATCAATTACATGCCTCAGGAAAGCCAGGAGAAATTAATAGCTTTTTATTAAGAGGAAATGTAATCTACGGAGATGCAAATTTTAATGAAGGTGAAATAGATGCCAATATTCGATTTGATTTCAATAAACTAATAAGCCTTGCACAAGATAAATTATTTAAAGATGGTTATGATACTAAAATATTAGAATTGACTCCCGATAAATTTCCCTCATTTCTTTTAAACACGTCATTGAATATTGATGGACTATTCAGTATAATTCTCAATGATATTGATTTAAAATTAGAAGCTAGGAATTCATTGGCCAACTTTGGGCTTACCTTGGATGATCTTTCTAAGGCAATTGAAGGGGATATGTTATTTACAGCTTATCCATCGGAGGAGCCAGGGAAAAGTTCTACTATTTTTGGAGTAAAAATAAAGGACCATGTACATTTCAAAGTACTTTTAGATGTATGGCAAGGGCTCAATAGCATTACATTAGAAGATACTGATCTATACAGAATCAATAAAGGGTCTGTACCATTTTTTCCTATACGTGCTACATATCCTGATAAATTGCAAAGGTTATTGATTAAAGGAGACTATGCATATGTATCGCTTGATAAAAAAGTTATAGATTATATTTATTCTGATACTAAATCGATAGAATTTGACCAACGTCTATTGTTAGATAAAAATGAAAAGGAAATTCTACTCTCTGGATATATTGATAGTCGAATTGAAGAAGTAAATAAAATAACCAAAGACTATAATATTAAGGAAGTAAAATTTAATTATGAAAATGAAAATCTTGAATTAAATTTCAAATTTCAAAATAGTAAGACAAACGCATTAAAGCAAATCTTCACAATGAAGTAAATTATATAGATAATAAAATTCACGTTTCCCAACAAATAATATCATGAAAAACCTATTCAACTTTTTAGAAAGCATCAAACTGACTTATATTATTGGCATTTTATTTGTTTTCTTAGTTTCCGCCTTTTTTTGGAATAGTAATGAAACTTTCGATATTGAGAATATAGAAAGCTACTCCTTCAAAAAAAACGGTAACAATATGGCTACCCAAAATATCAATAACAATTTGTCCATTGATATTTCAAACGGTACATTTAGTTTATTTGATAACAAGTCAAATGAAATTCAATCAAAATATAGTGTTCAGAAAGTAGCTATTAATGATGAGTCGATATACCTCAATTCTAATCCAGAATTCTCTATTGAAGGTAATAAGTTGATTGAAAAGCATAATGATCAACTTAAATTGAATTATACAAATACATCAAAAGGTTTGCGTCAAGATTTTGTTATTGAACAAGGTCCTGAAAAAGATGTCAAATTCAATGTTGAACTATTACTTGAAACTGAAATGCAACCGTATCAAATAGATCAATATTCTATTGGATTGAAGCATGAGATAAATGCTGCGAAAAATTTACAATACAGGGATCTGTTGGTTTACGATGCAAACGGAGAATTTTTGAAATGTGAAATGACATTCGATCAACTAGATTCGGATTCTTACAAAGTTAATCTTTATGCCTTTGCAGATGAAGTTGAATATCCTGTGACAATAGACCCATTAAGTACTTCATCTTCCTCGTTTGAATCTATGGTCGACAGTACTTATACCGGCTTCTCAGTAATTGGAAATTGTGATTTAAACAATGATGGGTATGCGGATGCTGTAGTGAGTTCTTATGGACATGAGGTTGATATGTTGAAATTTGTTGGAAAATTTGATGTATTCTGGGGAGATGAGAACGGTGTGGACTTAGATGGAATTCCAGACTTTACGGAAATTGGCGATACAGCGATAAACAGACCAGGTTACAAAGGTTTAGGTATTGGTCAAAAATTTGGTTTCTCTATAGATAATGCAGGAGATGTTAATAATGATGGAGTTGATGATTTAATCGTAGGTGCACCAGCCATATCAATGATTGATACTACAGGAGGATTAAATGATACCATCCAGGGAATGGGAGGGTTCTATATTTATTATGGAGATTTAACTCCAGAGACTCCTGATTTTGGAGAGAATATGTCTGTATTTTATGGGACTCAAGATACTATGAGTTTAGGTCGTGTTGTTTCTGGAGCTGGTGATATTACGGGAGATGGTATTGATGATGTCATGGTCAGTGCACCAAATTATGATCCTGAGTTAGGTCAAAAGGATTTTGGAGCAGTTTTCATTTATGAAGGACGATCAGAGATGGATGGAGGATTAAATCCTGAATATGTTGATATTATTGTAGGTGAGGTTGAGAATGAAAGATTTGGATCTGCTCTTGCTAGTCTTGGTGATTTGAATGGTGATATGATAGATGATATAATAATTGGAGCTTATAATTATACTTTTGAATTTGATACTGCTATCGGAAAAGTGGAAGTATATTATGGTACTAATGGTGGCACATTTGGTGATCCAGATTTTGAACAAATTGGGGCGCATAAAGAGGCACAGTTTGGTTATTCAGTAGCGGATGGACGCCAATTTGATTCTGAATCTCTTGGGAAAGAGGTACTTATTGGAGCAAATAATTTTAATCCAATGTATTCCCCGGATGTAAATCAAGGAAGAGGAGTTGGTGCTGTGTATGTATATACGCATACAGGAGGTGTACCAATATTAAGTTTAAACACTACACTTTTTAATGATGTTGGAGCAGCTGGATTTGGTACCTCAGTGTCAAGTGCAGGGGATGTGAATGGTGGCATGGAAGATGATGTTATTGTTGGAGCTCCCTTCTATTCACTAAATAATAATAATGAAGGCGCCGTTTATGGATATTACGGTGAAAATTTTGAAGCTGGTGAAGATGATAGTTATGATTGGTGTGCTACCGGAGAAAAAAGTAATGCATTTCTAGGTATTGCTATTGATTTGGCTAGTACAGATTTAGCAATAAACTCCATAATTGCAGGAGCCTATGGATATGGCATACAGAATACGCTATTCCAAGGTGCAGCTTTTGTATATGAAGGTTCTGATTGTGGTTTGAGAAAGTATGAGGAACCGATCTTTCTGAGTTTTCCACAAGATACTATTTTTGTGGATGCGATGCCAGATCAATGTGGAGCGATCGTAGATTTTGATAATCCTGATGTTGGTAAAATTTGTGATTCTGATGAATTATCTTTAACCAGTGGTTTAAGTTCAGGTGATTTTTTTCCAATAGGAATCAATACGGTAAATTTCAGCATAACTTATGATGGTGGTACAGTGGATAGCTCATTTGTTATACTTGTGGAAGATACGCAAAGTCCTATGCCGGTGGGATGTATGTCTGTTATTGAAATTGAATTAGTTGGTGATGCCAGCGAGGCTATGATTTCTTTTACGCCACCAGTTTTTGAAGATAATCATGACTGTTCTGGTAATGAACTGGAAGTGACACGCTTGCAGCCAATGGAAAATATAATTGGTACCATGCAGGGACCTGGTGTTTATCCTTTTGTATACAGTGCAACAGATTCTACAGGGAATATAGGATATTGTACTTTCAGGGTTGTAATTAGAAAAATTGATGATACTGGAAGACAATGCACAAATCAAGAATTAACTTCAGATTTATCAATCGACAAAAACACACTTGGGAATCCATCTTCAGCTCCAAATTTAGAATTCGATTACCCTTGGAATTCTGCGGACCAAGTAGATGGAAATACATTTGGAATTAAAATACTTATTGCTTTATTCGAGGGCATCAGTGGTATAACCTTACCCGGTTTTGTCAAACAAATCATTGGAGAAATAGGAGGAGGCATAGATTTAGCTTTTGTCTCAGTTAGCTTCAATTATTTGCCGTCCATTCAAATTACACCTGGTGTTTTTTATCGTTTGGTGAAAGATGATGCCGCTCCCTTGAATGCAACAATTAATTATCTGGGTGAAGTTTGTTCTTTCAAAGCACCAGACAAATTTTTTGGATGTAGAGACACTATTGGTGTCACAACTTCTTTTATCATAGATGACAATTCTACTTTAGCGGTTACGCCAGCCGGGATTAGACAACAGCTTGGCGGATCTGCAAAGGATTTTATATTTAAATGGGTAATATCCATAGATGTAAGTGCTTGTATAGGAATACCCTTGTGTGTTCCATTTTTTGGTTGTTCTGGTGATTGCCTGGGTTATACAGCCAGTTGGGATGCATCAGTGCCTATAATTAAGCCGGTAGATATATTCCAAGAATTAGGCCTCGGTAATAAAATTGAAATCCCAATTCTCTCTGTCTGTGATGATTTGTTTAGGAATGGTGCTAATCTCGCAGATGCTGTCGGTTGTCTGGTAGGCTTTAATGATGATGTCTTAGATGCAATTAGGTTGTTAGTAGACGCTTCTGGAGTAGATCAACCTATCTCTTATGATGATGCCAGAGATGAAGTTATCTTCGATTTTAACAATCTGCCAGAAATTGGTAACGAAATACCAGAGATGGATTTTAAATTTGGTCGACTCTTAAGTAATGAAATGGGTCCTACTTTTATAAATGGGGACAGATTGACAACCTGTGGAGTGGAAAATCGATTCTTTATAGGAAGATTGGACCTATTTTCTCTATTGTATTATGTCCTACCCGCCGGAACCTCAGACTTACTTTCCTGTGCTGGGATAACATTAGGAACCAAGACAATTGGTCTAGGGGTCCCAGGACCAGCACAAAATGGTGCGTGCGAGGTTTCCGAACTTTTCAGTATAGATGTATTAGATGTCAATGTTAGCCTTAGATCTGATCTAAAAGTTGATTATGAGTTCACTCCTGACGTTGAGGTAGAAGGAATGAGATTTACAACAGGCGATGGTACTGCGGAGGAGAGGGATTTACTTCCATTATTTGCTAAGAGGTCAATGGACACAGAATATCAGCTTGTAGATGAGTTGAACGGTATTCAACTTGATGAAGAAATAAAAATTGTTGTTGCTGATAACTCTACAGATATATTTTATTTAGACAATGAATTCTCTATAAATGGGAAGTTATCAGGAAGAGCTTACAGACAAAACAACTTGGATGTTGATATTAAAGCATTCGAGTTCTTTCCTACGGATTTAGTTCCTTTAACACTTGGACCCCTAGTTAGCATTGATGTCGCTTCAGAACCCGTGGGATCACCCGCAAATATCTATGTGTACGATGAGAACCAAATGTTCGATCCCATTTTTGCCAGTGTGACAATGGTGCCGGATGACTTACCACCGGTGACATTTTGTAGAGATACAACTCTGATATTTGATGAATTTGGTAACGCATTTTTAGGTGACCCTAGTTTATATTTGGATGCAAGTAGCTATGATGAACCAATAGGAGGTACAGGAACGGTTATACCTGTTGATGTATTTCCAGATACACTTTATTGTACTGACTATCCAAGCATTATCGCATCCTTGGTTACTCGTGATGACAATTGTAATTTTGACACCTGCGAATTTACTGTAACACTTTTAGATATAACCCCTCCACAATTAGGATGTGTTGATATCACTGTAGGTATCGGTGAAAATGGTACATATACTATGAATCCTGACGAGGTCATTATTGGTTCAGTTGATAATTGCAATAATATTATTCCTACGATTACACCTTCTACTTTAACATGTGATGATGTAGGGTCGCCAGTAGAAGTAATGATTGTAGTAGAGGATATTGCAGGGAATGTTGATTCATGTGCAGTTATGGTAACGGTAGTCGATACTTTTTTACTGCAAATTGAATGTCCATTCCTGCCACCTTATCCAGTGACGAGAAGTACTTCGACTATAAATTGTAGGTATATACCTGATATGGACGAATTCAGACCTACAGTCGTTGCACCAGATTGTAGTACCATGGTGACTTATGGATTGACTGGAGCCACAACAGGTACAGGTATGAGTAACGTAGGTGGTGTTCCTTTCGAACTTGGTGAAACAACTGTAACATATACAGCAACAGATGCCAGTGGAAACACTACTTCTTGCTCATTTAAGGTGATCATTGAAGATACAGTAGATCCAATTATGAATTGTCCTCTATCTGTAGAAATCAGTACCAATGATGATGGTATGAATGACTACAACTGTACAACAGATTATACTTGGAATCATCCAAATCCATCTGACAATTGTAGTATAATTGCTTATGAATTACTCATAACAAATCCAGATGGAAGCACCGAAACAGAGGATCTCAAAGCGATATACGATTCTTCTATTCTATCTGTTACAAGGAACTTCGATTTAGGAATAACAGAACTGAAATATACAGCTTTAGATACCATGAGTAATATGGTAATGTGCAGTTTTACAGTGAATGTAATTGATGACGAGTCTCCAATGATATTCTGTGAAGACGTAACCGCTACAAATGTATTTACGTTGGAAGGAAATGTGAACATCGAACCGAATGATGTTTCTACAGCTACGATCAATGTGCCTGTCTCAATGTCTATTACAGGATTTTCTATCAGTGAATTCGACGTAACCGCTCCAGTTGTGGGAAATTTATCATTTTCATTGACCAGCCCTCAGGGAACTACTGTAGTCCTTGGCGCAGGAGGAAGTCCATTTGACGGAGAAGATAGTTTTGGGGATTGGATATTGACTATGACGAGTAATAGTATATTTGAATGTGGGGTGCTTACGGATTGGGGACTTGAGATAACAGGTAGTGATAATACCACTATGGGTGAGAGTGTGATAGAACTCGTGACTGATGCCGGTGCGTGTTCTTATACTATCTCAGACACAGGATTTGATCCTACATTTAATGATAATTGTGGTGCAACTGCTGCTCATAATGGGACCACAGGTCCATTCTCTAATACACTTAATGGATACGAACTTCCTCTGGGAGAAACTATTATCGAATGGGTCGTTACCGACCCTGCAGGGAATGCGGATACATGTGAATTAACATTTGTTGTATTGGATAATATAGCACCAACGTTCCTCAACTGTCCTATGCCTGATGTTGTAGAAAATGCAGAATTTGGCGAATGTGGAGCATTTGCAAATATGTCATTGCCAATTGCCCAGGATAATTGTGGGGTGGTTGATGTAGTCCAGGTAGACAATACAGGTCTATCTCCAGGAAGTATATTCCCAGTAGGTACTACAGTCTTAGAATATGAGGCAACAGACGAAGCTGGAAATACGGCTAGATGTAGTGTTAGAGTAATAATTAATGACACGCAGATAGGTACTTTTGCTTGTAGTGATGATGTAGAGCGTGTAAACGATTTATGGGAATGTTCGGCAGTGGTATTAGGAATCCCTCCAGTAGGAATAGAGGATAACTGTATTAACAATGTGTCGATTAATTATCAAATTGAATATCCAGCTGGATCAGGAAATATAGTAGCTGCCGGTGTGGAAGACGCGAGTGGAGAGACTTTTGATCAAGGTACAAGTACAGTTTACTATACTATGTTCAATGAGCCGATATTGTTGATCACAGAAGTAACTCAAGAATTGTTGTCAGCAGAAGGAGGAATGGATGCTAATCCATTCGCTACTTTGACCAATGATGATTATCTAGAAATCACGAATCTTGGTCCAGCAGATTACAACGTAACTGGATTAATTATTGAAAGATTTGGGGCATATTTTAACGATGTCTTCGAAGTACCAAATACGACTATCATACCATCAGGTATGACTCTAGTGTTGCACTTCGGGAATGGAGAAGATGATGCAGCAAATTTATTTTTCAATATGCCATGTGCAATAGATATACCTTCAGATGAGCCTGCTGGATATGTAATAGCCTTTAAGGATAGAGTAATAGATGTTACATCCACTAATGGATATAATCCTATCGGTCAGTCTATATCTGCAACTATAAGCGGAGCAGATTGGACAGGTACAACTGGTGATTCTGAAAATACAGGAGGAATCATAAGAAGATTTAGTTTTGATAATGACGAAGCTGCCGATTGGCAAATAGCGGAAAACTGTAATGCATTGACTATAGGAATGGTCAATCCGGAAGTGCAAACTTATACATCTAATGGAAGTATAACCGCTTTACAATCGATTCAACCAGAAATAGTTGAGTGTAGCTTTAATGTTACAATTAGTGATGTTGAGCCTCCTATGTGTATGGAGAGAATAGATCCAAATACATATGTTGGTCCAGCTGTCACAGCGATTGCTGGCGAGTGTAATCAATCTATCATATCAATACCAGATACTGAGGATTGTATACTTACAGAGATTAATGTATCTATTCAAGGTATGATATCACTGACAGAAAATGCTGTGATAAGTGTGATCAGTCCACAGGGAGATACCTTGATCTTATATGACAGATCGTGTACAGGTTCAGCGACTTTAGATGTCACTTTTGATGACGAAGCAGAAGATGCAGCGAGTACATTATGTGATAGTGCCGATTGGAATGGTAGTGTGCGACCTCAGACAGAGATGCTGATGAAGTTTTATACTTCTAAGCTTGCTGGAGATTGGATATTACTTGTTGATATAGATCCTATGTCTAATGCTATCGCGGATATTACAAGTTGGTCTTTAGAGGCGACTTGTATGACGGACTATGATATGGCCAATGTTGAGATTGAGAATGACCTTGGAGTTTGTGCTGCTGAATTTACTTGGATACATCCATTTACAGTAGACAACTGTCTTGTGTCGTCGATATCAGTGGAGTACTCATCAGATGATTCTGAACTAGAAGTTCCTACTGGATCTATATTGACTGATAATTTCGGAAAAGGAGGATTTGAGGTTACTGAGACATTCTCAGTAGGTATGACTAGAGTTCTATATACATTGACCGATGCTAGCAATAATGAATCTCAATGTGAATTTAATGTAGTTGTGCTAGATACAGAAGATCCTATAATTACATTCTGTCCAAATAATATTCTAGTAGGACTAGAAGGTGGAGAATGTAGTGAGGTGGTCGACTACATCGTAGAAGCAGAGGACAATTGTGAAGTAGCGTCCATTATAGGTACGCCTTCAAGTGGATCATACTTTGATATAGGTACAACTACAGTAGAAGTTATCGTGACTGATCTTGCGGGTAATACTGCTGTATGTACGTTTGATGTAATTGTATTCGAGTTCGATCCAGATAGTAACACTTTCGCTTGTAATAATGCAATCAATATGTCGCTTGACAGTAACTGTGAAGCAGTAATCAATGCAGATGCAATACTAGAAGGTAATGAGTATGGCTGTTACGATAACTACTGTATTACTGTGACAACATTAACTGGTGTACCGCATGATAACTACTTCGATGCTACCGATATCAATGAGACGTTCAATGTGACCGTTTCTGATTGTTCTGGGGATATAGAGTACTCTTGTTGGGGTACTGTGACTATTGAAGAGAAATTTGATCCAGAGATCGAGTGTCCAGTAGATGTTACTATCTTCTGTAACGAAGATCAGGATGAGATTGATTCTCAGACAGGTCTATTGGTAACAGGAGAAGCAGTATTACTGAACTGTGAGCCTGGTGCAGAATTCACTTACGAAGATAATATTACAGACTTTGGCGAATGTTCTAATCCGAGAATGCTCATTACGAGGACTTGGATCGTCATAGACGCTGATGGTAACGAGGCACAATGTAATCAAGAGATCACTATAGCTGCTGTGGATTATGCGAGTATTATCTTCCCAGAAGATTTAGACTTGGATACTGCCCTAGAGTGTGAAGATGTAAGTGCAGACGAGTCTTTACTTACACCAGAGAACACAGGATACCCAACGCTCAATGGACAGAATATTACTGAGGCAGGTTCACTTTGTATGATTAGTAAGAATGTATCAGATGAGATCTATGATATCTGTAATGGTAGTTATGAGATACTCAGAACATGGAAACTGAGAAATATGTGTGAACCATTGTCAGTAACTAATCCACTGACACATACTCAGATAATTAAAGTGCTAGATACAAGTGCGCCTAAGTTTGCAGTATGTCCAAGTGATACGATTATGAGCGTAGCTCCATTGAACTGTGTAGGAAATGGGTTTTTAGCTGTACCTCAGAGTATAAATGACTTATGTGGCGAAGTAGTGTTCGATGCTAATATTTATGGCGGAGGTACTCTAGAGATTACAGGCACTGTAGCAGATAATAATCTAAGTGTATTTGCAAGTAATATGCGTAAGGGCGATCACAGAATAGAATATACTGCAGAAGATGATTGTGGAAATATTAGTGAATGTTCATTCATAGTCACTGTAGTGGATATTACACCACCAGTGGTAGTAGTTAAGCAAAATGTGATTGTAAATCTATCGACTAATGGAGACCCTGATTCTGGAGCGGCTAAATTATTTGTGGGTTCAGTAGATCAAGGTTCATTTGATGGATGTACAGCAGTAAGAGTAGAAATCAGAAGAGAATCTGATAACTGTGGCATATCTGGGAATACTACATTTAACGCTGATGGGCATCCGACCGATGGGTCGCCTAATCCTAATGCAGCTAATTACGATTCAGATGATGGACAATCTGTTATGTTCTGTTGTGAGGATATTCCTGACGGTGAAGTAGAAGCCGTTGTGAAAGTAATTGTAAGAGTATGGGATGATGGTAACGATACAGGATTCTTCGGTGATGGAGTGGATCTTAATGGTGACGGCGATACACTAGATCCAGGAGAGTATGACAACTATAACGAAAGTTGGGTAGACGTAACAGTAGAGCAGAAAGATGTTCCTTCATTAGCATGTCCTTCTGACATAACTTTGGCATGTGATATGGATTATACTGATCCTAATCTAAGAGGAACAGCGATCTCGTCTTCATTATGTGGATCGGTAATGATTGATGTTACATATACACCACAACTTAATGCATGCGGACTTGGATTTGTTATAGCTACGTATTCAGTAGCTAGTACGCCAAGTGTAACTTGTAGTCAGCGAATTACTTTAGAGAATCCTTATCCAACATTCGCTGAGAATAGTATAAAATATCCTAGAGATCTACCTACTAGTCCAACTGGACAGCTTTCATGTCAAGATGATATACCTTTTGACGAACCGACCTGGACAGCTGGGCCGTGTGACTTCATTGGATATACAGAAGAGGTAGATACTTTCTTCTTTGAGTTAGATCCTGACACAGGATTGCCTGTAGATGAATGTTTCAACATCGTGAGATCATTCACAGTAATTGATTGGTGTGTTTACGACGCGACTAATGGAGAAGAAGGAACATACTTCGGATCACAAACTATTACGATCACTGATAATGAAGCGCCAGTTCTTTTAGAATGTGAACCAACGATGTATGAAGTTGATGCTGATTGTGTACGAACAAGCACAGATTTAACTAACATGGCAGAAGACAATGGAGATTGTGCAAGTGATTGGTTGAAGTGGCAAGTATTTGTTGATACTTGGGCAGATGGTGTCGTAGATTATGAGTATAGCTCATTTTTAGCAACTAACACTAACTTCAACACAGATTCTAATAATAACGGTGTTGTCGATAAATTCTTGGCGCCAACTATGAGTGGTGAGCAAGTATCAGTCACAGTTTCTGAAGTATTAGAAGCAAGTTCGTTTAATCATATAGTAACTTGGAAGGTGACTGACGGTTGTGGAAACGTAGCATCATGTGAAACTACATTCATGGTAGTGGATAAGAAAGCTCCGACACCAAATTGTGTCAATCTGAGTAGTGCACCTATGCCATCTACGAATACTGTAGAACTATGGGCAATTGATTATGACTTAGGAGCAACTGATAACTGTACAGCACAAGAGAATCTAAGATTTACATTCTCAAATACATCACCAGAGAACGATCCTAACTATGATCCAGCTCAGAGAAGTAGTGCTATGACGTTTACGGCTCCTGAAGATTGTGGATTACAACCAATAGATGTATATGTATGGGATGAAGCTGGAAACGTTGACTTCTGTACTGTGACACTGTTATTATCTGGAGAGGGATGTCCTGATAGTGGAAATAGAGTTATAGCTGGTACATCGGTTACAGAAGCTGGAAACGGAGTTTCTGAGGCACAAGTAATCTTAGAGGCAGAAATAGCAGAATATCCGCTGACACAGATGACGACAGAGGAAGGAGGATTTGCATTTACAGAAAATCCTGACGCGATTGATTATAGTCTACGTGTTCAGAAAAACGATAACCACACCAATGGAGTGAGTACACTTGATCTTGTATTGATCCAGAGACATGTTGTCGGTTTCCAAGAGTTCGATAGTCCATACAAAGTTATCGCATCAGATATCTCGAATGATGAAAATGTGAGTGCTATAGATATAGTAGAATTACGTAAAGTAATTCTAGGAATACAAGATGAGTTTAGTAATAATACTTCTTGGAGATTTATAGATGCTACACAACAGTTCTCAGATATCGGAGATCCGTTCCCAATTGACGAAGAGCGTGATATTGACAACCTTTCTAATGAGATGCTCAATGAGGACTTCATAGCTATTAAAATTGGTGATGTAAATGCATCAGCTACATTCAACGTAACTGGAGCTATAGCAGAAGTGAGAAATAGAGAAAATCTCAAATTCGAATACGAAGATAGATTTGTGAAAGCTGGAGAATTAGTTTCCATAACATTGAATAGTACAGAGTTTAAGGATATCTCAGGATTCCAGTTGACAATGGAGTTTGATGGCCTTTCATATAGTGGGGTAGAGTCTAAATCTATAGATGTTGCAGAGTATAATGTTGGACAGATTAAGTCTGATATCATCACTATGTCTTGGAGTAATACTACTATGAAAACTACAGCTACAGATGAGTTATTCGTAATCAATGTAATTGCAGAAGAAGGTGGATACTTATCAGATATGATTAAGATTAGTGATAGTGTTATATCTACTGAAATCTATCAAGGAACGACATACAATATCAAGGGTATCGAATTGGATGTGAGATCCGATAGATTATTAGTAGAGCAGATAGAGTTATTGCAAAACGAACCGAATCCGTTTAAGGGTAAGACTACAATAGCATTCTACTTACCTACTAAGTCTGCGATTACTCTGACCATTACAGATGTAAGTGGCAAGTTGTTAAAAATTATAGAAGGTGAATACGAAGTTGGAAATAATGGTGTCGTATTACTCTCATCAGAACTTGGTGTATCCGGAGTGTTATTCTATACTCTCGAGACTGAAGGATTCAGCGAGACTAAAAAAATGATTTTGATCGATTAATATTTGGTTTTTTTTAAAAAATTAAATGACGGCAAGACGTAGGTTCTTGTCGTCATTTTTTGTTAATACTGGTATTATAGTTTTGAGGAATGTCTATTCTTGATGTTTTACCATTTCATATATTTCTTTAAAATTTAACTTTATATCGATTACCATATTTGTAATAGTAGATCTGCAGGAAATTACGATGTATAAGGAATGGTGATGTTAGCCTTATGATGTAAGCCGCTAGACATATTTAAAAAAAATATTATTCGATTATGATAATAAGATCAGAGTGAATGCGTTATAGAATTGTCGAATAAGTAATTATTCCTTTCTAGTACGAACAGAGCTCGATAAACTTACTTAATATACCAGTATACTTATTCAGAGTATAGATTTTTTGTGATAGGCTTTTTTATTTTTAAACATTAAAAATTTCACTTCCTATGATTTCAGCAAATAAATTAGAAGATAATATCCTTCAATATACTATAGATGGAGAAGTAAATGATAATGACATTGACGTATTCAATACTATACTTAGAGCCATGTCAAGTAGGCAAAAGTCTATATTGCTTATCGGTGAAATTAGGAATATGACTAATATTGATGCTATTAAAAATTATTTACGAAACAATGGGGTATCAAAAGCCATGACAAAGAAGCTCAAAAAATATGTGTTGATTTGTGACGCAGAAGTTCAAGAATTTTTCAGATCAATGAATACACTCTACTTTAAGAATATTCAGATTGAGTTTTTTCGATTGGATCAAAGAGAATTGGCTTTGGCGGCAGTACGTACTTGATTTTTCAACATATTTAGATAATTAAATAAGAGGACATATTTAGATAATTCAATTTGTCCTCTTATTATCAAAATTCCCCCGCAACGGAAGTCACGAAGGGAATCTATTTTATATTTGCTAAACAAGCTAAACAGCTTTCTTTATAAAGGCTCAATCTCAATTAAAATGCCATCAGCATTCTAAATGCCTCTACTCTCTTGTCTATCTGCTCTTGATCTAACTTCTTCAGTCTATCGATAGAGAACTCTTCTACACAAAATGAAGCCATTGCAGATCCGTAAACAATTGCCTTTTTCATATTGTCAAAAGATATATCGTCAGTCTTTGCTAAGTATCCCATAAATCCTCCGGCAAATGTATCTCCAGCTCCTGTAGGGTCAAATACTTGCGCAAGTGGCATAGCAGGTGCATAGAACATATTACCTTCACTAAACAATAAACATCCATGCTCACCTTTCTTGATTACTAAGTATTTCGGTCCCATTTTATGTATTGCAACAGCAGCATTTACTAAAGAATATTCTCCAGTTAGCATACGCGCTTCTTCGTCATTGATAGTAAGTATATCTACTCTTGCAATAGCTTTTTTTAGGCTGTCAAGTGCAATATCTATCCAGAAATTCATTGTATCCATCACTACTAGCTTTTGTGAGCCATCTAGTTGATCTAATACAGAGTTTTGGATATCTGGCGTTAGATTACCCAGCATTACATACTTTGATGACTTGTAGCTCTCCGGAAGCTGAGGATCGAAATCTTCTAGTACATTAAGGTCAGTAACTAGAGTATCACGCTGATTCATGTCTTCGTGGTACTTTCCTGCCCAAAAGAAAGTCTTACCATCAGATTTGATCTGAAGACCTTCCATATTAACACCTTTATCTTCTAAGGCTTTAATTTCTTCTTGTGGGAAGTCACCACCTACGATAGCGGATAGATTGATATTGTTAGTAAAGTATGATGCCGCGTGGCTGATATATGTGCATGATCCGCCGATTACCATGTCAGCTTTGCCATGTGGTGTCTCGATTGTGTCAAATGCTAATGTTCCGATTGTAAGTAAGCTCATTGTGTATATAAAGTTGTTATTATTCGAAAATTGATCGCGAAGATAGGGATTTCTATCAAGTTTGCGATATCGAATTGGACTGATCGTAGTATGATGAATATTCTAGAATTATTACACTATTTATAAGGTCAAGAACTAAAAGAATGAAGTTCTATTAATTTACTATTAAAGTTGAAATTAGTTGAATGTAAATTTTAAAACAAAGCAACATCCAATAGCAGAATGTCGCTTACAATTAATTAGTCTAATTTTTATTTTGGTACTATTTCTCTTCTAGTGAGCAATAGATTAGTGGGAGTTATTTTTTAAGAAGTAATCTCTAGATTTAGCAATGTAAATATCAATTTCACTCGCTCGTAATTTTTGTCTAATTACTGAACAGTTACGTTTTCTATTCATTTTTCTAAATATAAATCATCTCCCAAATACAGTAATTAAGGCCTTCTTTTTCGACCTATTCTTAGTATCATACCATAAGATAATATTCTTGATTATT
>Ga0233396_1000431_pt1 | contig 20558 bp, 22 predicted proteins | sample 32DmetaG_FD_183169 | JGI IMG/M metagenome (GOLD analysis project Ga0233396, IMG submission 183169) | Seawater microbial communities from Monterey Bay, California, United States - 32D | ecosystem: Environmental > Aquatic > Marine > Coastal | place: USA: California | collected 2016-10-19 | reverse complement strand
CAATACTATAACAAGTAGTATTATTAATATTATGTATTCTAGCGTAAATGGTAGGATTATCAGAGGTATTTACTCGATAAGGATTCGCAATAATAGCAGCAGTGTTATTGGCTTCTGCATCTGCAAGAGCATCAAAATATAGTACTTCAAAGTCTGTAAGGTCTGGATTTAAAATTGGATCTAAGCTGTTTAATATTTCAGGGGTTTGATCTGCAATTAAATCAAAATCAACAAAACCAGATCTGTCTTCATCACAACGTTGAATATCTGGTGGGATAGTTGTACTAATTGGCACAGTATAAAAAGTAATCATGACTTCATCTTCGTCTGAATTACCTAAATCATCAATAACTTCAACCTTATAAATACCCGATTGATTATTGTTAATAATAAGTATGGGATCAACTTCTCCTATAATCTCTTCAAAACCTGATCCCGTATCTAAAAACCATTTATATCCAGTAATGTTATCAGAGGAGGAAGTACCATCAAGAGTAATAGTAGTACCTTCACAAACCTCTTGATCTGGTCCTAATTCTCCTGCAACAATACTACAATCAGTAGTTCCAACTCCAACACCACCTGGATTTGTCTCATTCATTCTTATAAAACCACTTCCACCATTATAGTTGGTAATTAAAATTAGATAATATTCTCCATTTTGAGCATTAGTTATATTTAATTCTTCAACAAAATTTGGAGAATAACTACAATCTATTTCACTAGTATTATTTAATAATCCATAATTACCACCTTGAATATCTTGAAGTCTATTTTCACGAAATGGCCCCCATGCAATAAAGTCAACATCCAATCCATCACCATTAAAATCTGCTTGGCTATTTTGTTCTATTCGAAGAGTTAAAACACCTGGCTCATCAATTTTAATGTAAAACCATGATGGATTTGGTTGTGAATCAAGGCAACCATAATCTGGACCTATTTCAGCAGAACTATCGTCTGAGGTATTGCTAAATAAAATTCCTGTATCTGAACAAAATGGATCTGCTTCAGGAATTGTGGTGTTTTGACTTTTTAGAATGCAGGTATAAAAAATCAGAAGAAATAGAAGGCTTAATTTTCTAGTCATTTTCTATACCTTTTGTTTGTTTCTAAGACTTTTTTAAGTTTTTTATAATTTGTATACTGTTCTCGAGATAGTATTTTAAAAATTTCTAGTGATTCTAACTTAACTAATTTATTAATTTCAAAACTAGATGCTTTTGAATTGATTAGTTTGGTTATTTCTGGATTATAGGTTAGTAGGATTGTTTTTATTTTTTTGGATTGTTCTTTACTTAAATTGAGTTCTTTTTGATACTTTTTAAGTACGGTAGTAATCTTTTTTTTAGGATAAGTACTTTGTGCATAATTGCTGCCTTGCAAGCATAAGAAAAAAACAAAAAAAAGGCCTATTTTTTTTATCATAGGTTCATAGAAATTTAATTTTCAACAATATATAATAAATATTAATTTAAGGTCTATGAAATTAATTAATTTTTAGAAAAATTAACACTTGGGCTACTTATAAATCTCTCTTTTTTAGCATAGCATAAGATCCATAAATAAAAATACAAGTCCATGCTACAACTATTATAACATTTAAAAATTCAACATCATAACTTTTATTTATTTGTTCTCCTACAGAACTAGCTACAGATCTTACGGCTCCTAATCTTGAAAAAGGTTCTTTAATTAAATTTGACATGGCTTCAAAAGGTAAAAACCTCATTACCTCATTAACGCTTTCTGAAACAGACTCAGAACCTCTAAAAACATAAAACAAGAAACCTTTAAAAATACTTTCTAGAATAAGCCATACAAACATAGCTCCAACTGCAAAAGCAGATCTTTTTACCAAAAAACCAAAGAAAAGCCCAAAAGAAAAAAACCCAACTAGCTTAATGAAAAAACCTATTAAGTAATCAAGACCTGTTGTGATAATGGTAAATTCGTTATAATCTGAATATATAAATCCTAATACTAATGAGACTATAAAGACAAAAAGTGTTGATATAGCTGCTAAAGCAATAACGGTGTAAAATTTAGATAAGATAAATTCTTTCTTACTCAAACCATCTATTAAATTTTGTTTAAGTGTTTTGTAACTATATTCATTAGAAATCATTGAAACAATAACTAATAACAAGAAAAACTTGAAAATAGAGGCCATGTAGGTATTAAAATGCCAGATGTAAGGAAAATTAAATATACCCATATCAGCTAAATGAAATTTAATAACACCAATATCAAATTTAATAGCAGCAACCAAGGCAATTGAAGTTAGTAGAGCAAAATAAATTAGGGTTAAAATTTTACTAGCACTATTGTACTTAAATTTATGAAATTCTATAGCAAGTAATCTTAACATATTAAAGTTTTATATTTTATTAGTATTAGTTAAATCAAGAAACTGTTGCTCTAAACTTGGTTTTCTTTTCACCAAATGAGAGACTGTTATTCCATTATCAAATAAATACGTGTTTATCTCAGAGGCCTCCATCTGTTGTGTTAAATGAGCAATAATGAGATCACCTTCTTCTTTAATATCTCCTATGCTACTGTTTTTATTTAAAGTGGAAATTAATTTATTTTTAGGTTCTTTTGTATTGAGTTCAAATAAACCATAAGAGATGCTCATTTCGTTAACTCTACCACTATATAGTTTTAAACCTTCTCTAATGATCACCACATGACTACACACTTTTTCAACTTCATCTAAAAGATGAGAGGCTAGTAAAATGGTAGTACCGTTTTTTGCTATTTTCTGAATAATTTCTCTGATTTCATGAATCCCTTGAGGATCTAAACCATTTGTTGGTTCATCTAGTATTAGAATTTCAGGATTATTTAAAAGAGCAGAAGCAATAGCTAATCTTTGTTTCATTCCAAGAGAATAGGTTCTGAATTTACTATTTCTTCTCTCAAAGAGATTAACAATTTTTAGTTTTTCTTCTATATTTTCTGTTGCTATGTCTTTTATTTTACAAATCAAAGATAAATTTTGAATTGCAGTCATATAAGGATAAAAGTTTGGCCTTTCAATAATAGCACCAACTTTTTTTAGAGCTTCATGTGTTGAGAGATTTCCATCAAACCAGCTAAATTCCCCTGAGGTTTTATTAACTACATTCAAAATTATTCCCAATGTGGTAGATTTTCCGCTACCATTAGGGCCTAAAATACCATAGACATTACCCTTTTGTATGTCAAAAGATAAATTATTTACTGCATGTACTCGACCAAATTTTTTGTCAAGATTTTTGATAGATAAAATTGTTTCCAATACCTTAATCTGTTAAATTTATAGATAAGACGAGTGTGTTTTTAATATGTTACAAGTAGTGTAACTAAATTTTTTATTAATGAAAATAAAGATCTTTAAAGAAACCACTTTTTAATACTGATCAAAATCTATATCATCAAGACTTTCAAATTCATCTTTAAATTCATCGTCATATTCGTCATTGAAAGCATTGTCTGATTTTTCAGCTATAAATTCTTTTTCAGGAGCTTCATTAGGGATTTCTCCCACAGATAAAATGGTTTTTGGAAGATCTTTTTGAGATGTTGTTGTTACATTTATGGTTTCCACATAAAATGTCCACATTTTTAAAAAATCATATACATAAATCAATTTATCTCCTACATTTGGAATTATTTCATTGATAAAAGAATTTTGCATCGAATTTCCCACTCCAGCTTCAGACATATCAAACAAAGGAATTTCCTCTCCTTCATTCCATTCATTGTCAGTTCTGTAAAAAGAGGCCATTTCAAAACCTTCGAAATTGAAAGATTTAGTTATGGTTTGATGTAGCATTTCTAAATTTATATCATTGTCAACCAAAATGGTTCTAATTATATCTTCTTCAGAATCTAAAACAACTCTAATTTTATACATGTTTTTTACAGTTTTTATAAAGCAAAATTACAATATTTTATATGTATTTTTGTGTGACAAACAAAATAGCATGGATAAAAGTAAAATTTTAAGTGTTTTCAATAATACTTCTAAAAACACCCTAATGGAAACTCTTGATATTGAGTATATTGATGTAGGAGAAGATTATTTAACCGCTAAAATGCCTATATCTTTAAAAGTTCATCAACCTTATGGTCAATTGCACGGTGGAGCTACTGCAGCTTTGGCTGAATCTGTTGGTAGTGCAGCTTCAAACTTTTTTATCGATCAAGAAAAACAAATAGTTAATGGAATAGAACTTACCATTAATCATTTAAAAAGCAAAAGAGAAGGGGTGGTATATGCTACTGCTACTAATATCCATAAAGGAAGATCTACACATTTATGGGAGGTTAGGATAGTTGATGAGCAAGATCAATTAATTTCTGTTTGTAAAATGACAAATATAATCCTCGACAAAAAATAAAATTATAATTTAAAATATTTCGTTTGAGTTTAATTTTTGATAAAATTTCAGCTTCATATCATCAAAGCCTTCCATTTGTTTGTTTTAAAAAGCCCAAAGCGTCAAAGTTAAAAGCTTATTTTGGTGAAAATAATTCATTGAGTTACTCAGCATCATTTAAAGATGAGGGCTTCTTGTTTGCTCCTTTTAATAACGAAAAAGCATCAATTATATTCTTTAAAGATGAATTCCAAGTCATTGAAGAACCCTATGTTGAGAGTACTGTAAATTTTTCAAAGAAAAAGTTTGACACCCATCTAAACGATAAAAAAAATCATTTAGAGTTAGTCTCGTCAGGTATAGATGCAATCAAAAAGAATTCATTTAAAAAAGTTGTGCTTTCCAGAAAAGAAAATATAAAACTAACTTCATTTAATTTGATAGAAGTTTTTGAAAGATTACTCCAAAAACACAATAATGCTTTTGTTTATGTATGGTTTCATCCTAAGGTTGGTTTATGGATGGGGGCTACCCCGGAAAGGCTTGTTACCATAAAAAATAGAGAGTTTCATACTACAGCATTGGCAAGTACTCAAAGTTATAATGGAGATTTAAAACCTTTGTGGGGTGCCAAAGAAAAAAAAGAGCATCAATATGTTATAGATTATATTGTTTCGCAAATAAAGGACCAGGAAAATGGTATTATATTAAAAAACTTTTCTGTTTCAGAGACCTACACAATAAAGGCCGGTAATTTACTTCACCTGAAAGCTGATATAAGAGGCGAAATTGAAATTTTTGAGTTAAAAAAATTATTAAATACTTTGCATCCTACTCCAGCAGTCTGTGGATTACCTAAAGATGCTGCAAAATCTTTCATATTACAAAATGAAAAGTATGATAGATCTTTTTACACTGGATTTCTAGGTGAGATTAATAATAATTTAGAAACTGAACTATTTGTGAATTTGCGTTGTGTTGAAATTGAGGGAGGTCTTGCGAAAATTTATGTAGGTGGAGGAATAACTGAAGATAGTATTCCTGAAAAAGAATGGATTGAAACTCAATTAAAAACGAATACTATTAAAAGTGTATTGTAAAAAAAGCCATCAATATTTAAATTGACAGCTTTTAAAATTGAATTTGAATGTTATTTATTAAATATCGTCAAAACTTACATCTGTAAAACTTTCGGTAGTTTTTTCTTCGTTGTTTGTTTGATCTTCCTCTTTTTTATAGTCTTTTTGATGACGTTCGCTAATTACTTCAGATCCTTTTTCATTCAGAATATAGTCTGTGGCTTTTGCAAGCATTTCTCTGAAATCACTAAAATCCTCTTTATATAAATAGATTTTATGTTTTTGATAATGAAAAGAACCATCATCATGAGTGAATTTTTTACTTTCTGTTACTGTTAAGTAATAGTCTTCTGCTTTAGTAGCTCTGACATCAAAAAAGTAAGTTCTTCTTCCTGCTCTTAATACTTGTGAAAATATTTCTTCTTGCTCAACTCTTTCACCCATAACCTTAAAATTTGTTTTTTTGTTTAAAATTTCAAGAACAAATCTAATAAAATATTTCACTTGGCAAAATATACTATTGGTTTTCTTTTTCTAAAAGTTGTTGTTCAAATAATTCTTTATAGTAACCTTTTTCATTTATCAGTTGATTATGAGTTCCTTGCTGAATAATCTCTCCATCATCTAAAATGATAATTTTGTCAGCATTTTTTACTGAAGAGACTCTGTGACTTATAATAAATGTTGTTTTGTCTTTAGAAACACTTTCTAAATTTGCCAATATTTTTTCTTCTGTTTCTGTATCAACTGCAGAAAGACAATCATCAAAAACTAGTATTTCAGGATTTTTTATGATAGCTCTAGCAATTGAAACTCGTTGTTTTTGACCTCCTGATAAAGTTACACCTCTTTCTCCAAGAATTGTGTCGTATTTGTCTTTGAATTCCTCAATATTTTGATGAACAACTGCTTTTCTTGCTGCGGCTATAATTTCCTGTTTAGTTGCTTTTTCAAATCCAAATTTGATATTATTTGATATTGAATCAGAAAAAAGAAATGGGTCTTGTGGAACAAAACCTATTCCATTTCGCAAATCATTCAAATTGACGTCTTTTATAGGTGTATTGTCAACATTAATTACACCTTCAGTGACATCATAAAGTCTGCTTACTAAATTTACAATGGTAGATTTTCCAGATCCAGTCTTACCTAAAATAGCTATAGTTTCACCTTTTTTAATAGAAAAATTAATGTTTTTTAGCGCCTTTATTTTTGTGTCATCATAGGTGAGTGAAACATTTTTGAATTCGATGTCTCCTTCTAATTTGAAAGATTTAGTGGTGTTATTTTGTATCTCCGGAACTTCTTCAAGGAATTCATTAATTCTTTTTTGAGAGGCTTCTGCTTGTTGAACCATAGAAGTTACCCAGCCCACTACTGCAACTGGCCAAGTTAACATATTAACATATAGGATGAATTCTGCAATAACCCCAATAGGTATTTCTCCGTTTATATATTGTTTTCCACCAATATAAATAACAGTTAAATTACTTATCCCAATTAATAAAATCATTAAAGGAAAAAATAATGCTTGAACTTTATATAAACTTATGTTTTTCTCTTTACTCTTATCTGCCAGTTTATCAAATCCGTCTATAACCATTGGCTCTATACCATATGATTTAACGACATTTACACCGGATAAAAACTCTTGATTATATGTTGTTAATCTTGAAAGATATTCTTGCACTATTGTACTTCTTTTATTGATGATTTTGCTAATGTAAAATATTGAAATTGATAAAATAGGAAAGGGAATAAGCGTATACAAGGTTAAAATAGGGTCTGTTTTAATCATTTGTGTAAAACCTACAATAAACAAAAAAATCATATTCATAGAATACATAATGGCTGGCCCAAAGTACATTCTAACTTTAGATACATCTTCACTAATTCTATTCATTAAATCACCTGTTCTATTTTTTTTATAAAAATTTATTGAAAGTCTTTGATATTGCTCATAGATTTCGTTTTTAAGATCAAACTCAATGAGCCTGGAGGTAACAATAATCATTTGTCGCATTGCGAAAGTTAAAGCTCCTGCTAAAACAGACACACCTACAATAAATAAAATATTCCACAATAATTGTTCTTTTACAATCAATTTGTCTAGAATTTCACCTTTCATATAGCTCTCCACAGAGTTAAGTGATCTTCCAATAATTTTTGGAATTTGAAGCGCCAATATTTTAGATAAAACAGTGATGAAAATACCTAACAAAAGCCTCCATTTATACTTTATAAAATACTTATCTAGATATCTTAAAGATTTCATTAATTTGTTTATTGATGAATTTAATGATTAAATAATGTGTAAAAATGAGGCAATTAATTTGGTGTTGTTTGAAGATATCGTATTTTTGACCATTATATATTAAGAATTATACAAGAATTTACATTTTAAGTATTTGACAACATATGACATCAAAAATTATTGATACTGACTTTTTAAAGAATGATCCTGTATTTGGACAACTATCTTTTGATAGCCATGAACAAATTGTATTTTGTAATGACAAAGATACAGGTTTAAAGGCAATTATTAGCATTCACAATACAGTTTTAGGCCCTGCTTTGGGTGGTACTAGAATGTGGTCTTACAAAAGTGAATGGGATGCTTTAAATGATGTTCTGCGATTGTCCAGAGGAATGACCTACAAGTCTGCAATTACTGGTTTAAACCTTGGTGGTGGGAAAGCAGTTATTATTGGAGATGCAAAAACTCAAAAGAATGATAAATTGATGCTAAAGTTTGGTGAGTTTGTAAATTCTTTGAGTGGAAAATACATCACGGCTGAAGATGTTGGTATGGAAACTAGAGATATGGATGTGATTAGAGAAGTAACCCCATTTGTAACAGGGATTTCTGAAAAAAAAGGTGGTTCAGGAAATCCATCGCCAGTAACTGCCTATGGAGTTTATATGGGTATGAAAGCAGCTGCAAAATATAAGTTCGGATCTGATAATTTAGAGGGTAAAAAGATTCTAGTGCAAGGTGTAGGGCATGTTGGAGAAACCCTAGTTAAATACATTACAGATGAAGGTGCTCAAGTGATCATAAATGATATTAATGAATCCCGTTTAGAGGAGTTATCTTCTAAATACAATACAAATGTTGTTTTAGGGAATGATATTTACAATTTAGATTTAGATATTTATGCTCCCTGTGCTTTAGGAGCTACTATTAATGATCATAGTATTCATCAATTAAATACTAAGATTATTGCAGGCGCTGCTAATAATCAACTAAAGGATGAATTTAAGCATGGCAAAATCCTCAAAGAAAAGGGAATTGCGTACGCTCCGGATTTTTTAATTAATGCAGGTGGGATTATAAATGTTTATGGAGAATTAAAAGGGTATTCTAAGCAGGAAAGTCTAAAGAAAACAGAAAATATTTATAATACTACACTTGAAATATTTAAATATTCAGATAAAGAAAACCTTACTCCACATAGAGCTGCCTTAAATATGGCACAAAAAAGAATAGATAATTACAAAAAAGAGAAAAACTCTTAATACACCTAAAGAAATAATTATATTTTTGCAAAGCGACTGATTTCTATCTTTCGCTTTTTTTTTAAAATAAGTTCTTTAAATGATTAATAGAAGACATATTCGAGTTAAGGTAATGCAATCGGTCTATGCAATGATCAAATCTCATGACGATGATATTGTAAAAGAAGAAAAATTTATAAAATTTAGCATTAAAAAAATGTTTGATTTATATGTTTTACTCCTTAAGCTACTGGTTGAGGTTCAAATGTTAGCTGAGCAAAAACAGGAAATTTCCAAAAAAAAACATTTAGTTACTGATGAGGACCTATCTCCAAATAGGAAATTTGTAGAAAATAAATTAATAAAAAAAATAGCTAACAGTAATTCATTATCTCTTCACATTGAGGCACAAAATCTTAATAATTGGTCTGTTAATGATGAATATGTAAAGATTATTTGGGATAAATTAAGAAAGAGCGCTTTATATGCTAACTATTTGAATTTGAAGGATGATTCCTTTTCTATAGATAAAAACTTTGTGATTGATTTTTTTACAGATATTATTGCTCCAAGTTCACAGCTTTCCGAATATTTTGAGGATGAGAATATTACATGGGTAGATGATATTCCCTTTGTTAATACCTGGGTTGTAAGATCACTAAAAAAACAAAAAGAAACCAGTCCGTTTACCCTAGGGAATCTTTATAAAAATAAAGATGATTCAGATTTTGTATCCGAATTATTCAAAAAAGTGATTTTAAATCATCATACTTTTGAAAGTGATATCAAAATTCACACCCCAAATTGGGAGTCTGATAGAATTGCTGATATGGATATGATTCTTATCAAAATGGGGGCTTGTGAATTTTTAAATTTCCCAATGATTCCAACAAAGGTTACCATTAATGAATATATAGAAATTGCTAAAGATTATTCTTCAGAAAAAAGTAGCTACTTTGTTAATGGCGTATTAGATAAGCTCTCTAGAGAGTTTGAAAAAGACAAAAAACTTGTCAAAGTTGGGCGAGGATTATTATAATTTGTTATTTTTACAGAAATTTAAATATCATTATGAAAAAACTATTTTTACCATTCATTTTATCATTATCAGTTGTAATTATTATTTCTTGTAATAAAGAAAGTGCATCTGTTAAAGTAAAGAAAGAAAACCTTGAGACTGCTAAAAAGAGAGATGTTGAAATCAGTAAAGGGGCAGCAGAAATTAAATTCGATATTACAGAATATGATTTTGGTACTGTAAACGAAGGAGTGATTGTAGAAGCAAAGTATGTAGTTACCAATTCAGGTAAAACAGACTTAATAATATCTAATGTACAGCCATCTTGTGGATGTACAGTTCCTGTATGGCCTAAAGATCCAATAAAGCCAGGAGATTCAGCAGAAGTACTGGCTAATTTCAATACAGCTGGTAAGCCTAATAGACAATCTAAAACACTAACTTTATTTACGAATACTGCTAGAGGAAGAGAAGTACTAAAATTAAAGGGGTCGGTAACTCCTAAGACACCTTCAACATCAAAAAAATGATAATGTTTCAAAATATAATATTACAAGCTTCTCCATCAGAGGGTTTTGGAGGGATGATGTTACCAATGTTAGCCCTTCTTCTTGTTTTCTATCTTTTTATGATATTACCTCAAAACAGAAAACGTAAAAAAGATAAAAAATTTATATCCGAACTTAAAAAGGGATCTAAAGTTGTTACTTCAAGTGGCATTCATGGTAAATTAACTGAAATGAATGAAAAAGATGGAACGGTTACCATTGAAACTGGTGCAGGAAAAATAAAATTTGAACAAGCTGCTATTTCTGTTGAATTAAGCAGGAAGTTTGCTCCCGCTGTTGCAAAGAAATAAGTGCAAATTTTAGAATTTATACTTAAAAGTGAGTTGTCTACAGCTCACTTTTTTTGTGCTTAATTTTGTCTTTGGGCTTAGATTAATTAGCTTGCAAACTAAATATATTGGCTAATGAATCAAAATAATACAGGAATTAATAAAATGTATTATTCATTTATTTTGTTTTTTCTACTTTCAGTTGTTTTTTGGTTTATGACTAAATTATCGAAAGAATACGAAGGAACTATTAAATTTCCGGTTACTTACAGCAACTTACCTGACAATAAATTACTTCAGGAGAATCCTTTAAGTTTTATCGAAATACATGTTAAATCTTCAGGTTTTAAACTAATTTCTGCAAAAATTTCTCCAAATAAACTTGAAATTGATGCCTCCAATATCTATTACAAATCTTTAACTGATTATTATTTATTAATCTCTCAGCAAAAATTAGCAATTCAAAAGCAAATGATAACTGGTATTGAGATAGATCATTTTATAAAGGATTCAATAGCGTTTAATTTGGGATTGTTGAAGACTAAGAAAATCCCTGTTAATTTACTATCTGATCTTAGTTTTGCAGAGGGTTACGAATTAAAGCATGCTATTAGTATAAAACCCGATTCAATATTAATAAAAGGTCCAGAATCTATATTGGATACCATTTCTTCTGTTTCCACAACTCTTTTTCAAAAAAAACAATTAAACTCTTCATTTAAGGAAGCCATTACTATTAAAAATTTTTCTAAGGAGTCAAATATTAGAACTCAACAGGATAAAATTGAAATTTCAGCTATTGTTGAAGAGTTTACTGAGGGTGAAGTAGAGGTTCCCTTAACTTTAATAAATTCTCCGAATAATACCTCAATAAGTACTTTTCCTAAACTTGTTAAAGTTACTTATAAAGTTGCACTTTCTAATTTTAATAAAGTATCGAGCTCAGCTTTTTTAATTGAATGTGATTATAATATTTCTAAAGTTAATAATTTACCTTATTTGATTCCACAGCTAGTTGAAAGTTCATCATTAGTAAGAAATATCAGAATAGCTCCTTTAAAAATTGATTTTATAATTAATAAATAATATGATAATTGGAATCACAGGTGGTATTGGTAGTGGAAAATCCCTAGTAGCCAAAGAATTATGTTCCTTAAATAACACAGTTTACTATCATGCAGATGAAGTTGCTAAAGAGTTAATTAATAATTCTACGGTAATAAAAAATAAAATCATCGAGGTCTTCGGGAGAAAAAGTTATCATGATGAGAAATTAAATCGAAAATATATTGCTGAATTAGTTTTTAAAGATTCATTAATGCTTGGAAAGTTAAACGAGATTATCCATCCTGAGGTAAAAATTCATTTTGCAAATTTTATAAAAAGTCAAAAAAAAAATACACTAATTTTATATGAAAATGCAATTTTATTTGAAACAAATAGTGATTCATTATGTCATATAATCATTTCAATAAATGCTCCAGAGAAACTTAGAATTAAAAGGGTTATAGCAAGAGATAAAGTATCTGAAAACCATGTTAAATCTATTATTAAAAATCAATGGTCAGATGCTAAAAGAAATTTATTATCAAATTATTTCATAAAAAATATTGATAAAGATGAAACAATGTTAAAAATTAAAAATATATTTAATATTTTAACACAAAATCAATTTTATTTTTAATAAAACTCCCATTTTTTGTTAAAATTTACTTAAATACTTAACTTCTTTTGTTAATCAACGTTAAATTAAAACATAAACATGTTATATAACCCTATTTTTGAGTAATGGGTAAAAAAATATTTGTCTTAATAGTAATTTTGATGAGCATTTCTTTAATTGGAATTGTTGCAGTTCAGTTGTATTGGATAAATAATACCATTGAAAGTAAAAATATTCAATTTAGGGGTGATGTAAAAAAAGCTTTGGCTAGGGTATCTGAGCGTTTAGAAGTAAAAGAAGAGGCTGTTTTCTACAATAAAATAGAGAATTTTATCAAAACTAGAAGGTTTTTAAATAAAGCTCAAATTAAAAATTTTTTAATTCAACAAATAGATACTACTAGCAAAAGTCGTTTTTCTTTTGGAACAACTATTATAGAGGAAGATTTCAAAATACCCGTTTTGGATATATTAGAAAAAAATGGTTTTTATGATAATGATTCCATTGTAATCAAAAGACTTACTAAGAAAAGAGATTTTTTTAAAGGGACTTTAATTTCTGGTGATAATGAGTTTAAGACTGTTTTCAATGAAAAACAAATATCAACTATAGATGGTGAAAATTTAGACAGAAAATTGTTATCCGACGTATTTAAGGAATTTTATAAAAAAACATTTCCAATAGAGGAACGAATAAACAATAGAGAGTTAAATGTCATTTTAAATGAAGAGTTAAAGAAAAATAATATTAATATTAATTATAAATATGGAGTATATAATAACGATTTAGCTACAAAACTTAAATCTGGTTACTACACCATTAACCCAGAGAAAAGTCAAAGCTACCCCTTGTTTATTAATAACGAAGGTGTTAGTAATTTTACTCTGTATATAGATTTTCCAAATAAAAACAAACATATCCTATCTGATATTTCATATATTTTACTATTGTCGCTATTTTTCATTTTTATTATTGTTATTGCTTTCTCTAGTTCGCTTTATCAATTAGTGAAACAAAAGAAAATATCTGAAATAAAGACCGATTTTATCAATAACATGACTCATGAGTTTAAGACACCTATAGCCACAATAAATCTTGCATTGGATTCAATAAAAAATCCAAAAATTATAAATGATCAAGATAAAGTTCTTCGTTATATAAAAATGATACGTGATGAAAATAAAAGAATGCATGGTCAAGTAGAAAATGTATTACGAATTTCTAGATTGGAGAAAAATCAAATTGAAATTAATACTGAAGCAACTGATTTACATGATGTAATTGAGGATGCTATTTCGCATGTAAGTCTACTTACATTAGATAAAAAAGGATCAATTACTACTCACCTTGAGGCCATTCAGTCAGAGAGTTTAGTTAACCAGTTTCATATGACTAATGTTTTGGTGAATATTCTAGAAAATGCGTTAAAATATTCCGAAGACCATCCAAAAATTGATGTATTTACTGAAAGCACCAACAAAAACTTGCTGATTAAAATTAAAGATAAAGGAATAGGAATGAGTAAAAATGTTCAAAAACATATTTTTGATAAATTCTATAGAGAACAAAAAGGGAATATTCATGACGTTAAAGGACATGGTTTAGGATTGGCATACGTTAAAGAAATTATTGACATTCACCACGGAACGGTTTTTGTTGATAGTGAAAAAGATAAAGGAAGTACATTCACGGTTAAGTTACCACTAATTTAAAAAAATAAACATGGGAAGTAAAAAGATTTTATTAGTAGAAGATGATCCAAATTTTGGAACAGTATTAAAAGATTATTTAGCATTAAATGATTACAATGTAACTCATGCAAAAGACGGTATTGAGGGTTTAATTATGTTTAAAAACAATGATTTTGATCTTTGTATTTTAGATGTAATGATGCCCCGAAAGGATGGTTTTTCTCTTGCACAAGACATTCGATCTAAAAATAAAGAAATACCAATAATATTTTTAACTGCAAAAACACTTAAAGAAGATGTTTTGAGGGGGTATCAAGTAGGGGCAGATGATTATTTAAATAAACCATTTGATTCAGAGGTTCTTCTTTTTAAAATTAAAGCAATCTTACAAAGAAAAGAATCAGATACAGCACCTGAAAACGAACAATTTGAATTTAATATTGGAGGTTTCTTTTTTAACTCCAAGTTACGTCACCTTTCTGTTGGAGAAAACGAACCTCAAAAATTATCACCAAAAGAAAGTAAATTATTACGTATGCTAGCATTACACAAAAATGATCTAATGCCAAGAGAGTTGGCATTAACAAAAATTTGGAGGGATGACAACTACTTTACTTCAAGAAGTATGGATGTGTATATAGCAAAACTTAGAAAATATTTAAAAGATGATGCTTCTGTAGAAATTTTAAATATTCATGGTGAAGGTTTTAGATTAGTGGATAAAAATTAAATTTAATATTAGATTTTTTTAAAAAATTTTTATGGCATTTTTTGTTAGAATTTATGAGGAAAACCCCAATTCTAAAGAAATTAACAAAGTGGTAGATGTTTTAAAAAAAGGAGGTCTTATTATTTATCCTACAGATACAATTTATGGTCTTGGTTGTGACATCACAAATGTAAAGGCTGTAGAAAAGATTGCAAGGATAAAAGGAATTAAGGCAGATAAAGCTAATTTTTCATTCATTTGCAATGATCTAAGTCATCTTTCCGATTATGTAAAGCAAATAGACACTCCAACATACAAACTACTAAAAAGGGCTTTACCTGGCCCTTATACCTTTATACTTGAAGGGAGTAAATCATTACCTAAAGTTTTTAAAAAGAAAAAAACTGTTGGAATTAGAATTCCTGATAATGCTATAGCAAGAGCCATAGTTGAAGAATTGGGAAACCCAATCATATCAATGTCTATCCATGATGAAGATGATGTGTTAGAATATACTACTGATCCAGAATTAATTTTTGAAAAATGGCAACATTTGGTGGATGGAGTTATAGATGGTGGTTTTGGAGACAATCATGCTTCAACAATTATAGATCTTACAGAGGCTGAACCTACAGTAATACGAGAGGGAAGGGGTAGTTTAGATATCTTATAATCTTCTATCGAAGATTTTTAAATTTTTTTCTTCTTAAAATAAAATATTGCCAAACAACACTAGTATGAAGGTTATAGTTATGCTTTTTTTGTAGTCTCTTTCTTTTCTGCAAAAATGTATAAAAATTTTTGTAGACACTCAGATGAGCTCTAAGAATAGCCCATGTATGTATGGGTCTAAGCTCTATTAAAAACTTAAGCCCTGCAACACCATCTAGTACTAAACGTGAAAAAACTACAAATAAAAACCATTGTTTCGGTACATTTTTAATAACATTAAGTAAGCTGTTTCTAAAGTTTAAAAATGTTTTTTGAGGATTGGTTTCTTGAAGTGTAGCCCCTCCAACATGATATACAGAAGAATTTCCAACATATTTTATATCATAACCTTCGTTTTGTGCTCGCCAACATAAATCTACTTCTTCTTGGTGTGCAAAATAATCCTCATCAAATCCATTTAAAAGATGATATACCTCAGATTTTATAAAAAAACAAGCACCTGATGCCCAAAAGATTTCTGTTGTATCATTATATTGTTTCGTGTCTTTTTCCAAATCATTAAATACACGTCCCCTACAATACGGATAACCATATAAATCTATGAAACCACCACCAGCACCAGCATACTCAAAAGTGTCTTTCTTCTTATAATCAAGTATTTTTGGTTGAATTATAGCAGTATTTTTCTCTTTCTTAAAAACCTCTAAGACAGGAGGGATCCAATTTTTAGATACTTCAATATCAGAATTTATCAAACAATAAATTTTAGCATCAATATTTTTTAAAGCATCATTATACCCTTTTGCATATCCACCATTACTGGTATTTTCTACAATATGTACTGAAGGAAAAAATTCTTTTATGTAAGCTATAGAATTATCTGTACTAGCGTTATCTGCCACATAGATGTCAGCTAATTCCGAACTAAAATTAACGATAGAGGGTAAAAATTGCTCTAATAATTTTTTACCATTCCAATTTAATATGACTATTGCTGTTTTCAAGTTTACAAATCTAGTACATCTAAATCGTTCTTGTTGCTAAATAGATGCTAAAAATTAGTAGCTAGGAAAATCTTCTAAAAAAATATAAGTTTTATTGTTTTTATCTATTTGACAGATATAATGAGCTAATCCATTGGTTACCATTAAATAATTTGAATTAGCAGTGAGATTATATCGTGCAATTTGGTCGAAAGTAGTCTGGGTTATTTTTATATTTGGTGCTTTACATTCAATTAATATTTCAGGAGTACCTTGTTTATTATATACTACAATATCAGTTCTTTTTACTCTTTTGTTTATTTTGATTTGTTTTTCAACTGCAATTAAAGAAATGGGGTAGCTTTTTTCTTTAAGCAAGAAATGAACTACATGCTGTCTCACCCATTCTTCAGGTGTTAAAATCACATATTTTTTTCTGATAATATCAAAAATAAGTGTCTTATTTTCGCTAGATTTGAGTTTAAATGCATAGGATGGAAAATTCAGTTCTTGCATGGGGTTAAATGTAGTAAAAACTAGGTTAATAGTTTATACATTTCAGAAGTAGGTATGATATGAATCAAATAAATCAAATAGTTTCTGATATTAATAATGGAGTAGTGAAGCCTATTTATTTTTTAATGGGTGAAGAATCCTATTACATAGATAAGATTTCTGATTTTATAGAAGAAAATATTTTAAAAGAAGAAGAAAAAGGCTTCAATCAAACAGTAATGTATGGTAGAGATGTTTCTGTTGAAGATATCATAGGAGCTGCCAAGCGTTTTCCAATGATGGCTGAAAAGCAAGTGATTATTGTAAAAGAAGCTCAAGATTTAAGTAGAACTATAGAAAAATTAGCTTCTTATGCTAGCAACCCTCAACCCTCTACTGTTTTGGTAATTAATTATAAGTATAAGAAACTTGACAGAAGGAAAGCTTTGTTCAAAGCTATTCATAAGATAGGGTTGGTATTTGAAAGCAAACGCTTATATGATAATCAAGTTGCAGATTGGATAAGAAGAGTGCTCGGGGGTAAAAATTATCAAGTAGAACCTAAGGCAGCTCAAATGTTAGTAGATTTTTTAGGAACAGATTTAAGCAAAATTAATAATGAGTTAGAGAAGCTCATTACTATTTTTCCTCAAAATACTATTATTACCCCAGATCACATAGAGGATAACATTGGAATTTCAAAAGACTTCAATAATTTTGAATTGCGAAAAGCTGTAGGAGAGAAAAATATTACAAAAGCCAATCAGATCATTCAGTATTTTGCACAAAACCCTAAGAGTAATCCACTAGTTATGACTATTTCTTTACTAAATAGTTTTTTTACTCAACTCTTAATTTATCATGGATTACAAAATAAATCTAGAGATCATGTAGCTAAATCTTTAGGCGTTAGACCTTTTTTTGTAACAGATTATGTAACTGCTGCCAGGAATTATCCTATGCGTAAGGTAGCTCAAGTTATCTCTATGTTAAGAGACGCTGATGTAAAAAGTAAAGGAGTAGGTGCTAACCAAACTCATAGAGATATTTTAAAAGAATTACTTTTCAAAATTTTACATTAGTACACAAATCAAGTATCTGGAAAATCATGATTCTTTTGTCACAATAAACTGTTCTAAACTAGAATTAAAGTTAACAATTTCAGATGAAAATAAATGATCAAAAGAATTGCTTTCAATAAGTAATTCTTTACTTCCAGCGACTACTTCTTTATCTGTTAATAAAATTAGCTGATCAGAAGAATTGATCGCTAAATTTACTTCGTGAGTAGTTATGATAATCGTTTTATTAGCTTCCTTTGAAAGTTTTTTTAGTAGTTTGAAAATTTTGATAGTATGATGCATGTCTAGATGAGCTGTGGGTTCATCTAAAAGGATAATTTGAGTGTCTTGAGCTAATGCTCTTGCTATCAAAACGCGTTGTAATTGTCCGTCACTTAATTCATTAAAATGTCTGTTCGCTAAGGATAGGATTTCTGTTTGTTCTAAAGCCCAGTTTATTTTTTCTATATCTTTTTTTTCTAATCTTCCAATCCAATTTGTGTAAGGTTGTCTTCCTAGGGCAACTAGTTCATAAACAGTTAATTGACTCTCGGGTAAACGTTCTGTAAGCACAAGGCTAATTAGTCTAGACAGTTCTTTAAGACTGTAAGATTGGATATTTTTTCCCTGAATCAACACTTCTCCCGAAATAGCATCTTGAACTCCTGTAAGTGTTCTTAACAGTGTAGATTTACCAATTCCATTTTTGCCTAAAATACCTACCAATTCACCCTTATGTAATTGAACGCTAATATTTTTTTGAATAGTTGATACAGATTTTTTTTGCTGATATCCAATATGCAAATTCTTTGTTTCAATACTGTTTTTAATTGAAGAACTCATACGTATAATTTGTTTTTTCTTACCAATAACCAAATCACTACTGGGGCTCCAATTAATGAGGTTACAGCATTTATAGGTAAAGTGAATTCACTTGTTGGTAATTGAGCAACAATATCACAAACCAGCAAAATGATAGCTCCTAGAATGGCTACAGCTGGAAGTAATATTTTATGGTCAGATGTTTTAAAAACTAATTTTGTGATATGAGGAACTGCCAATCCAATAAATGCAATTGGTCCAGCAAAAGCTGTAATAACACCAGTTAGTAAGCTAGTAATTAGTAAAATGATATTTCTATTTTTTTTGATATTAATTCCTAAACTTTTGGCATAGTTTTCACCAATTAATAATGAATTTAACGGTTTTATGATACCTATTAAATTAATAATACCTGTAAGATAAATGGTAAAAAAGACAAGTATTTCATTCCAGGATAGGTTTCCCAAACTTCCAAACCCCCAAAACACAAATTGTTGAATTTTATCCGCATTGCTAAAAAAAGTAAATACACTAATAATCGCAGAAGTAACTGTACCAAACATCAGCCCAATAATTAAAATACTCATGGTATTTCTCACCTTGTTAGCGGTTATTAATACAGCAAACAATACCAAGGCTGCACCAATACTTGAGGCTATGGCTAAACCCCAACTAGATAAAGATATGGCAGTTAGAACCCCTCCAAAGATACCAGCTCCTAAAATTAAAATAGCCACGCCTAAACTGGCTCCTGAGGAAATTCCTAATACAAATGGACCAGCTAAAGGATTTTTAAATAGCGTTTGCATTAATAAACCGGCTATAGACAAGCCAGATCCAACTAGCATAGCAGTAATTGCTTTAGGAAGTCTAAAATGAAGAATAATTGTAGCCCAACTAGATTTTGAACTGTCGTTTCCTAACAAAACAGCTATGATTTCGTCTAGAGGAATGGATACAGAACCTAAACTAATGCTTACCAATAAAACCATAACCAACCCAAAAGAAAGTGTTATAAATTGTTTTGTGTATGATTTTTGAATTATCAATTATAGTGAATTTAAAAATTTAACCAATTTTTGAATGGCAATTCCTCTGTGAGAAATTATATTTTTTTCTTCTGAGTTCATTTCAGCAAATGAACATAAGGCATTACTTGGTTTAAAAATCGGATCATAACCAAAACCCTTTACACCTGTTTTTTTATTTAAAATTTCACCTTCACAAATTCCTTCGAAAAGATATTGTCTATTTGTAAGATTTAAAGCAATAATAGTTCTGAATTTTGCTTTTCTGTTGGATTTATTTTGAAGTTCAACAAGAAGCTTTTCCATATTTTTTTCTGCATTTCCATGTTCTCCTGCATATCTAGCAGAATATACTCCAGGCTCTCCGTCTAAAGCTTGTACTTCTAATCCAGTATCATCGGCAAAACAATCAAATCCATACTTTTTAGTAATATAATCAGCTTTTAATTTGGCATTACCCTCCAGAGTACTTTCAGTTTCTTCTATATCTTCAGAACAACCAATATCTTTTAAAGACAACACCTCTATAGAATTGGAGAGCATTTCTTGTACTTCTTTTAATTTATGCAGGTTATTTGTGGCAAAGACTAGTTTCATTTTACTAAACTAATTAATTTCAACTTTAGAATTT
>Ga0233396_1000429_pt1 | contig 20636 bp, 18 predicted proteins | sample 32DmetaG_FD_183169 | JGI IMG/M metagenome (GOLD analysis project Ga0233396, IMG submission 183169) | Seawater microbial communities from Monterey Bay, California, United States - 32D | ecosystem: Environmental > Aquatic > Marine > Coastal | place: USA: California | collected 2016-10-19 | reverse complement strand
CACAGCAGGGCATTTTCGTCTATCCTTCCTTCACGGAAAACGCCATTGAGGGCGGCGGTCACGCGCTGATGAATGATATCGGCCAAATGGTTGACCGCCTGAACTTATACGCTGAAGAGCGCGATGCGCTGGCCGCCTCGCTATTTGCCGACAGCCACCATCTGAATGTTGATGCCGATGGCCGCGTGTCGCTTCCCGCCGCGCTTTTGGCCCATGCGGGCATTGAAAAAGAGCTGTGCTTTGTCGGTCTCGGCGGCAAGTTTCAAATATGGAATCCGCAACGCTTCACCGATTTCCGCGCCAAATCGCGCGCCATGGCGCTCGAGCAACGCGGTCTTTTACGATCATTAAGCGACGCGCCGCCCGGCGGTGCTGACGGGTCTCAGCAATGAGCGGTGGGGGTGACGTGACAAGGCAGCAACAAAGCGTGCCCCCGACTTCGGCTCCGCATATTCCGGTTCTTCTGAATGAGGTGGTTGACGCGCTGCGCCCGCAAGCGGGTGAGGTGATGGTTGACGGCACTTTCGGCGCGGGCGGCTATTCCCGCGCTTTGCTCGAGGCCGCCGATTGCGCCGTTATCGCCATTGACCGCGACCCCAACACCCAATCCCATGCCGATATTTTGAGCGCCGATTTTGGCGCGCGCTTCTCTTATCTGTCCGGCTGCTTTGGCGATATGCAAGACCTGCTGGCCGCACCGGTCGATGGCGTGACGCTCGATTTGGGCGTGTCCTCCATGCAGCTTGATGAGGCGGCGCGCGGGTTTTCCTTCATGCGCGACGGGCCGCTGGATATGCGGATGAGCCAAGACGGTCTCAGCGCGGCGGATTTATTAAATGAGGCGGCGCCCGAATTGCTCAGCGATGTCATTGCCGTTTATGGCGAGGAACGCCGCGCCCGCGCCATTGTGAAGGCGATTATGGCGCGTCGTGACGACCGGCCTTTGCGGCGCACCGGCGATTTGGTTGATGTGGTGTGCTCGGTTTTGGGCGCGCCGCGTTTCGGCAAAGCGCATCCGGCGACGCGCACATTTCAGGCGCTGCGGATTTATTTAAATGACGAGCTGGGCGAGCTGATGCGCGGCCTGCAAGCGGCAGAGCAAGTGTTGAAACCGGGCGGGCGACTGGCTGTCGTCACTTTTCATTCCTTAGAAGACCGCATGGTGAAGCAATTCCTCAGCCCGCGCACCGGTCGCGCCGGACGCCCGTCGCGGCATTTACCCGATATTGAAATGGCCGCGCCGAGTTTTAATGATGGTGTCAAACGCTCGCTCAAAGCCGGAGCGGCAGAAACCGACCTCAACCCGCGCGCCCGCTCGGCGCGTTTGCGCGTCGCCGTGCGCACGGCGGCATCGGCCTTTGCTGCCGAGACTGATTTATTGCCCAAACGCGCACCCAAATTGGGGGCAATGTGATGGTCAAGTTTTTGAATATCACGCTGGCTTTCATTGTCGTGGTTCTGGTCGCCACGCTGTATCACATTCGCTATTCGGCTGAGGCCGAGGCCAAGGCGCTGCGCCACATGCAGCGCATTATGGCGGTTGAGCAAGACCGTCGCCGCACTTTGGAGGCTGAGTGGGCCAGCCTGAATGACCCGCGCCGTTTGCAAATGCTGTCGCGGCAATATTTATCGCTGGATTATTTGCGCGCTTCGCAAGTGCTGGATTTGCGCGATGACCGCACATTGACCATTCCGGTTTTGATGATGCCGCAAGGGGGTGCCGATGAGCCGCGGTAAACTCCCTCTCGTGCCGGTCGGTCATGACTGGGCTATGGTGCTGGGCGGACGGCTCGGTCGCCGCGCCGGTGATTTGGCGCAACATGCGGTTGAGACGACGCGCAGCCGTTTGCGCTTGGCGTTGATTTGTTTCTTTATCGTGTTTTCCGTGCTCGGCGGGCGGCTGGTGCAATTAACCGTGCTGGATGCCGCGCCGACCCAACGCGCCAATGCGGCGTATAAACAAAATACCGCGCGCCCGACCATTACCGACCGCAATAATGTCGTGCTGGCAACGCAAATCACCACTGTTACTTTGGGGGCGGATGCCGCCAAGATTGACAATGGCAGAGCCGTGGCGGCGCAATTAAAAGCCGTCTTGCCGCGTTTGAACGCGCCACGTGCCGCGCGGCTTTTGGCGGGCAAGGCGCGCTATGTGACGCTGATGTCCGGGCTGACACCGGCGCAAAAGCAAGATGTTTTGGCCTTTGGCAATCCGGCATTGAAATTGAGCCAAGCCACCAGTCGGGTTTATCCGGCGGGCGAGGTGACCGCGCATACGGTCGGGTTTGCCAGTTCAGATTTACGCGGCCTGTCGGGTCTTGAGCTTTATCTCGACCATTTAGAGGAAGAGGCCGAGAGCGTCGCGCCGACTTTTAAAACCAGTCTCGATATTCGGGTGCAGCATGCCGTGCGTGATGTGTTGCGCGACAGCATGGCGCAATTCTCGGCGCAGGCCGGTGGGGCACTGATTGTTGACGCGCATAATGGCGAAATTTTATCGCTGGTCTCATTGCCCGATTTTGACGCCAATGCCCCCATGCGAAACGGCCAGGACGCGCATTTCAATCGCATGACTTTGGGCGTTTATGAGCTTGGCTCCATCTTTAAGATTTTCACCGCAGCCATGGCACTGGATAGCGGCATGGTGGCCCCGCATGAAACTTTCGACACGGCTGAGCCGCTGGAAATCGGGCGCTATAAAATTGACGACCCGCATGGCGAGGCGCGCCCGCTCAGCATTGAAGAGATTATCGTTCATTCCTCCAATATCGGTTCGGCCAAGCTGGCGCTGCGTGTGCCGGAAGATGTGCATTATGATTTCCTGCAACGTCTGGGTTTTACCGATAGTTTGGAAATGGAATTGCCCGAGCGCACCGCGCCGCTGACCCCGACGCGCTGGACGGATATTGAGCGCGCCACCTCATCTTATGGTCACGGTATTTCAGTCACCCCGCTGCATGCGGTGATGGCCGGCGCGGCGATGATTAATGGCGGCATTTTATATCAGCCAAGCCTGCGTAAGGTTGGCCTGCCGGTTGGCGAGCGGGTTATCTCGGCCAAAACCAGCGCCGATTTGCGCGCCATGATGCGCGCTGTGGTGGCCAGTGGCACGGGCCGTCAGGCCGATGTGCCGGGCTATCAGGTTTTGGGTAAAACAGGTTCGGCGGAAAAACCGCAAGCCGGTGGCTATAATACAGACGCGCTGGTGACATCATTTCTCGGCGCGTTTCCCGCCCATGCGCCGCGCTATGCCATGCTGGTCATGCTCGACGAGCCGCAGGCAACGCCGGATACTTATGGATATAATTTGGCCGGTTGGAATGCTGCGCCCGCAGCCGCCGAGATTGTGCGCCGCATCGCGCCGCTATTGGGCGTCTTGCCTTATTTCGAAAACCCCGATGAGCAAGCCGCGCTGGCCTTGCCGCAACCGACATTGGAGGTGGCTGATGCGTCTCGATAAGCTCACCCCCATGCCGCTTGACGATGCCGCGCTGGCAGCGGTGGATATTCGCGGCCTCAGCGCCGATAGCCGCCATGTGCAGCCCGGATATTTATTCGCCGCTTTGGCGGGCGCGCAGGCCGATGGCCAAGCCTATGTCGGTCAAGCCATTGATAATGGTGCGGCGGCTATTCTGACCGACCGCCCCTTGGTCGCCGGTGTTCCGGTGGTTACCAGTGATAATCCGCGCCGCGATTTGGCGCTCATGGCGGCGCGCTTTTTTGAGGTGCAGCCGCCCCATATCGCCGCCATTACCGGCACGAATGGCAAAACATCAACGGCTGCTTTTTTGCGTCAATTTTGTGCCGCCGCACAATTTAAGGCCGCCGCCATTGGCACGCTTGGAATTGACATCGGGGCCGTTGAAATGAGCGGCACGGAAATAAATGCGGGCGACGCTGACGGGTTTGACGCCGCGCTGAACCATACCACGCCCGAGCCGGTGCGCCTGCATGCGGCTTTGCGCGATTTGGTGGCGCATCAGGTCACTCATGTGGCGATGGAGGCTTCCAGTCACGGGCTGGCGCAACACCGCCTTGACGGGGTTCATGTGTCGGTTGCGGGCTTCACCAATCTGTCACGCGACCATCTCGATTATCATGCCACAGCCGAAGATTATGCCGCCGCCAAGCAGCGCTTGTTCACGCAAATTGTGTCGGCAGAGGGCATCTGCGTTATCACGATGAGCCATCAAGCCGGTGTCGATATGGCCGCCGCTTGCACCGAAGCCGGTCGCCAGCTAATGCCGGTCGGGCGGCGCGGCGATGCCGTGCATATTGAGATTGCCGGACGCCGTGCCACCGGACTAGACGTCACCCTCACGCTTGATGGCGCGGCGCATAGCATTGCCTTGCCGCTTATTGGTGACTTCCAAATTGAAAATCTGACCCTCGCATTGGGCATGGCCAAGGCGATGGGGCTTGAGGATGAAACCCTGCTGCGCGCCTGCCAAACTCTTGAAGCCCCGCGTGGGCGCATGCAATTGGCCGGACGCAAACTGAGCGCGCAGGCGGGTGATGAAGATAATGGCGCGGCAGTTTTTGTTGATTACGCCCATACGCCCGATGCGCTGGACAATGCGCTGATCGCTTTGCGGCGTCATTTGCCCGATGGGGGTCGCTTGCTGGTGATGTTTGGCTGTGGCGGCGACCGCGATGTCGGCAAGCGTTCTGACATGGGGGCGGTGGCCGAGGCGCAAGCCGATATGGTTTTCGTGACCGATGATAATCCGCGCCATGAAGATGCCGCCACCATTCGCGCCGCCATTATGGATGCGTGTCCGAAGGCGCAAGAGATTGGCGATCGCGCCAGCGCGATTGAGGCGATTATCGATGCGGCGCAAGCCAATGACCTGATTTTGCTGGCCGGTAAGGGCCATGAAAGCGGGCAGATTGTCGGTGACATAATTTTGCCGTTTGACGATGTGACAAAGGCGCAATCTGTTTTGGCACTGAAAGGGGGGCAGCATGGCTGAGGCTCTCTGGCATGGCAGCGACGTGATTGCCGCCCTTGATACGCATTTGCTGGCGACCCCTGCCGCCGATTGGCAGGCGCAAGGTCTGGCTATTGATACGCGCGAATTAAACACCGGCGATATTTTTGTCGCCTTGCCGGGCGAACGCGCTCATGGCCATGATTATGTGGCCCGCGCTTTTGATGAAGGCGCGGCGGCGGCTCTGGTCGGGGCTGATTTCAAGGCTGATGACGTGTCCGAAAATGCGGTGCTGTTGCGGGTTGATAATGTGCTGGCGGCTTTAGAGGCTCTGGCCCGTGCTGCCCGCAAACGCAGCCGCGCTCATATTATTGCCATTACCGGCAGTGTCGGCAAAACCGGCACCAAAGCCAGCTTGGCGGCGGCGCTGATGAAATCGGGCAAAGTCCATGCGGCCGAGCGCAGTTTCAACAATCATATTGGTGTGCCGCTGACGCTGGCGCGCCTGCCTCGGGACGTCGAATTTGGCGTGTTTGAATTGGGCATGAACCATGCCGGAGAGATTGCCGCGCTGGTGGATATGGTGTGCCCGCATTGTGCCATCATCACCACCATTGCTGCGGCGCATATTGAAAATTTTGACTCTATGGCGTCTCTGGCGGCGGCCAAGGCTGAAATTCTTGGCGGCATTGAAGCGGGCGGCACGGCGATATTGCCCTTTGATAGTGAGTATTTCGACATGCTCGCCGCGACTACAAAACAGCATGAAATCAATATGCTGAGTTTTTCTGCCGACGGGCGCAGCGATGCTGACAGTCATGTAGAGCGCGCCAAATTGCACGAAGCGTGTAGCTGCGTGACCGCCAATATTTGCGCCCAAACCGTGACCTATAAAATCGGCGCGCCGGGCATTCATCAAGTTGCCAATAGTCTGGCCGTTTTGAGCGCGGTGCATGTCGCCGGTGCCGATTTGGCACTGGCTGCGCTGTCTATTGCCGAGCAAGACGGGCTGGCCGGACGCGGTGCGCGCTATCGATTGGGCGAAGATGATGCGCCGGTGACGCTGATTGATGAAAGCTATAATGCCAATCCGACCTCAATGGCGGCGGCGCTTGAAACATTGAGCCTTACGCCGCGCAAAGGTCAGGGGCGGCGCATCGCCGTTTTGGGCGATATGGCCGAGCTTGGCGATGGGGCCGCGCAATTGCACGGTGATTTGGCTGATAAAGCCGATGCGGCGGATATTGATTTGGTCATTACCTGCGGCGCGTTAATGCAAAACCTGCATAAGGCTTTGCCGCGCGGACGGCTGGGCCTGCATGCCGATAATCATCAGGACGCTTTGTCGATTTTGCGCCGCGAGTTGCGCGGCGATGATGTGGTGATGGTGAAAGGCTCAAATACCAGCCGCATGGGTTTGGTGGTTGATGGGCTCATCGACATGTTGAGTGAAACCCGACACCAAAAGGAGGCGCGATAATGTTTTATCATCTGACACAAGTTCTGGGCGATTTGCCGGGCGGCAATCTGTTCAATTACATCACTTTCCGTGCCGGTGGCGCGACCATGACGGCGCTGCTCCTCAGTTTCATTTTGGGGCCGTGGATGATTAACGCGCTGCGGGCGCGTCAAGGGCGTGGCCAGCCCATTCGCGCCGATGGCCCGCAATCGCATCTGACAACGAAAGTCGGCACGCCGACCATGGGCGGCTTACTCATTCTCTTGGCGTCTATCGGCTCCACGCTTTTATGGGGCAATTTGCAAAACGCCTTTTTATGGATTGCGCTGCTGACCACAATCGGCTTCGGGCTTATCGGTTTTGCCGATGATTATTTGAAGCTGCGCGGCAATTCCAGCGATGGTGTGCCCGGGCGCATTAAGCTGATTTTGGAGGCGATGATTGCCATTGTCGCCGTGCTTTTCATCAGCGCCAATCTGCCCGGCGAATTGGCGACCAGCTATGCCATTCCGTTTTTGAAAGATGTGTTGCTGCCTTTCGGCCTGCCGCTTTATCTGATTGCCGGATTAATCGTCATTGTCGGCGCGTCCAATTCGGTCAATCTCACAGATGGCCTGGACGGTCTGGCCATTGTGCCGACCATGATTGCCGCCGCCAGTTTCGGCTTTATCGCCTATCTCGTCGGCAATGCGATTTTCGCCAATTATCTGCAAGTGCATTATGTGCCTGGCACGGGCGAGTTGGCGGTATTTTGCGCCGCGCTTATCGGCGCGGGTCTCGGCTTTCTTTGGTATAACGCGCCGCCAGCGGCGGTGTTTATGGGCGACACAGGCTCGCTGGCTTTGGGCGCTGCGCTGGGCACGATTGCCATCATCACCAAGCATGAATTGGTGCTGGCCATTATTGGCGGGCTGTTTGTGCTGGAAGCCGTATCGGTGATTGTGCAGGTCGCTTCCTTCAAACTTACCGGCAAGCGGGTCTTTGCTATGGCGCCGCTGCATCATCATTTCGAGCAACGCGGCTGGGCCGAAAGCACGATTGTTATTCGGTTCTGGATTATTTCTGTTGTGCTGGCGCTGGTCGGCCTTGCCACGTTGAAGCTGAGGTAGTCGATGATTGCACTTCCGACATATTCAGGTGAGACCGCCATTTTCGGGCTGGGCCGTTCCGGCTTGGCTGCGGTGGCGGCGCTGAAAGCTGCGGGCAATCAGGTGGTCGCGTGGGATGATGCGGAAGCGCCGCGTCTCGCAGCTTCTGATATGGGCGCGGAGATTAGGGATTTAACGCAAGATTTCGGGGCCGCTGAAAGAGTGATTGTCAGTCCCGGTGTGCCGCTCACACATCCGGCACCGCATCCGGTGGTGCTGGCGGCGCGCGCTGCGGGTGCTGATATTCTGGGCGACATGGATTTATTTGCCGATGCGTTGGCGCATGGCGATTTGCGCGACAGCGTGACGCTTATCGGCATTACCGGCACGAATGGCAAATCAACCACCACGGCTTTGGTCACGCATATGCTGGCAGTGGCCGGCCAAACGGTGCATCAAGGCGGCAATATCGGCACGCCGGTTTTGGAGCTGCCGCTCGAGGCGGGCGCGACTTATGTGCTGGAATTATCCTCTTATCAGCTTGATTTAAACCGCCGCTTTGCGGTCGATATTGGCGTTTGGCTCAATTTGACCGCCGACCATCTTGAACGCCATGGCGATATGGCGGGCTATGCGGCGGCTAAGGCGCATATGTTTGCTGAGGGCAAAGCGCGCCAAGCGCGGATTATCGGCACGGATGATGATTATGGCCGCGCGCTGGCAGACAAGCTGTCGGGCGACGCCGTGCCGCTCATCACCATTGGCGCGACCCGGGCGGATATGATTTATCTGGCCAATGCGATTGAAGTCAGCGGCCCGAAAAAAGACATTATTTCTCTGGCCGATTGCGCGGCACTGCCGGGCGCGCATAATGCCCAAAATGCCGCCGCCGCTTTTGCCGTCGGGCAGGCGCTGGGCATCAGCACGACGCAGATTATAAAAGCCTTCAAAACGTTCGGCGGCATGGCGCATCGCCTGCAAGTGATTGCCGACCATGCGACGGTGACTTTTGTGAATGACTCCAAAGCCACCAATATGGAGGCGACCCGTCACGCGCTGGCCGCCTATCACAATATTTATTGGATTGCCGGGGGGCGCGCCAAAACCGACGCAGCCGGGCAGTTGGGGCTGGATATGTTGACGCCTTATTTCGGCAATATTCGCGCTGCCTATTTGATTGGTGAGGCCGCGCCGCTATTTGCCGATAATCTGGCCGATAATCTGCCGACAACCATTTGCGGCACATTGGATAAGGCCGTTGCCGATGCCGCTTTGCAGGCCAAGAGCGATCATTTCGACACGTCGATTGTGCTGTTGTCACCGGCCTGTGCCTCGTTTGACCAATATGCCGATTTCGAAGCGCGCGGCGATGCGTTTTGCGCCGCTGTGGCGGATTGGATTAACGCCGAGCATGAGATGAGCGGTAAGGCGGAGGGCGCGCAATGAGCATTTTATCGCGCACCAGCCGCAACCCGATTGCCCAATGGTGGTGGACTGTTGACCGCCAAATGGTTATCGGCGTGCTGATATTATTGGGCTTGGGCTTTTTCGCCGCGCTGGCGGCCAGCCCCGCCGTGGCGCAGCATATCGGCAAATCAACCTATCACTTCGCCAATAAGCAATTGGTGTTTTTGGCTTTGGCCGCATTTGTTTTCCTTTTTGTCTCCATGCTTGATGCCATATGGATACGCCGCCTCGCCGTGCTGATGTTGGTCGGCGCGATTGGCGGTGTGGTGTTGACCTTATTCGCCGGTGTGACGGTGAAGGGCGCGAGCCGTTGGCTGCATATTTTTGGTGTCTCCATTCAGCCCTCAGAGATTTTAAAACCCGCCTTTGTGGTGGTGGTGGCCTGGCTGATGGCGCGCCAACGCGCGCGCTTTAAGGCCTATGATATTTATCTGGCGCTTGGTCTTTTGCTGGGCTGCTGCTTCCTCTTGGCGCTTCAGCCTGATTTTGGGCAGACCATTTTGCTGGCGCTGGTGTGGATGTGCTTATTCTATCTGGCCGGTGGGTCGATGAAACTCATCGCCGCCATGACGGCTATCGGCCTCAGCGCGGGTGCCTATGTTTACACGGCCTATCCTTATTTCCGCAGCCGCATTGAACGTTTTCTCGACCCGTCAACCGGCGACACTTATCAGGTTGATAAGGCGATGGACGCCATTCGCTCCGGCGGGGTGACCGGTGTCGGCCCGGGCGATGGCAAGGTAAAATCAATTTTGCCCGACGCCCATGCCGATTATGTGTTCGCCGTTGCTGCCGAAGAGGGCGGGCTGCTTTTGGGCGGCTTCATCATTCTGACATTCGGCTTTTTGGTCTGGCGCGCGCTTTGGGCTTTGCGCGAAGAAAACGAACATTGGGTACAGCTTTCTTCTGCCGGTCTGATTTGCCTTTTCGGCTTGCAGGCGATTATCAATCTGGCGGTCAATCTCAACCTCATTCCCTCCAAGGGCATGACACTGCCTTTCATTTCTTATGGCGGCTCGTCACTGCTGGCCTCGGCCATTACCATGGGCATGTTGGTCGGCCTGATGCGGCGGCGAGGCACGGCGCATTTACAATTACGCGCCATGCCGGCAACCGCGCTTCCCATTGCAATAGGGGGCCGCTCATGAGCTCAAAAACAAAACATGATTTGAAAACCGGCGGTCGTATCTTGCTCGCGGCAGGCGGCACGGGCGGGCATATGTTCCCGGCCGGTGCGGTGGCTGAGGAGTTAACGGCGGCAGGCTATGAGGTGCATCTCGTCACCGATAAGCGCGGCATGGCTTATGTCTCTAATTTGCCGCCAATGGCATTGCATCAAATTCCGGCGGCCACGGTTTATGGCGGCGGGCTGTTTGCCGTGCCGATGCGTATCGTGACGCTGCTGGTGAGCTTGCTTGTTTCCATGTTTTTAATCATTCGATTGCGCCCGAAAGTGGTTGTCGGCTTTGGCGGCTATCCGTCCTTCGGGCCGGTATTGGCCGGATTATTAATGCGCCGCACCGTTTTGGTGCATGAACAAAACGCCGTATTGGGGCGGGTCAATAAGCTGGCCGCCGGTCTGGGGAGCTTTGTGGCGACCAGCTATAATGACACGGTGAATGTTCCCAAAGCGGCCGCCGAGAAAATGCGCCGCACGGGCAATCCATTGCGTCCCGCCATATTGAAAGCGGCGGCGGGCGGCTATCGCTATTTGGCCACCAGCCGGGCTTTTGAATTATTGATTTTCGGCGGCAGTCAGGGTGCCAGCGTGTTTACCGATATTGTGCCAAAAGCCTTGGCGCTGCTGCCGGCGGATAAAAAACGCCGCCTGCGCGTCGTTCAACAAGTGCGCCAAGTCGATATGCGCGAGACACTTACCGCCTATGGCGATGAAGGGATTTATTCCGAAATACGCGAATTCTTCACCGATTTGCCGACCCGTATGCGGCGCGCCCATTTGATGATTGCGCGCGGCGGGGCATCCACGGTTGCCGAGATGGCGGCCTTGGGTGTGCCGACAATTTTTGTGCCGCTGCCCGGCTCATTAGACCAAGACCAGAAACATAATGTGCATGAGTTGGACCGCACGGGCTGCGCCAGAGTTGTCGCCCAGCGCGACTTCACGGCTGAGCTATTGGCCGATGAGCTTTCCAAGCTGATGGATGATGAGGGGCGTCTTCAGCGCATGTCGGATAAGGCGCGCAAATTTGCCGAGCTTGATGCGACCGGTCGGCTGTTTCGTTATATTGACTGTCTGGCTCAAGAAGCGCCGGTGCATATCGACAAGCCGAAGGAGGTTGCCAATGGATAAGGTGACCACCATGCCGAGCGGTTTGCGCTCTTTCGGTCGGGTTCACATTGTCGGCATTGGCGGCATTGGCATGAGCGGCATTGCCGAAGTCATGCATGTGATGGGCTATGAGGTGCAGGGCAGCGATTTGGGCGATAATGCCAATACGCAGCGTCTGCGCGATATGGGTATTGATGTGGCTGTCGGTCATGCGGCAGAAAATGTTGCGGGCGCAGGTGTCGTCACCGTCTCCTCTGCCGTGCAGGGCGATAATCCGGAAGTGATTGCGGCGCGTGAAAATCATATTCCGGTTGTGCGCCGGGCTGAAATGCTGGCTGAACTGATGCGCTTAAAGCCGTGCATCACCATTGCCGGAACGCATGGCAAGACCACCACAACCTCATTGACCGCCGCCATGCTGGATGCGGCAGGCCTTGACCCGACGGTTATTAATGGCGGCATTATTAATGCCTATGGCACCAATGCCCGTTTGGGGCAGGGCGCGTGGATGGTTGTGGAAGCTGATGAGAGCGACGGCACATTTGTGCGCCTGCCCGCGACGATTGGCATTGTGACGAATATCGACCCCGAACATCTTGATCATTATGGCGATTTTGACGGGCTGCGTGCCGCCTTTGACAGCTATATCGCCAATATCCCGTTTTATGGTGTCGGTATTGTGTGCCTCGACCATCCGGAAGTGCAGGCGCTGGTCGGGCGCGTGACGGACCGCCGCTTAATCACCTATGGCCTCAGCGAGCAGGCCGATATGCGCGCCGTGAATATTCGCGAAGATGGGCTGAAGCAGCATTTCGATATTATTTATCGCGACCGCCGTAATGATGCCGATATTGAAATTAAGGCACTGTGCCTGCCTATGGCCGGTAAGCATAATTTGCAAAATGCGCTGGCCGCAATTGCCGCCGGGCTGGAATTGGGCGCGACTGCCGAGACCATTGCCGCCGCGCTAAACGGCTTTGGCGGGGTGAAGCGTCGCTTCTCCACTGTCGGCGAGGTCGGGCAGAATATCCGCATTTTTGACGATTACGCGCATCACCCTGTTGAAATCGAAGCGGTGCTGGAAAGCGCGCGCGCCGTTACGTCGGGGCGCGTCATTGCGATTATGCAGCCGCATCGCTATACGCGCCTGCGCGATTTATTCAGCGAATTTTGCGCCTGCATGAATGGCGCAGACACTGTCTTGGTGCTGCCGGTTTATGAGGCGGGCGAGGCCCCGATTGAGGGCGTGACCGCCACCGCTTTGGCCGAGGGGCTGCGCGCGCATGGCCATCGCCATGTTATCGCCCTGGCGCAAGATAAAGACTTACCCGATGCGCTGGCCGACACATTGCAAGCCGATGATGTCGTCATTTGCATGGGCGCGGGGTCCATCTCGCAACTGGCTTATGACTTGCCGCAACAATTGGAGGGGCGCTTATGACCGCGAAAGCCACGCCGCTCACAATGCCACATGCGCCTGAATGGCTGGCCGCGCTGCCGCCTTTGCGGGGCAAGCTGATGGCTGATGTCGCGCTGGGCGATATTTGCTGGTTCCGCGTTGGCGGGCCTGCCGATATTGTTTTCATGCCTGCTGATGTTGAGGATTTGGCGGCGTTTCTGGCCGCTTTGCCGCTGCATGTGCCGCTGACGGTTTTGGGCGCAGGCTCGAATGTATTGGTGCGCGATGGTGGTATTCGCGGCGCGGTTATTCGACTGGGCGCGGCCTTTGGCGAGATTACCCAAATAAGTGACACGGAATTAACAGCCGGCACGGCGACGCTTGATGTGCGTGTGGCGCGCGCGGCGGCTGAGGCCTCTATTGCCGGTTTGGCGTTTTATCGCGGCATCCCCGGCGCGATGGGCGGGGCGGTGGCGATGAATGCGGGCGCTTATGGCGGCGAGACTTGCGATGTTCTGGTGGAGGTCGAATGGCTCGACCGCGCCGGTGAGCAGCATGTCAGCACGGTGGATGCGCTTGAGCTGTCCTATCGCCATAATGGCCATGACGGATTTAAAGTTTATACGGCGGCGCGCCTCAAAGGCGTGGCGGGCGACAAGGCCAAAATTCTGGCCGAGATGGAAGAGATTTCCGATAAGCGCGAGGATAGCCAACCGGTTAAGGCGCGCACCGGCGGCAGCACATTTAAAAACCCCGATGGCGCTGACCCGACCGGGCGGAAGGCTTGGAAGCTGATTGACGCAGCCGATTGCCGCGGGCTTCGCATTGGCGACGCGCAAGTGTCGGAACAGCATTGCAATTTCCTTATCAATCACGGCGTCGCAACCGCCGCCGATTTGGAGACATTGGGCGAGACCGTGCGCCAGCGTGTGCAAGAGGCGTCGGGCATTGAGCTGCAATGGGAAATTAAATGCATGGGGGAGGCGCGCGCATGAGTGCACAAACCCATATTGGCGTGTTGATGGGCGGCTGGTCGCCGGAGCGGGAAATCAGTCTGATTTCCGGTGCGAAATGCGCCGAGGCTTTGCGCGCGCTCGATTATCAGGTCAGTGAGATTGACGTCACCCGCCAGCTGGATACGCAGCTTGCCGCCGCCAAACCCGATATTTGCTTTAACGCGCTGCACGGTGTCGGCGGCGAGGATGGCGAAGTGCAGGGACTGCTCGAAGTGTTGGAAATTCCCTATACACATTCCGGCGTGCGCGCCTCGGCTCTGGCGATGGATAAGCATTTATCGAAACAGATTTTCGCAGCGGCGGGTCTGCCGGTTGCGCCGTCTTTATTGATTGAAAGCGCCGTGAGCGATCACCCGATGTCCGCGCCTTATGTGGTGAAGCCGGTCAATCAAGGTTCCAGTGTCGGTATTGATATTGTCAGTGATGACAGCCAAGCCGTGCCCGCCAGCCTGACTGAAAAAGGCTGGGCCTTTGAGGGTGTTGCGATGGTTGAGAAATATATTGCCGGTCGCGAATTGACCTGCGCCATTATGGGCGACACGGCGCTTGATGTGATGGAAATCGTGCCGGTCAATGGCTGGTATGATTACCGCGCCAAATATGATGATGGCGGCTCGCGCCATGAGTGTCCGGCTGATATTGACGCCGCTTTGGCCAATCGTATTCAGCATGTCAGCCTTGAGGCGCATATGCTTTTGGGCTGTCGCGGCGTCACCCGCGCCGACTTCCGCTATGACCCGGCGCAAGACGATCTCGTGCTGCTCGAAATTAACACCCAGCCCGGCATGACGCCGGTCTCGCTGGTGCCCGAAATGGCCGCCTATCGCGGCATTGATTTCAACCAACTTGTCCAATGGATTGTGGAGGATGCCTCATGCCGCAGATGAAGCCAACGCGCAAAGCTAACGCGCAAACAAAATCAACAGCGATGAATTTTCTCATCTCATTGCTGGCCACGCCGTTCAATGTTTTATTCATTGGCCTCAAAATTATCTGGTCGGGTCGCCGCTTGCGCCTCGCCGCCATTGCATTGACCTTAATCGCGCTCACCGCTGTGGTGTTCCGCGTTGACAGCTTCAGTTCAGTGGCTGATTTACTGCGCGGCAAAACCTATGAAGCGACGGCCTCAGCTGGCTTTCGCGTTAATGATATTACCGTGGAAGGGCGCAAGCGCACGCAGCGCAGCGATTTGCTCAAAGCGCTTTCCATCGGCCAAAATGACCCGATTTTCGCGGCTGATTTGGCGCAGATAAATGCCCGCATTGAGGCCCTGCCATGGGTTGAAACGGCGACGGTTATTCGCCGCCTGCCCAATATTATTCACATCGACCTGCATGAGCGCGAGCCATTTGCGTTTTACCGCTCGGGCAAGGGCGTCGCTTTGATTGACCGCAAGGGCGTGACGATTACCCGTCATCACTTGGCGCCATTCGGCCATTTGCCGGTCTTCTCCGGTCAGGGCGCGACGCTGCGCGCGGCCGGTTTCATGGAAATGCTGCAAGCCTATCCGGTGCTGAGAAATCGCATGGTGGCGGCGCATTGGAATAGCGGTCGCCGCTGGACCGTGAAGCTCGACCATGGTGGGCAAGTGCATTTGCCCGCGCATGGCGTATCCGGTGCGCTGGACCGGCTGATGACATTGGAAAAAGAACGCCGCGTCTTGGCGATTGAAAATCAGGCGATTGATTTGCGCTTGCCCGACCGCGTCTTGCTGCGTCCGGCCACCGAGCGCTCAAGTGCCGTTGAAGAATTTGATGGGGAGAGTGCTTCGTGAACCTGCCGCTCGACCGCAGCCGTTTTTCAAAAATACGCAGCACGGCCTTGCGGCGCGGCAGTGTGGCCGCGCTGGATGTCGGCACGTCGAAAGTCGCCTGTCTCATTGGCGAGCATAATGATGACGGGCAGGGGCGCGGCATGGTGCGGATTTCCGGTTTCGGGCATCAGCTTTCTGACGGGCTGAATGGCGGGCAAGTGATTGATATGCGCGCCGCCGAGGACAGCATTCGCGCCGCCGTTGATGCCGCCGAGCGCATGGCCAATATGGAAGTGCGGCAAGTGGTTATCGGCTTGTCGGCCAATAATCTCGACAGCCGCATCTGTCAGGCCGATGTGCCGCTTAATGGTCACGCGGTCAGCGAAGAACATATGACGGCGGCTTTGCAGCATGCTTATGAAGAATTTTGGTCGGCGGATGGCGAGATTTTACACGCAATTCCAATCGCTTATGAGATTGATGACAGTATGGGCATTGCCGACCCGCGCGGCATGTATGGCGACCGATTGAAAGTTTCCATGCATATGATGTCGGCGCCTTCGGGGCCGGTGCGTAATTTATTAAGCTGTATCGAGCAGTGCCATTTGCAATGCGAGAAGCTGGTTGTCACGCCTTATGCCAGCGCCTTGTCAACGCTGATGCAAGATGAATTGGATTTGGGCGTGCTGCATATGGATATGGGCGGCGGTACCACCAGCGTCAGTATTTTCTATGAGGGTGAGCCGCTGTTCACCGCCGTTGTGCCGGTTGGCGGCAAGCATATTACCGCTGATATCGCGCATGGGCTGAACGTGTCTTTGGTCACGGCGGAGCGCATTAAAACACTTTATGGCAGCGCGCTGGCGACACCGGTCGGGGAGCGCGAGCAATTTGAAGTGCCGGTTATTGGCGGCGATCACCAAACCCTGCCGCGCAGTGAATTGACCAAAATCATTCGCCCGCGCCTTGAGGAAACTTTTGAAATGGTGATGGCGGAAGTCAATCGCTCGGGTCTGGGTCATTTGGCCGGACGCCGCGCGGTTTTGACCGGCGGGGCGGCTCAGCTTAATGGCGCACCCGAATTGGCGCAGACCATTATGGATAAACAGGCGCGCTTGGCCGCGCCCATGCGGCTCACCGGCTTACCGGAAGCTGCCGCCAAACCCTCATTTGCCGCTTGTGCAGGTCTGTTGACCTATGCCGGGCGCAATCATGCCGACGCCGTATTGCAGGAGGCCGCAACCGGCCCTCTGGCGTGGTTCGGCAGTTGGTTGAGGAGGAATTTTTAATGCAGTCAAGAGTAAGAAACGCAGGTCCGTGGGAGATGAAACACTTAAAGACGACGCTTGTGTCGTCTTGGAACTTGGCCGGAATCGATTTGGGCGATGACGGCACGGTTTCTCAATCAAAGCAAAACGCGTCGCTCTTCGGCGCGTAAAAGGAGAAAGCCATGAGTATTCAACTCACAGTACCCCCGAAAAGGGAACTTAAACCAAGAATTGTCGTATTTGGCGTCGGCGGTGCCGGCTGCAATGCGGTCAATAATATGATTGCTGCGGGTCTCGAAGGTGTCGATTTTGTCGTCGCCAATACGGACGCGCAGTCACTCAGCAATTCATCTGCCGACCGGCGGATTCAAATCGGTTCCAAACTGACAGAAGGTTTGGGCGCCGGTGCTGACCCGGCCATCGGTAAAGCCGCCGCAGAAGAAACCATGGCGGAAATTGTCGATATGCTGCAAGGCTCGCATATGGCCTTTGTGACCGCCGGTATGGGCGGTGGCACGGGCACGGGCGCTGCGCCGGTAATTGCCCGCGCCGCGCGCGAGCAAGGCATTTTGACGGTCGGTGTCATCACCAAGCCGTTTGACTTTGAAGGGGGTCGCCGCATGCGCGCCGCCATTGCCGGTATTGAAGAACTGGCTGCCGAAGTCGATACGCTGATTATCATTCCGAACCAAAATCTGTTCCGCATTGCCAATGCCCAGACAACATTTGCCGAGGCTTTCGCTATGGCTGATGAAGTGCTGCATTCGGGCGTTGCGGGCATTACCGATTTGATGGTCAAGCCGGGTCTTATCAATCTCGACTTTGCCGATGTTAAAACGGTGATGAATGAGATGGGTAAAGCGATGATGGGCACGGGCGAAGCCGAGGGCGACAAACGCGCCACCGAAGCTGCCGAAGCCGCTATCGCCAATCCGCTTCTCGAAGATGTGTCCATGCAGGGCGCGCAAGGCGTGCTCATCAACATCACCGGTGGTGATGATATGACGCTTTATGAAGTTGATGAGGCCGCCAATCGCATTCGCGAAGAAGTTGACCCCGAATGTAACATCATTATCGGCTCGACTTTTGACGATGCACTGAGCGGCTCCATGCGCGTCTCGGTTGTGGCGACGGGCATTGAAGCCGGCGCGCAATTAAAAGCGCTTGATGGCGGACAAGTCATTAATATGGCTGCCGATGCGCCGGTTGAGATGCCGGAAGACATGCCTGCTGAGGCCATGCCTGCGGGCGTAGGAGCTGAGATGGTGTCTGCGCCGCTGGCTGATGATGCCCCAATGGCTCCCATGACGCCGCAGGGCGATAGCGCGGCCATGCCGCCAGCCCCATCCGCGGATGCAGGCGCATTGCCCGGTTTCTTGACCGGTCAACAAGCTGAAAAGCCTGCACGTCCGGCGCTTTCCAAGCGTAAGCGGTCATTTATTGACCGGGTGTTTGGCAATAAAAAGCCGACACCGCCGGAGCAAAGCCTCGCGCCGAGCCAAGCTGAACCGAAAGCCGATATGGTGGAAACCGTCATGGCGGAACCGGCGATGACGGCCCCGTTGGAAATGGCGGAAATTCCAGTTCCGCAACAGCCAATGCCGCAACAGCCCGCCGCCTCGATTGATGAGTTGGATGGCATCCAAGACGCGCCGATGGAAACCGTCGCACAAGCTGAAGCCCAGCCTGTGACGGCAGAAGTGGAAAGCGCGCCGAGCATGGAAATTCCCCAAGAGACCGCTGAGGCAACCCCTCAAGAGACCTCTGAGGAACAAACAATGGATGCCGCCGCACCCGCGATTGACGCCGATACGGAAGCTAAAGCTGATAGTGAAGCGGCACCCAAAGCCGCCGCACCGGCTGAAGCCCCGAAAGCGGCAAAACCGGCCAAAGCCGAAGCCCCTGCGGTTTCTGCGCCCAGCGTTGATGCGGTCAGCGTGCAGCCGGTGGTTCAAACCACGATGGATACAGGCCCGACCATGTCGAGCGGTTCGTTTGAAGGCGACCAGCTTGATATTCCGGCCTTTTTGCGTCGTTAAAAATTCATAGGCGGTGCGGGTAACCGCGCCGCTTATCATGGCTTTTCGCCATTTATACACGTCGGGCAGGCGCGCTTTATGCTTTCTCCATGCGCCTGTCCGACCATTTCTATCTTCACGAATTGACCCGCTCACAAATTGCGACCCGTCGCGCGCTGCCCAATCAGCCCGATGAAAAGCAAATTGACGCCTTGCGGCTTTTGTGTCGCCGTGTGCTGGAACCGGTGCGCCGCCATGTTAAAGTGCCGATTATGCCGAGCAGCGGCTATCGCTGTCTGGCCCTGAACCGCCTTTTGGGCAGTGGCGACTCAAGCAGCCATTGTCGCGGCGAGGCCGTTGATTTTGAGGTGATGGGTGTGGACAATATTCAACTGGCGCATTGGGTATCCGACAATCTCGATTTTGACCAACTTATTTTGGAATATCCACAGCCTGATAAGGGCGATGGCGGATGGCTGCATGTGTCGTATAAAGCCGAGGGAAACCGCGCCGAATGCCTGACGCGCCTGCATGATGGCTATCATTTTGGCCTACCGCATGTTCGTGAAAGGTTCTAAACGCAAGAAAAGCGTAACAAAAAGCAATAATCTGTTATTTGTCGTGCGGCCCATGCTTTCGTAGAACAAGCTCATGAAACGCCCCTTAAGGGGCTTTGTGAGGGATATCTAAATGGCACCACCGCCCGCAAGCATTGCACAGATGACGGAACAGTTTACCGCTGCGCCGCTTTCTGCTTTGCCGCAAGCGGCTCGCTTGGGTGTCTGGCAAACCACGGTTGCGGAAGCCGCCAGTTTGAGCGGCATTGGCCTACATTCGGGCCGTGAGGTGAATATCCGCCTGCTGCCCGCCGCCGCTGATACCGGTATTGTTTTCCTCCGCACAGATATTGAAACCGAAGCCGAGGCCATTATTCCGGCGCTGTGTGCCAGCGTGTGCGAAGTGACACTGTCCTCTAAAATCGGTAATCGCTTCGGCCATGTGGTCGGCACGGTTGAGCATTTAATGGCCGCCTTTGCTGGTCTGCGTATCGACAATGCGATTGTTGAGATTGACGCGGCGGAAGTGCCGATTATGGATGGCAGCGCCAAGCCATTTGTCGAATTGATTAACCGCGCCGGTATTCGTGAATTGTCCGTGTCGCGCCGTGTTGTGCGCGTCACCAAGCCGGTTCGCGTTGAAAATGGCGACGCTTATTGCGAATTGCTGCCGGATAGCGAGCGCGTGTTTGAAGCCGAAATTGATTTTGAAAGCGGCGCTATCGGTCGTCAGTCCTATACGCTGACCCTTGATAAAGACGGCTTTGATGTCGATGTCGTCAATGCCCGCACATTCTGCATGGCGCAGCAAGTCGAGGATATGCACAAGGCCGGTCTGGCGCTTGGCGGTTCGATGGATAATGCAATTGTTGTTGATGGCGACAAAGTGCTGAATGAAGAGGGCCTGCGCTCTGCCGAAGAATTTGTGCAGCATAAATTGCTGGACGCGATTGGCGATATTTACCTGATGGGCATGCCGCTTATCGGTCGCTATCGCGGCTATAAATCAGGCCACGCCCTGCATAATTCATTGCTGAATGCTTTGTTTGCTGATGAAGATTGCTTCGAACTTGTCGATTTGGCTTCCGATGAAGCCGTTCTCGCGGCTGAATAATTCCACTTTTCTAACGGGCTTTTTGTCAATCCGATGCCAATCGGGCTGGCTTAGTGCCGTGTGATGCAGTAAAACAAGCACTCTGGAATAGACGGAATCACATGACAAAAATGACTTCAAAAATTCGATTTTCACTCAGCATGATGGCCGCGCTGACTTTGTCGGCTTGCGGAGCCGGGGCTGATCTTGAAAATCAATATGTCGAGCGTCCGGTAGAGACGATTTATAATAGCGCGCATGAAGAATTGGCCTTGGGCAATTATATTCTGGCGACGC
>Ga0233396_1000421_pt1 | contig 20806 bp, 19 predicted proteins | sample 32DmetaG_FD_183169 | JGI IMG/M metagenome (GOLD analysis project Ga0233396, IMG submission 183169) | Seawater microbial communities from Monterey Bay, California, United States - 32D | ecosystem: Environmental > Aquatic > Marine > Coastal | place: USA: California | collected 2016-10-19 | reverse complement strand
AGTTCTTTATTTCCAGGATATTTAAGTCTAGGCATTTTCTCTGGATCTAAATTTAATTTCATTTTTTCCACAATTTCAGTATCATCTGGCCACGATCCTTCTAACCAAGAAGAAAATAAAGGTATTGTTTGAAAGTGTAAATATTTTAAATTCCATCTTTGACAGAGATTTTGATAACTTAAATAGTACCTTAATGATCTTTTTGTCCAACCAAAAATATCACCATCTGAATCATGTCTTTTAACTTTCCAGATTAATTTTTTTGTCTCTTGCCAAGTTTTTCTTTGTGCTTGTGACCAACCTACTACAACTAATCCTATTCTTTCTTTATCTGTATTAGATATTGTTTCAAGTACAGATTCATAAATATAATCATTTCCATAACCAGAATTTGCTACATTGATACATTCCATATCTAGTTTTTCTGCTAACAACTCTGGCCATTTTGGCCAAGAGCAATCTATTTCAGGATGTATATAACTCGCAAAATTTTTATCTGTAAAACTATCACCACCAGCTATTAATATTTTTTTCATATTTTACTCCAGAATAATTTATTAAATGCTATTTTTATTTTTTGTTTAGGTCCTTCTTTAAAGTTTAATGGACCGTAATCATACTCTGGTGTTATATAAGTTTTTTCAACTATATATTCATAAACCGGTTCATTGTACTCATTAATTAAACTCTCATCAAATATATCACTGGTGCCTAATGCTCTTTTTATCATTTGACAGGTCTTAATAAGATTTTGATCAGTTATAGCAACAGGATTACCGTTACTATCAATGTAACTGATTTGATCTAAAGTTTGATTTGCTATTATTTCTATCATAGTGAGGCTAATATTGTATTACATGTGTTATTTATTTCTTCATCTGTTAAAAAAGGATCAATTGGTAATGTTAAAATTGTATCACTGATATGTTTACAATTAATACAATCATCGCTTCTATGTGATATGTTTTTATACATAGGGCGTTCAGATATAGGTTTTTCATAGTGTACATTGGCATTTAATCTTTTTTTAACTCTGTTTCTTGTTTCTTTGTCTTCAAATCTTACAATATATTTATGATACGTATGATTAACACCATTTGAGGTTGATTGCGTAATTATGTCATCTTTTAATTGTTCATCATATTTTTTTGCTACTATTTGTTTAGCCTCAACATACTGATCTAGTTTCTTTAATCTATAATCAATAAACTTTGCATTAAAGAATAACATTTTAGAGTTGTATCCTAGTATCTCATGGTTACCATGTTTTCTTAACTTGATACACATATCAGCGTAGTCTTTGTTATCTGTTAATACCACACCACCTCCGGCGATTCCACCTATCGTTTTGTTCGCATTAAAACTTATTGTACTTAATTCTCCTAGAGTACCCGCTTTAACACCGTTAAGACTAGAACCTATGGCCTGAGCTGCGTCTTCTATAAATGATATGTTTTTTTCTTTACAAAATTTTAATATCTCTGTTATGTCTGACATATTACCAAATAAATGTGGATAGACAATTGCTTTTACTTTGTCTGAATACATACGTTTGATACTGTCAAGTGATATATGATAAGTTTCTTTATCTATATCGCAAAATACAGGAGTTGCACCTACCATAGATATACAAGACGCTGTTGATATCCACGAAAAGTTGGTTGTTAATACTTCATCGCCTGGTTTTATATCTAAACATTTTAAAGAAAACATTAAAGCGTCTGTTCCGTTTTGACAAGCAACAGCGTATTTTTTTCCTATTGTATCTGTAATTGTTTTTTCTAGAAACTCTATATTCTGTTCTTGTTTTTCTTGCATACACTCATCAAAAAGTTTAAGATATTCTTCTTTGTTTAGTGCATATTCTTTATTCCATGAATCCATTATTTTATTTCCTCTACTACTTTTTTACCCTCAGCTGAAAAGTGAGTTTCTATTTTCATTTTATCTTCTTCTTTTCTTACTTTACAGTGATGTATACAAACTGGTTGTACTTTTTTTAAACTGTCTTCATCTCCTATATCTCTAGCATTAATTAAATCATTTTCAAACTCAACCCATTCTTTTGTTTCAAGTATTTCATTTATATTATTATAGTCTTCAAGTTTACTTACGTCATACAAAGGTTTAAATTGTTTTGAAGCTGTTATATTTTTTTCATCACACCAACAACATGGTAGTAAATAACCTCTATTATTAACTGCCATAGGCATAACATGTTTTTGACCATTTCTACCTGGCCTTTTACCTTTTGGATCCGGTAAACAAAGAGGACTTAATTTAACTATTTCTTTTGCCATTCATAATTTCCTTGTCTATCTTTTTCAGTTTGTTTTGTTAATAGTGTTTTAATTCCGGAAGAACCTCTTGGTTTTAAAGGATCTGGTTTTCCATTTTCGTCTCTCCATCTGGAAGATTGTACTAATATAAATTCAATTCCATTGTCTGAAGCCATTTTTTTAGCTTGTTCTATATTATCTTCATTGTAGTTAAATATTATGTATTGCCATTGTGGTGTGGTATTTAAATGTTGTTTTGCTATTTTCATTATCTCAAACATCTTTTCTCCGTCTTGATTTTTTCTATACTTATGACTATCTTTTGGTAAGCCGTCACAGGCAAATACCCACCTTGCATTTGGATATGCTTTAAATGATTTAATAAACCATGATATAGGTTTAGCTGTGGCTGCGCTGTGAACCATAACTCCAACATTTTTTTTATTAAATAGTTCTAGTATTTCATTAAATCTAGGGTGATGTACAGGATCCGATAATTGTCCACAAAAGCCAACTGATTTAAAATGATCTGTTATAATATCCATTTCATGCAACGTTAGATCACGTCCATGTGGTATCAAACCTCTTTTTGTAAAGGCTGTTTGTCTTTGACAATTAGGACATTCTAAAGGACATCTATGAGATAAATCCAAATTCAGTGCGTGTAATCTTTTTTTAAAATATGACATTATAATTGATTTATAGCTTCTACAAGTGTATTTATATTACTTTTATTTGTCGGGTCCGTTAAACAGTATGCCGGTCTTTTATAATAAACAGGTCCTGCGTCTTTAATATTTTTATCTCTTGCATATATAAAATTCATTCCAAAGAAACGACACTCTTGCATTAATCTTGGTGCCGGATCAAATGTGTGTTTAGTATAAACGTAAGTATCAAACATACCTAATAAATTTTTTACAGGCACAAATACATGATTTAAATTATGGTCTATGTACTTATCTTTGTATGCCAAGATACCATGATTTTGGTATTTGTGAATATGTTTTTTTAGTTCAGTATAATAACTTTCGTTTGTACCTAAAAATAGATACTTAAACTTAACGTCTCTGACTATAGGTTTATATACACTGTAGTTAATAATCTTTTCAAATTGTCTACCTATACCATTAACATATACCTCGTGGTCGCATAAGTCAATTACTCTTTCTGGTTTAAAAAATTCTAGTGCTAAAGGATATTCTTTAGGGTGGTTTTCTGAATATACTGATATGAGAGGTTTCTTAAATAACAAACGTAAAGTCAATTGTGTATCTTTATCATAATCTTTGATACTCTTATATGCTAAAGTTAACATACTTCTACCCATAATTAAATTTACATCAGCTTCTTCATAATCAAAGTATACATTTTTCATATGTATATACTTTTCTGTTAAGGCCTCTATATAAGTTTCTTTGGTAAATTTGTAGTGAGGTATGATTATAAGTTTTGCATTAATACCTAAATCGTTTAGATATTGTACTTGTTCAAAACTATAATGCATTAAACCATCGCCTGGTTTAGAAGTCACTATTACATTTAATCTATTCATATATTATTATAACATTTTTTGATTAATTTGTCAATGTTATGCATATTTATCCGTCTTATAAATAGTTATATAACATGGAGGCTATATGACTATAAAACAAAAACACAAAGACCTAAAAAAACAAGTTAAAGAAGCTGAAGTAAAAAGAGAAACTAGACGTGGTTCAAGAAGTTGGACAGATTTACGTACATTAAAAAAATTAAAACTAAAAATGAAAGATAAGTTAAGATTATCTAAAAAGAGAATGAGTTTATGAAGACTTACCAGTACGATTTAGAAAAGATTAAAAAAGAGTTAGAAACTTTACCAGATTATAATAAACAATTATATCTACAAGGTTATTCTAAAGACATGGATCCTGAAGAAGGAGCTGGTAAAGGTTATGACGTAGATAAAGTAGAACACACATATACTGTTCCTTTATTTGATATACCTTATATCAATAGTATAATGAAAGAACATAAACTTACTAGAACAAGATTAATGAGAATGAAACCTAAAGCATGTTATCTATGGCATAATGACTTGACACAAAGATTGCATATACCAATAGTAACAAATGAACACTGTTTCTTATTACTAGATAATGATAGAATACACATACCAGCCACAGGAGAGGCGTATGTAATAGACACTAGAAAAAAACATACAGCATTAAATTGTTCAAAAGAAGATCGTACTCATATTGTCGGAGGACTACCTTATTAATGGATAATATATTATATGACGCCGTTATTACATCACTGCCAGGAATGGACAAAGGTAAACCTGCACCTGGTCCTTCTTTTTTAAAAGGATATTTAGAACCATTAGGATTTAAAATTAAAGTTATAGATGGTAATCAATTAGATACTTTAGAAAATATACACAAAGAAATTGCAAAATATAAATTTAGATGGTTAGGTATATCTGTATTTTCTTTTATGCAAAAAGAAGATGGTTTAAAATTAGGAGAAAAATATGATAATGCTTTTTACGGAGGATCAGGTGTTGATATAAAATGGCCTTCTAAAAATTTTATAGTAGGAGAAGGAGAATATGCTGTACAAGAATTTCTAAAAGGAAATTTTGATTATCCTGGTATTAACGGAAGACCACCAAAACAGATAGAAAACATAGAAGATTTGCCACCACCAGATTATTCAGACGTAATAAAGGAACACAAATATGGAAGATTTATAATATCTGGTTCTAGAGGTTGTGTTAGAAATTGTACTTTCTGTGATGTCGCAAGTATCTGGCCAAAATTTAGATGGAAATCAGGTAAGAAAATTGCTGATGAAATACATAGTGTTGCTGAACATACTAAATCTGAAAAGATAGCATTTTCTGATTCATTGGTTAATGGTTCAATGAAACATTTTAGGGATATGGTTTACGAATTATCTATAAAAAAGAAAAAAGTAAAATGGGAAGGACAGTTTATTGTTAGAGCTGAAAAGACTTTTTCGCAAGAAGATTTTGATAATTTGGCAAACTCTGGTTGCAATGGTTTAGAAATGGGTATAGAATCAGGTAATGAAAGTGTTAGAAATCATATGAAAAAAAAGTTTACTAATGATGATATAAAATACTTTGTTACTAATCTAGGAGAAAGAAAAATTAATATGAAGTTCTTACTGATTGTAGGATATCCTACGGAAACGGAAGAAATGTTTGAGGATACTATGCAACTATTAAGAGACTATGCAAAGTATTCACATTTAATTAGTATATCTCACCACGTTATGATGACCTTTGAAAATACACCTTTAGACTTTGAACATAGAGAATTGTTTGGTGGAGAATTTGGCTTCAAATGGAAAAATCAAAACTCTGACTTTGATATAAGATTTCAAAGATTCATAAAAGTTTATGAATTAGGTAATCAATTAGGTTATCGGTTTCAACAACATTGTATTGATAAAATAGAAAGATATAAATCCGATAAACTAAATGAAAACAGAAAGTCTATAGGAATTGATCACCCTAGAAAGAAAAAATCTTCTCAATTACACGTTCAAAGTTAAAAAGATTTATTAAATCCTAAAGTAAACTTTCTTCCTTCTTGACTAAACCCATGAGGTGATTCATAATTTTCATCAAACAAATTTAACAAACTAACACCAAAGTCTATACCGTAATAATTATATCCAAGATTTAAATCTAACAAATGTGTTTCAGGCATTGTTATAGTTGACCAATTAGAATTATGTACATCTAAATGTCTGCCTTTATATTTGTAATTAGTAGTTATAGAAAAGTTATTTTCTAATTCTTTTGTATGCATAAAACCAAGAGACCAATTAGGTCTTCTTAATTGTACTACATCAATCTTTTTACTATTTAAATGACTAATAAAAAATTTAGAATTTTCTTGATTATAACTAAACTCTATACCGTCAGTATTTAAATCACCAATATCATTTTTAAATATAGTTGTTGCAAAATTATTTTTAGTTAATGTTAACTCTTGTGATTCTCCATATTCAATAGCAGTCCATGTTGTCTTATCTTTATAACTTGTTGATGTACTACCACTTATACTTAAACCATCTTCTATCTCTTTAAAGAAACCTAATTTATATGTTTCATGTTCTTCATCAAACCTATGATGATATGAAAATATATTATGTGAAAAATTAAAGAAGTATCCTAGATTATGATGTTGACTTGCTAAAGATTCATTATGTTTGTAATCAAAGCCAAAACCATATTTTTCTTTTTGATGTGTTCCTCTTACTGTATAGTTTTCACTTTCATAATGAGAGTCGTCATAGTCTCTATCATATTCGTGTGTATGAAAAGTTAAACTGTTATTTAAATAATCAATACCTGTTTGTAAGGCAAAGAAAGTATTATCTGCCCATTTACCGTCTTGTATAGAAACACTATGACCATCTATATCAGAGAAAGTGTTTCTTGCAAACCAAGATGTTCGCCAATGTACAAGATCGTACCATTTACTTACATTAACACCTATTGTTTTATTATTTGTTCCATCTTTTTCGTCAGCGCCTGATAAAGCAGAAACGTTTTGTGACTTATGTTCGCCAGCTGAAACAGATATATCAAAGTCATTTAATCTAGTATAGTAATTACCACTAATAGTTTTATCATTACCGTTACCACCAATACTTAATTTTTTATCATAATCTACAGTTGTTCTAAAATTAATTGCACCACCAACAGCGTCTGCTCCCCAATGAGCACCTTGTGACCCTTTGTATACATCTATTTGTACAACATTAAACATAAAGTCTTGACCAACATCGTGGGCGCCTGTAGGTGTAGAGTAGTCATTGATTGGTATTCCATTTAATAATACTAATGTGTGATTAGAATTAGTGCCTCTTAAAAACACCGATGATTGTTGACCTGTAGGACCTGATTGAGTTATGTCTAAACCTTGAACATAGTTTAATACTTTAGGTAAATCAATTAGATTATACTTTTCAATTTCAGATTTTTTAATTGTACGTGTAGGTGTTATCTTATCACCTAATGCGTTTGAGTTGTTTATGTTTGGATATATTGTAAGACAAGGAATATCATCATCCCATTTACAATCGTCTTCTTTGGAATAGGCAACATTAGCCCATACCAAGATTAATATAAGAATTAATCTTATCATGTTGAGTCTCCTTGCTCGTTGTATGGCCTAGGTGGCATTCGGAGTATAACCGTATCAAGTAATCTGAACGAATTTCACGTCACTTTCCCACTACGCTTTTAGGCCATTGTTATATACTATATAGTATACAATATTTTATCTAAAATGGCAACTTTCCGAATATAAATAACTGTATGGCTGGCATAGCAAACTTAACGATAGACCAAGGGTCTAATTTTACATACGATTTAGAAGTCACTAACGCTGACGGTACAGATTTTGATCTTACTGGTTACACAATGGTGGCAAAAATTGCTAAAGGATATTCAACAACATATCCTAGAGTAGTATTTACTTGTACAGTAACAAATCCTACAGAGGGTGTGGTAACTATAAGTTTAACTGCCGATCAAACAAAAGCTTTAGTAGCAGGCCGTCATGTATTTGACGTTGTAGCTACTCACGCTGATAGTACTGTTACTCGTTTATTAGAGGGTATTGCTATCGTAACTCCATCTGTAGTCAGAGCTTTTTAAGCAAGATATTCAAACATTGCTTTGTTCATACCTTTTGTCACAAGTTTAAACTGTGCTTTAGTCAGAAAGTTTTCTAAAGTAGCCCAATTTAAACCACTTATATCGTCAAAAACCCATATAGTTTGATCTGCTTTTCTTTGATTAAAGAATACTGCTTCTTTTAAAACACTTTTTGTATCATGTGGACCGTCAAAGTGTATCATTTCATATTTGTCTATCATTCTTTTATATTCATCATAGACAGGATAACCATTAGCAAAACTATTCATAAATTCTGAATCTTCTAGGTTTACAAGATGAAACTCTGGATAATCTTCAGCAAAATTTATTAATGTAGTTTTTCTCATTAAATTATCATAGTTAAATTTTCTGGCTAATACACTATCAGAAGCTGCATAGTCAATATTACCATATGGATCAACACCTAAATGAACAAGACTAGTTTTAGGATGATAATGTCTATATGCGTCTATAATAGTTTTACTTCCTAAACCTAGTCTAACACCGATCTCCATACTTTGTCCAATAGGATTTTTTAATCTTTGTACTGCGTCTGCTAATGAAGTATACTCTACACTATCACCAGTAAATTTTTCTCCTTCATTTACTTCTAGTGCATATTTTCCAGTTTTAGGATCAATACCTGGATATACTCTCTTAACATCTTTTGCAGTCTTATCAATAAATCTAGTATCTTTAACACCTTTGCCTTCAACCTCTGTTACATATGTTGCTGTATCGTGGCCTAAATCATTTACAACTGGTGTTTTTTCTTCAAACATATTACGATTGTCCATAATTTGTCCTACTTCAAATGTGCTGTTACCTGTGTGTCTACAACGTATTGTAGTATCTGCCCATATTTTAAAACCTTTTGCTCTTGCTTTTCTACAAAAGTCAACATCTTCGGATAATGTATTGTTATGATCAAGTGCTGAATGATATGTGTATTGAGGATAACCAACTTCTCTAAATACTTTTCCTTTAATAAGGGCACAACCCATACCACAACCAACTATTTCTAAAAACGGAGTATCTTTAACTTTTACAAAAGGAATACGTCTAGAGCCACCATTGTTAGCGGCTTCATAAATTTCTAATGAGTGTGTTCCTGGTATTCTTTGAATATAAAGACCTGATACAATATCTACATCATGTGCTAACATTTTAACTAGTGTATCTTTATCAAAAGATATATCACTGTCTACTGAAAACAAATAATCATAATGTTCTCCCCATTTAGCAATTAAATTTCTAATTTGATCTACTTGATAACCAAAGAAAAATTGAAATTCAACTTTGTATCCTTCTGGTACTGTAAGATCATATATTGCTTTGTATGTTTCTGGTTCTATATACTTGTTTGTTGGTATTGCTATTAATATTTTTTTCATTGGTTAATTATCCTATTCGCATTTTTTGTTTGTTCATCACCGTTAATTTTATAATCGTTTAAAGGATTTATATCATTATAATTATAGACTATATCTGATACAACTTTTACCTTGTCTGGATCGGCTTGTTCTATAAGTGAGTAAAATATAGAACCGTCTCCACCGGCTTTGTACCAGTTTTTGTTTTCGTCTTGGAAATTACTGTCATCAATATCATTTAAAAGTCCTGCTTTAAATGTTCTCAAATGTGTGTATGGCATATTCCAATTAAATTTGTATTTTCTATATTCTTTCTTTTGTTTTATTTCCTCTGGATAGTTTTGTGCTATCAAAGGTATTCTATCAACCATTGAGTAACAAGACCCATAGGTAAATTCTGTAGTACCGTCATAAAGATTATTGTAAAAGTGAAGTATCTCATTATCATTTATAAAAGAATCATCACCATCTAAAAACATAACAATGTCATCTTCTTTACAATATTTTCTTATAGACTCTATTTGATTTCTAACAGCGCCTTTATTTTCTTCATTACGAATCACTTTTATTTTATCACTTTCCCACCTTTTGGCAATGTTATAAGTGTTATCTGTAGAAGCGTCATCAATTACAATCATTTCATAGTTATCATAATCTTGTGAGACAACTGATTCAATACAGTTGTTAATATATCTTTCAGAGTTGTAAGTAGGAGATATTATAACTATCTTTTGTTCTACTTTTCTTGGTAAATAATTTTCTTCTATATTAGTAAATCTTCTACCAAAAACTTTTTTAACTCTAGAATTTATATGACATACTTTTCTATATTCTTCTTTTGATAAGTAATTTCCTAATTGTCTATATAGATGTTGTTTCCACTGTAAGGCTACAGAGTCCCAACCAACAACTCCTTTAATTTGATTACAAGCATATTGTTTTTGTTGGTGTAAATATCTATTATGGTGAGCCATTATTACGGTGTGGACAAATTTTTCTACTTGTCTTTCTTTAGGTATAAATGGAAATAAAGAGTTTGGTTCTATTGCATAGTCTATCATATAACAAGCTTCACTAACTGCTGTTTCTTCTAAAGCACCAAAACGTGTACCGATGATAGGTGTATTATATGCTATTGCCTCTAAAGATGATATACCAAATGTTTCAGGAAAAGCACCTGGAAATAATTTGTAACTTGCTCTTTCTAATATATCTGCTATTTCAGATTGTTTTATAACACCTGTAAATTCTATACCTAAATTTTTATTTTTAGGATCATTTGACATTTTAGTCCATTCTTTTCCTTGAGCGTCTAACTCTTGTCCTGGAAAAACATAAAAACCACCAATACATATTAGTTTAGCTTCAGGTATTTTTGCTTTTATTTTTGGCCATATATCGTTAACTAAAGGTGCCATACCTTTTGTGAAAGCTGCATTGAAAACATATAAGTGTGGATCTTTCTTTCTTATATCAACATCATTTTTATAAGTTACTATTCCGTTTCTAGTTTGAAAAAATTTGTGTTTTAATACTTCCATGTTTCTTCTTTTACCATGGTCACAATTCATTACATAAGTTGAATGAAAATCTGATAAAGTAAATACTTCATCTATATGTCCTTGTACTAAAAGGTCTTCTAATATAAGATCGCCGTTTGCAAATGTGTCATGCATCCAAACTGCTTTATGTCTAGCGTTAGCTGTGATTGCTGAATATCTTTGAGGATTATATCCTTCAAACTGTTTGTATAAGTTAGGTGTTATAAAAGGAATTATAGTTCTTAATGAAATTACAATATCAAATTTAAAATCACTTTTATAATCTAAAATAGTATTGTCAAAGTATTGTACACCATCGTAAGTGCCTTCTCTTGCAAGGTTTGAATCTTTATTACAGTTATTGAAAATGGTTACTTTGAAACCTAACTTTGTTAGTTCTTTGGCCATCAAGATAGTCGCAGACTCGCTACCACCAAGGCCTCTTTTCTTTAATGTATCTCCGTCATACGGAAGACCAATTATATCTAAAAATGCAATAGAAATCATTTATTTAAATTACCAACTCACTACAGTTTATTTATAAATATACTATAACAGAATACTAAAAAAATGTCAATGCTTGGACATTAATATGAGGGAGATAAGTATCGCAATATGCCAGTAATTAAGAACGCCGGTGTTCGTGTCGGCCTAGGACGTATAGGTTACACAGGATCAGGAGGTCCAACAGGTTTTACAGGTTCCAAAGGGGCTGACGGAGCCGCTGGGTCACCAGGTGGTTATTCAGGTTCACAAGGTTTCACAGGATCAGTTGGTGCTCAAGGACCAGGTGGTGGTTACACTGGTTCAGTAGGTGCTGTAGGTTTTACAGGATCCTCAGGAGGTTTAGGGTACACAGGTTCATCTGGTACAGTTGGTTTCACTGGTTCAACAGGAGTAGGTTACACAGGATCAAAAGGTGCTGATGGTTCAGACGGATCAGATGGTGCTGTTGGTTTTACTGGTTCTACCGGAGCAGGATACACAGGATCAAAAGGTGACGCAGGTTCAACTGGCGCCACAGGTTTTTCAGGATCAAAAGGAGATACAGGTTCACAAGGTATACAAGGTGTAACAGGTTTTTCAGGATCAAAAGGTGACGCAGGCTCAGCTGGCGCCGTAGGTTTTTCAGGATCAAAAGGTGATCAAGGCGTAATAGGTTATTCAGGATCAAAAGGAGATACAGGAACAGCAGGTGCTGATGGTTCAGATGGCGCCGTAGGTTTTACAGGATCAATCGGTGTAGGTTACACTGGTTCAGCAGGTGCCACAGGTCCTCAAGGACCAGGTGGTGGTTATACTGGTTCAGTAGGTGCCGTAGGTTTTACAGGATCAGCAGGATCAGGAGGAGGAGATTCTCCTTTTGTATTTACAACTTCAGGAGATTATAGAACACTTACAGGTTATAAAGAAAGTGGTGTAACAAGTACAGTTAGAACAGCAGAATTTTCAGGTGATCTTTTAAGATTAACTTTAGCAACTTTTACTCCTTCATTTTCAGCTTCAGGTAATCCTTCAAGTACTAATAATTGGGATGTACCAGCAACAGGATTTTCTGTATCTGTAGATAATCCTAGTGACGTTACAAACGATTATATAAGTTCAGTTTACTCTATCACTCAAACAAGTGGAAGTGTTAACGGTACTTTAAGTAATTATTCAGCAGGAAGTAAATCACAAACACCAGCAGGTGGTGTAGATTGGAATCAAACTTTTACTGTAGACAATACAAACTCATATATTAGACCAATATCAACTAGTCGTACTGGAGGTTCGGCTGGTGCAACAATTAAATTTAATCATAATGACGGCAGTGAATCAGAATATACAGAATCAAATACAAGTTTTTCTGTAAATTGGTCAACAGCGTCTATGAGTTTATCTAAAAATAATGTTAGCGGAAAAACATTTTTAAAATCTTATGCTAGTACATCGTACTCTACTAACACAAGTGGTATATCAAATTCAAGTAACACTTCACATGCTTTAACAGCAAGTGGTGGTACTTTGAGTACAAATTCAGGAAGCGGATATGTGAGTGGGACATTTACATTTACATCACCTATACACAAAGACAATACAAGCGATACACGTACTGTCTCAAATACGTGTACGTTCACAAGACCTGTTGATGTAACAGGCACCTCATATACGACAGATCAGTCGTCAACAACAAGCAACGTATCTGCCTCATTTACGTATCCGTCTTTCTGGATCTGGACAACAGGAGTAGGAACACCTCCAGCAGTTGCCGATATAATAGATGATTCAACATCTACAGGTTTTGAATCGGCAGTTAATCAGTTGGCAGATCAAACAAGAACATTTTCAGTACAATCAGTTAATAATTCAGATTCAAATCCTAGAGCATTTTGGTTTGCTGTTAAAAATTCAGCGTCTCAACCTGGTACATTTAAAACAGGTGCAAGTGCAGGATTATTAAGTGATGTTAGTACAACAGATGGTGGAACAATTACACTAGTACCTGATTCACCATTGTCAGGACAAACAGGAGAAAGTTATCATTTATATGGATTTACTTTACAACCAGGAACAACTTACGTGGAGATAGGAGCATAGTATGGCTACAAATTACGATGGTCTAACACGAAACGTCTGGCCAGGAACATGGAGTACCGGCACTAACTCGCCTATCGTTATAGATACGGAAGTTAGAGGTACACTTCAAAGTATTTCTGGTGATAGTGGAGATAGATTAACAGATATTCCAGGTGCAAGAATAACAGAGGGTATGTTAGTATATGTTAAAAATGGATATACTTCAGGTTCAACTACATACACAGCAGACAAATATTATACTTACAAACTTCAAGGTAGTGAAGTACGTAGTAGCGTTACAGGTGCAGTGCCAAATGCCGACGCCAACTGGTCATTATTCAGTGTTGGTGGTGGATCAGGTTATACAGGATCAGCCGGCGCTATAGGTTTTACAGGATCAGCAGGTGCTGTAGGTTTTACAGGATCAGCAGGCGCTATAGGATATTCAGGATCAAAAGGTGATCAAGGTACTGTAGGTTTTTCAGGATCAAAAGGAGATACAGGAACAGCAGGTGCTGTAGGTTTTTCAGGTTCAAAAGGTGATCAAGGTACTGTAGGTTTTTCAGGATCAAAAGGTGATCAAGGTACTATAGGTTTTTCAGGATCAAAAGGAGATACAGGAACAGCAGGTGCTGTAGGATTTTCAGGTTCAAAAGGAGATTTAGGATATTCAGGATCAAAAGGTGACGCAGGTTCAGCCGGCGCTGTAGGTTTTTCAGGATCAAAAGGAGATACCGGTACAGCAGGTGCTGATGGTTCAGATGGTGCTGTAGGTTTTTCAGGTTCAAAAGGAGATATAGGATATTCAGGATCAAAAGGTGATCAAGGTACAGTAGGTTTTTCAGGATCAAAAGGCGATCAAGGTATAATTGGTTATACAGGTTCAATAGGTTTTTCAGGATCAAAAGGTGATCAAGGTGTAATAGGTTATACAGGTTCAGAGGGAAATTTAGATGTAGCAGTTGCTTCAACTCCTCCAGGTTCAGCAGGTATTGGTGACGTTTGGATTGATGACGCAACAGGTATTCAATACTTCTACATGAACGATGGTAACAGTAATCAATGGGTAGAATTAAGTAACCAAGGTGTTGTAGGATTTACAGGTTCATCTGGTGCTAGCACATTATCTGCTCTTACAGACGTAACTATTAGTACACCACAAAAAGGCCATACTTTAGTTTATGATGGTTCAGGTTGGGTACAAACACAAACTCCAATTTCACAATTTGTTGTAACAGCCAATGGTTCAAGTGCATACAGATTTGATGGTGCAGGATTCCCTAGTACAAGTGGCGATAATCCTACTATCTACCTTAAAAAAGGTCAAACATATTACTTTAGAAATACAACTAGTGGACATCCATTTAGAATACAATCTACTACAGGTACAGGTGGAACAGTATATAATACAGGTGTTACTGATAATAACGCCTCGGGATCAACAGGTGTAGTTATATTTCATGTTCCTATGAGTGCTCCTGCGACATTGTACTATCAATGTTCATCGCATGGTTCTATGGTAGGAACAATTACTATAGTTTAATTAAAAACTATTGTATTATTAACAGATTTGAAGAAGAATTATATTATAAATAGATGTAGAAAAGAAACGAAATACTTTTCTTGCAAGAATTATACTATTGACGAAATTGAATTTTTTAATTAAAAAAAACAATAATAAATTAGGAGACAAACAAAATGGCAATTAACTTTCCAAATAGTCCCTCGTTAAACGACATATACACTCTCGGTACAAGACAGTGGAAATGGAACGGTAACGGTTGGGCACTACAGCCTCTTACAGCAGGTTTCACTGGATCAATCGGTTATACTGGTTCTAAAGGTGATATCGGGTATACAGGTTCTAAAGGGGATACTGGTTTAGGCTTCAACATTGCGAAGACATATACTAGTGTCGCTAACTTATCAGCGGATACAAGTCCATCAGGCATAGCTACTGGTGAATTTGCTATCATTGAAAATGGGTCATTAACAGACTCAGAAAACTCTAGATTATACCTATGGAACGGTTCAGCATACTCATTCGTATCTGACCTTTCAGGTACAATTGGTTTCACAGGTTCTAAAGGGGACACTGGTTTCACTGGTTCAAAAGGTGATATTGGTTTCACAGGATCTAAAGGTGATATTGGTTTCACTGGATCAAAAGGTTTCACAGGATCAAAAGGTGACATTGGTTACACTGGATCTAAAGGGGACATTGGTTTCACAGGATCTAAAGGGTTCACAGGATCAAAAGGTGATACAGGTTTCACAGGATCAAAAGGTGACATTGGTTACACTGGATCTGAAGGTAATCTTGATATTACAACATCAGCTTCTCCGCCAACTTCAGGCGTAGGCGAAGGCGATATCTGGGTAGATAACGCAACTGGTGTTCAATACTTTTACTACAATGACGGTAATTCAGTACAATGGGTAGAGCTTTCTAACCAAGGTGTTGTTGGATTTACAGGATCAAAAGGTGACCAAGTAGACACTGTTGATTCAAGTAACTTCAGCTCAGCTGTAACTTTACTAATCAAAAATAGTTCAGGTACTACATTAAAAACAATCATAGGTAACGCTTCATAGTAAGCAGAGCAAATAAGGAGAAATAAATAATGGCAACAAGAAACCCGCTAATATACAACGGTAGTGATCTTATTGAAATGACTTCAGCTCAGGTTGACGCAGTGGTAGATAATATTGTTTATCAATATTCTCTATCGCCGTCAGTTACGTTATCAGTAGTAGGTTCAAGTGGCTCTTTAGGAGCAATTTCTGATACTAGATTAAAAGCAGGTACTGTTTCTAACAGTTCATCTTCTTTTCCAGGATCAGGTACAACACAGAACCCTCAAACTGTAACGACAAACTATGACAAAGTTAGTCAGACAGTTGCTTCGGTTACACCGACAGCTGACACAGGTACAACATGGCCGGTATACTACACAAGTGGTGGTGAAGTTCATGCTATGCCTTTAGCAGATATTAAGGACACGTTCTTACATCCTGCTATTGACTTACTTACAGCGAGTACAACTACAACGCAACAAGGTGGTACATATTTTATATCATCTTCAGCGTCTGTTAGTGGTGCTACTGAAGTTAGTGGTGCAAACACACCAATATTCGTAGACACAAGAGCCAACACTGGCGCTTATGCTGCTGGATCAATTGGTGACCACTCATTGGATAACCCAACTACGATTACTAGTTACTATTTACAAAGAGTAAATGGTGCTACGTCATCTTACGAAAGTCTAATGAATATAGACGGCTCAAATCACTTACAACAATCTGGTTCAGCTTTTGATACTTTGTGTCAAGAGTGGATTAGAGCGACTGCAAGTGCTTCAACAGACGGATATACTATTAGATATAACTTTAATGGTTCTGGTACTACAAGAGGTTCAGGTATGGCTAACACTATACTTGATGGTTCTAATTACCAAACTAGACAAGTTGGTGATGACTACAGAGCGCAAGAGTTTCCAGCAGGTTCGGTAACGACAGCTGCAACTCACACGCTAAAGATTGTTAAAGCATAATAATCTATAGTAATCAAAGAAAAAGATTAACCCCCGAAGCTTAGGTTTCGGGGGTTTTTTATTGGAAAATAGCTGTCCTAAAGTCAGTATAAATATTATAAATATGTGGAACGAGAAACTTAAAAGGATAGAATTTAAATGCCAACAATAAACTTTCCGTCAGGACCGTCTACTAATGATACGTATAATTTAGGTTTACGTACATGGAAATGGAATGGCGAGGCATGGGCTTTACAACCATTAACAGGTGGATTTACAGGATCACAAGGTGTTATAGGTTATACTGGTTCAATAGGTGTTGGTTATACTGGTTCTGCCGGTACTGCTGATGGAGGTACATCGTTAACACTTACCAATACATCAACAGATGATACTTTTCTAGCAACAACTACTGAAGATTCAAGTTCAGCTGGTCCTGTTATAACATTAAAAAGAAACAGCTCAAGTCCTGATGACGGAGATTATCTAGGACAAATAAAATTCAAAGGCGAAAATGACGCCGATCAAGAAATAATATATGCTAAAATTACAGCAAAAATTTCGGATGCAAGTGATGGTACCGAAGATGGCATACTAGAATTTACACATAAAAAAGCAGGCTCTAATGCTATTACAGGAAGATGGAAGTCTGATAAATTAATGTTAATAAATGGTACAAGTTTAGAAGTAGATGGTACACTAACAGTAGGTGGTACAGCAATAACTCCTGCAACAGTACCAACAATAAGTTCAATAAGTCCTACAGCCGTTGTCACAAGTACATCAACAGCAGTTACAATTACAGGAACAAATTTCACTTCTATACCACAAGTAGAGGCATTAAATACTTCTACAGGTATTTGGTATCCTGCCGATTCAATTGCGTTTACTAATTCAACAACTATTGTAGCAACATTTACTTTAAGTGTTAATGCAAGTTATAAATTAAGAATAGAAAATCCAGATGGTAATGCTGTATTATCTTCATCAGCTTTATTATCTGTATCAGCTGCTCCAACTTTTTCAACTTCAGCAGGCAGTTTAGGTTCTATTGCAGGTGGATTTTCAGGAACAGTTGCAACATTAGCTGGTAGTTCAGACAGTGCTATTACATTTTCTGAAACAACAAACGTATTAACAAATGCTTCACAAGCAAACTGTTCACTAAATAGTTCCACTGGAGCAATAACAACAACAAATTTAGGTGGTAGTTCAACTACAGCCACAACATATAATTTTACCGTAAGAATAACGGATGCTGAATCACAAACAGTAGATAGATCGTTTTCTATTACAACATCTTACGGTGCAACAGGAGGAGCTCAGTTTAACTAATGGCTAGTACAAAATTAACAAGAACACAAACAGCAGGTACAAATAGAAAAAAATTTACATTATCAATGTGGGTTAAAAGAACTGTTCCGAAAGGTGTTTCAAGTGTTATGACTGGATTATGGTGTACTGAAGGTGGTTGGTATGATGGTACTGGTATGGCTTGTGTTTTTAGAGATGATGATGGCAGTAATATTATGACTATTTATAATCCTTCTGAAGGAGGAACAGGTGGTAATTATAATAGCACTACACAAGCATTTAGAGATATTAATGGTTGGTATCATTTTGTTTTTGCAGGAGATACTACACAATCAACACAAGCGGATAGATTGAAAATTTATGTAAATGGAGAACAAATATCTTACGCAACAAATAATTTACCTGCACAAGATGTTTTTTGGAATGACTTAAATAGTAATAATAAAACTTTTACTATAGGTGCAGGTAGTGGTTCAGGTTATTATTACCATGATGGTATTATAAGCCATGTTCATATGTCAGATGGATATTGTTATGACGCAGATACATTTGGTGAAGAAGATTCAACAACCGGAGAATGGACAATTAAAACTTCTCCTAGTTTTACATTAGGTAATAATGGTTTTACAATTTTAAAAGATGGAAACACAATTACAGACCAATCATCTAATAGTAATAATTTTACTTTAAGTGGTACACTTACAAAAACTGAGGATTGTCCAGCCAATGTATTTGCTACATTTAATACTTCAGCACAAACTCTTTCTGGTATAACTTATTCAAATGGTAATAATGTAGCTTCAATGACAGGAGATGTTGGACAAAGACAATCAATATCAACTCTTGGTATGCCTTCTGGTAAATTTTATGCAGAATTTAAATTACAAGAAATAGGTTCAACAGGTGGTTCTTATCCTTATGTGGGAATAGTAGCACAAGAAAAATATGACGCAGATATGTATATTGGTGGTAATGGTACTGGTTGGCATCCAACTGGAGACATTTATAATGGTGGTTCAAATTCAGGATCAGGAAGCACTTACACAACTGGAGATATTATAGGTGTAGCAGTAGATATTGATAATTCTAAATTGTATTGGCATAAAAATGGAACTTACATAATGTCTGGTAATCCAACAACAGGTTCAAATGGTTATAATATTTCATCTAGAACAGCGGAAGGTGTATTAGGATTTGGAGTATCTCACTGGAATGATAATGGAATCTGGCATGCAAATTTTGGCAATGGCTACTTTGGAACAACAGCAGTATCATCAGCAGGAACAAACGCCTCAGGAATAGGAATATTTGAATATGATGTTCCCGCCGGATTTACGGCCTTGAGCACGAAAGGACTTAACGAATAATGGCTTACACTACAATAAATAAATCTAGTAATTATATTAGTACTAAACTTTATACAGGAACAGGTTCATCACAATCTATAACAGGCGTAGGATTTCAGCCAGATATGAACTGGCATAAGACTAGAACAACAAGCGGTTATAATCATTGTTTTGTAGACGCAGTAAGAGGTCCTACAAAATTTTTAAGACCAAACCTATCTAATAGTGAAGATACTTATACGGGTTCTTTTGTATCTTTTGATAGTGATGGTTTTTCTGTGGGTGCAGATGGTAGTAATGGAGAAACTAATAAAAGTGGAGATAGTTTTGTATCATGGAACTGGAAAGCAAATGGTACAGGTTCATCTAATACAGATGGAACCATAACCTCAACTGTCAGTGTTAATACTACAGCAGGATTCAGTATTGTTAAGTATGTTGGTAATACAGTAGCGGGAGCGACAGTTGGCCATGGGTTAGGTGCTGTTCCGTCTGTGATTATGATTAAACAAACGACTGGCTCAACTAATTGGACTGTTTATCATAAAGGTTTAGGTAGTCATGCAAAATATTTATATCTTGACGCCTCTAATGCAGAAACTACCGACTCTGGTAATTTTGATAATGTTCCAACTTCTAGTGCATTTTTATTAGGTAGTAATAGTGGTGTAAATGCAGCCAGTGGTTCAACTTACATAGCTTACTGCTTCGCTGAAAAAGCTGGCTATTCAAAATTCGGATCCTATACCGGGAACGGAAGTACCGATGGCCCATTTTGTTACACCGGCTTTAGACCGGATTTTCTTATAGTTAAGCGAATTGATACTGCTAATGATTGGAATATGCAGGATACAAAAAGAAGTTTGAATGGTGAAGATAAGATACTACAAGCTAATAATAATGATAATGAGAAAGTTGATCAAGGTTATTCAATAGACAAATTATCTAATGGTTTCAAATGTAGGGCTTCAGGCACAGAAACAAATGCTGATGGTGGAACCTATATTTACATGGCTTTTGGCCAGAGTATAGTAGGTAGTAATAACGTTCCGGCGACGGCAAGGTAGTTAAAAAGAGGGATAAATAGAATTATGGCAACACCAACAACAAGAGAACAATTAAAAGATTACGCTTTAAGAGCATTAGGTCAACCTGTTATAGAAATTAACGTTGACAAT